>VOFG01002831.1_pt1 | contig 17293 bp, 30 predicted proteins | sample 5384171 | NCBI WGS metagenome assembly VOFG01 (sample SAMN12384726, study PRJNA508395) | human gut metagenome | isolation source: healthy gut F | host: Homo sapiens
TTTGTTGATTTTCAAATCTATGCAGCTGATTTTATTTTCATCTGTTTGTTGTGGAATTTATAAAGATTGTGTCCCAGTGAAACAAGGTATACTTCAAGTTGAACGGATTTTATCCCTCTTCGCACAATCCGTTTATACCAGCGGTCATTTTTATAATACCAAAAAGTACCTTCTGCCTGGATGGAACGGTTCATTCTAAGCAGCGCACCCTGGATACTCTCAAGGTTTTGAATCACTTCCTGATGCATCTTTGTTAGTTCCTGATTGACACGCACGGTACGGTTTCCTTCTCCCTTTTTACATTTTTCCGCATAGGGACATCCACTGCAGTCTTCGCACTGATAGATTTCCTCTTCCCGTCCATACGCGTTTCCTTTTATTTCCTTACGGTACTGCAAATGGAATCCCTTTCCGTTAGGGCATCGCATTTTTCCATCTCCGTCGATCTTGAAATTAACTGCCCGGAATGGGTCTTCATGATAGTTTCTGTCGGTGGTTTCTTTCTTAAACATTGGGAATTTCATATATTTTTCCAGCCCATTCTGTTCACAGAAAATATAGTTATTATACGAGCCGTAACCGGCATCTGCTACCGGATATTTGGGGTAGAATCCATAAATATCATGGAACTTATTCATGAGGGGGATGAAACAGTCCATATCTGAACGGTATTGGTTCACATCAACAACCGCTATATACTCATCCGCCACACCGACCTGGACATTATACGCCGGGAGCAGCTGGTCATTTCCCATATAGTCCTTTTTGATTCGCATGAAAGTAGCGGAATGATCAGTCTTGGAATAGCTATTGCGTCCATCTCCACAGATTTGGATCTTTTCTACATATTCATTCAGCTTTGACAGATATTCCTTAAGTTTTTCATAATGGCGCTGCTGGACTGACTTTCGATGTCCTTTACCAGCGACAAACGTTGCTTCATTCAACTGCCAGATTTCTACGTATTTCGATGCGGCTTCCTTTAAGTATTCTGGCGAGTATTCCGTATTAATACGGAACTTTATCCCCGTGTATTGAAGCTCAAGATTAATTTCCTGAAACAGGGAAGTGATCTTCTCAAACAGGCGGTATCTGGATTTTTCAGTCGCCTTCTTCCATACCCAGGAATACTTGTTTGCGTTGGCTTCAAACTTAGAACCGTCAATATATAAATGTTGCAGGTCCGTATGTTCTTTCTCAAAAATTTTTTTGATTGATATCACAGAATAGTTTCTCAATAGAATCGCTGAGTATCTCATTGATAAAATATCCAAAAGTCCGATAGGATGGGACTTTATGATCCATCAGATACATGAACCTTAGATTCACTTTGCAGCTGTCTTCCAGCTCACGAAGAGAGACATATCCATTTGTCATAAATCCGAACAGGATTGTTTTCAGCATACTGACCGGGTTATACCGAAGTCTTCCCACCTCATGTTTCGGGATTTCCTTCAGGTATTTCTCCAAATCGATTTCTCCCATAAATCGATCAAATGTCAGCACCGGATCACAAATGTCCAGATAATCTTGAATTAGTATTGGCAAAACTGCCTGTTTGTGTGCGCCACCTTATATTTGATCTGCCGGTTTGCAGCCTCGGAAAGCCCGTGCACGGAGGTGGTGCAAAGCTCCACACGGTCAGCCATTGCCTTCTCCCTGGTTCCTGTCACTTATTACCTGTTCGATTACGTCACTACAGTGTGGACTCCAGCTTCTCTATACCGGCAATTACCATATCACCCAGTTTATGCCACTGATTGTCTGCGTCTCCTATTTAATCTTCGCCGTCATCTATAACAAAGAGCAGAAAAAGCGGGTACAGTCCAACGAAGAGCGAACCATGCTGGAAAATGAATTATACAATGTGGAAAATGAAATCGAAAGCTTAAGTGAGTTGGAACATAAGACTCGGGTTTACAGACATGACATGCGCCATCACCTGTCATTGCTTTTAATGTATCTGGAGGAGGATCAGATCAAGGAAGCCAAGACCTACATTCAGGAAAACTTAAAAACCATTGACTCCTTCACTCCAAAAAGATATTGTGATATGCAGATTCTGAATCTGTTATTGTCCCATTTTGCAGGCAGAGCGGAGGAGATTGGAGCAAGCTACCATCCGGATATCAAACTGCCGGATCATCTGCCTTTAAGTAATATGGAAATCTGTACCCTTTGTGTCCAATGCTTTGGAAAAATGCTTTTGACGCCACAGAAAATGTGCCTGTAGGACGTAGAATGGTAGAGGTAAGAATACAGGAATTTCAGGAGCAGCTTGTGATCTCCATTGATAATTCCTGCAACAATGATATTGTCATTATAGATAATCTGCCCCAGGCCTCCCGAACCGGTCACGGTTACAACCAAAAGAGCATTCAATCCATCGCCAAAGTGCATGGAGGAATGGCCCTTTTCCAGGTAAAGGAGGAAATTTTTCTCCCTGATGGCAACCATTCCACTGCACAATATTACTGTCTGATAGCGGAGTGCAGATAGTTTACATACTGTGTATGCACCTCCGTCAGCAAATTTCTGGAGATGGGAATTTCCTTGCCGGTCATAGTTTCGAAACTATTTTATTCAGACTCTTCATATGATCCATGTTAATCACATAAGAGCGATGGATCTTTAGGAAATTCGGCTGGGAAAGCAAATTTTCCTCATAATCCGAAAGTTTGCCCCGAAGAGCCTTGGTCTCTCCATCAATCAGGTGAAACAACAAGGTTCGGTTATTGATTTCCACATATTCCAGCTGGGACAGGGAAATCACATGCAACTCCTTGGCGTTCTGAATCGTCAGCATATGGCTGACCAATTCCTTCTTTATTGCAAAAATCCGATTTAACCCCTTAAACAACTCCGCTTCGTCCACCGGTTTCATCAAATAGTCAAATGCATGAACCCGGTAACTGTCCACGGCAAATTCCGGACTGGACGTCAGAAACAGAATCGGAATATCCTCATTGATCTGACGAATATCTCTGGCTGCCTCAATGCCGTTAAGGCCCGGCATCAGAATATCCATCAGCAATGCATCATATCTGCCAGAGGAAAGGTTTGACACAAGATCCAAGGCATTTCCATAGAGATCGTAGCGAACCTTTTTCCCCTTCCGGCGTCACATAACGTTCCAGCATCTGTGCAATACTATGCAGTTGATTTTTTGTTGTCATCACAGATAGCAAGTTTCATTTTACAGTCCTAACAATTGTTTTTTCTTCGCATCAAACTCTTCCTGGGTGATGGCGCCCATATCTAAAAGTTCCTTGAACTTCTTCAGTTCATCCGCTGTACTGACAGGCTGTGCAGGAGCTGCCTCCTGTGCCAGGGAATGATTGTCATTCTCATAAATCACCTTACAGTTGGGATAGCAGGTATCCCGGAAAACCTGAATCAACTCCGTCAACTCAGAAACTTTCTGATTGTAATCTGCCATATAATCATATACGGAAGGATGGGTTCTGTCAAGGTAGGCCCCTCGTGCTCCTTCACAGAATCCCACCAGGGATGATTCAGCACCAGCTCAATGTGAAATTTCTCAAAAGGCAACACAGGGCGGAAGGAAGGGCTGGAGTAGGAAGAGGAGGAGTAATCCTGTTTCTCATTACTGCCTGCTCTCAGTTCCTCCACACGTTTTCTCTGCTCTTCCATACGCTTTCTCTGCTCTTCCAGGAACTCATAACGCTCATACTCCCGATTAAAAAGCATCGATTTCCATCTGCAGTGCATTCACTTCATCCGGCACCGGAGATGTAAAACCGAAGGCTCTGAGGTGTCAGCTCCATGAACACTCGGTCATCTTCAGAAATTGTCATACGCTCCCACAATTTCCGGGGAACACAATGGCATTGTTCAAATTTGTGATTTTGAACAGCTGATGCACAGAATCACAGATAAAAACGTGTTGCTGAAAAAACGGCTGCTTCTGGAATAAGTCTCCTGAACATTTCCCTAAGCTTGGCATTTTCCCATCATAAAATTCCAAATACTTTGAAATTCAGCCATCGTAAGGTTGTTGGCTCTGCCCTGGGGAAGATTGATCTTGTCCGCACAGACAGAACAAATAGGCTCGCCCTCAATCTTGGTAGGCAACAATCTGGGAGTGGGCTTCCGCAGATTGGACAAAGTTTTTTCTTATTAGTAAATAGGCCTATAAAATACCTCCTCGCACGAAACATATTTGATGTTTCTATTCTAAAAAAATCTTTGCCGTGGGCTATAATCACGCGAAATGTAAGATTTTTGTTGTAAAATGCGAGGAGGAATCATCCATTGTCAAAAAAGCCTTTTGCCCTTTCCCGTTAGCTATTCCCAATGCCTACAAAACACCGTCTGTCCAGCCAATGTCTTCGCCGTCACCTGAGCGGCATCGGGCTGCTGAACAAGGTTGAAGGGGTGGGTTCTGCAGGAGTCGGTTCTGCCGGGGTTGGATTGGATGGCGTTGGATTGCTGGGTGTCGCAGGGTAGGATTGGATGCCCCTGCACTGCCGCCTGCAGGAGTCTGTGTTCCTGCCTGTCCGGTTTCCTGACCAGTCTGCGTATTTTCTACAGCCTGGCTATTATTGTTTCCTTTGTTCTTGTTATTTGCGTTACCATTTGCACTTTATCCGCAATTTCTACATTTTTGTCCACCGTAATTTGCTGGGTCGCATCCGCAAGTCCATTCTCCCTCTTCAAAGAAGCCACAGAAAATCCACCGTTTTCCTCATCCGTTCCGTTTGTCTCCGCCTCCTGGTGCTGTCTTTTACAATTTCTTCCATCTTCTGTCTGCCTGCAGACACCGGATCAGATTGTTCAAACTCCTGAATGGTGCAAATATCTATCCACTGACCCTGACTGTCTTGTTGCTGTACCATATCATCCAACAATCTGACGGTGGTATCGCCGGGATTCTTGGTCCGCTGTGGCCAGATCAGAGGCATTCTCTTCCTTTTGGCCCATTACTTCCTGCCAGGCTTCTCTTTTCTGCCTTTAATTCCTTTAACTCACCTAGGGTGCTGTTTAACTTCACCATCAGAATGAGACTTAAAATTGCAAATACAATGGCTGCAATGGCGGTAACAATCAGCCAGTCCTTCCTCTTCTCCATGTGTTTCTCCTCCATACAAATCAACTAGCTTTGTTTTTCCTATGAAATTGGCAGCTTTACTGTGTCTCTACACTGTCAACTATATTTTTCAAAAATTGATATCCACTTTTCCCGGCTGAAAATCTCCTTTTTTTCAATCCCGTTTCATTGAAAAATCAGCACCGAATGTTCTTTCTTTTTTCAAGGAAATCAAAAAATACTTGCATAGGGCAAAAGTTTATGCTATATATAGTTGCATAAAATATACAACGAAAGGAAAGCGAACGATGAAGCTGCAGGAAACCCTGGAACATCTGAATTTTTCAAGGCTGGAAGCACAGATTTATATGGCATTGATCGGTTCTGAGCCCATGTCTGCCTATCAGCTGGCAAAAAAATCGCAATTGCACGCCCTTCTATTTACAATGCGCTGGAGCACATGCTGGATAAGGGATGGTGGAGCTGGTTCCGGATCAGACAGCACTGTATGCCGCCCAGAACCGGAGGTGCTTTTGGGGCGGATGCAGGCGGAAATGACAGCAAACCTTTCTCTCGCCAGGCAACAGCTGGAAGAATATGAGACGGCGAAGCAGCCGGAGGGCATTTCGTATTCCGGGGCTTTGAAACGGCGATGGCAAGGGCAGGGGAAGCTTCTGGAGGATGCCCGGGAGGAGGTTTATCTGAATGCAGATTTTGATCTTTCCTGTTTTGCAGAGACCTTCCATCGGCTAAAGGAAAAAGGCGTGCGGATCGTTGCGTTTTCCTTTTATGATCTGGGACTGAACCGGGAGGATGTGGAGTTTTATACCCACGGAGGAATGCTGACAGCACATCAGCCCTCCCGTCTGATGCTTGTGACAGACAGGCAGATGACACTGACAGCGGACTGCGGTGCATTTGCCAACTGGAGCGGTACGGTCAGCAACAATGGGCTGATGGTGAAAATTTTGTCGGAGCATATTCAACACGACATCACCTTACTGCAGCTGCAGGAAAAGTATGGACTGGAAATGTATTGAAATGAGATCGGCTGCAGTTTAAAAGGATGCAGCTTGGAAAAGGAGGTCTGAACATGATTCATTTAGAAGCGGTTTATCATAGAGCGTCACAGCAGTTTTGCTATGCATTGAATGAGGAAATTTTGATGGTAGGGCTGCAGACCGGAGAAGAAGTGGAACAGGTTTGGATTCATTATGGCGACCCGTTTTCTACTGGTATTCTGGGCGGAAACGAGGCTTGGGAAGGCAGTCGGGAGGAGATCGTGACAAAATGCGTCTGCCCCAGCACCTCTGGTGGGAAATTCCCGTGCAGCCTCCCCTATAAACGGTGCCGGTATTTCTTCGAGCTGCAGGCAGGAGCAGAACGGGTCTTTTATTTTGAGGATGGCTTTCATTCGCCAGAGGATGTGAAAAACGGACAGCTGGGACAGTGCTTTACGTTCCCGTGGATGAACTCGGTAGATATCAACGTGACGCCGAAGTGGGTGCGGGAGACAGTCTGGTATCAGATTTTTCCGGAGCGCTTTTGCAACGGCAACAAAGAAAATGATCCGGACTGGGTAAAGACCTGGGGATACCATACCGTAAGTAATCTCGATTTTTACGGCGGCGATCTGGATGGAATTCGTCAGAAGCTTCCTTTATTTACAGGAGCTTGGTATTACCGGACTGTATCTGACGCCGGTGTTTGAATCTCCCTCAAGTCATAAATATGATACGACAGATTACCGGAAGATCGATCCGGGCTTCGGAGATGAAAAGACTATGAAGCTGCTCGTTAAGGAGGCCCATGACAGAGGCATCCGCGTGATGTTGACGGTGTATTCAACCATTGCGGCAGTAACTTTTACCGTGGCGGGATGTGATGGAAAAGGGCCCAAGTCCCCCTATTACGACTGGTTTATGATCAATCGCTGGCCCTGTCGGGAGCAGGAGGGCAGCACCCGGGATGGACGCTATTATTCCTTTGCCTTTGCGGAGCGGATGCCAAAGCTCAATACGAGTGAAAAAAAGGTGCGGGACTATTTTTGGATACCGTTCGTTATTGGATTGAGACATTTGACATTGATGGACTTCGGTTAGATGTTGCAAACGAAATTTCCCATCTGTTCTGCCGTGAGCTGCGGCAGATGACAAAAGCAGTTAAACCGGATTTTTATCTGCTGGGGAAATCTTATATGACGCAATGCCGTGGCTTTGGCGGGGGACGAATTCGACGCCGTTATGAACTATCCCTTTGCTGCAGCCATCCGGGAGTTTTGTATCAGCCGAAAAGACGAAATCGGATCTGGAAGAGGCGATCCATGAAAAAATCTGGTGCGTTATATGTCAGACGACAGAGGTTTTGTTTTTTCTGATTCTCCATGATACAGATCGGCTGATCCATCAGACAGGTGGAAATCAGGATCTCTTTTTCCAGCAGCTTGCAATGCTTCACAATGCCTGGAAGTCCCTGTATCTATTATGGGACGGAACGATAGAGGGCGGCGCTGACCCGGATTGGTAGACGCTGTATGCCCTGGGATCAGATCGACCAGGGAAACTGGCAGAGATTACGGGAGCAGGTAAAGCAGCTGATAGCCCTTCGAAAGCAGCTCGCGGCCCGCAGCATGGTTTCAATACATTTGAAAATAATAACAGCTCTGGACCGGGTGGTGGAATATGTCAAAAACCGGGGCAGAGGGCAGATACCCGGGTTGTGCTTGAACGCATCCGAAAAGAGACCGATGTGGGAGACAGAGGGCAGCGTGCTGTTTGCAAGAGGTTTGTGAGAATGGGCAGCGCAGGCGGCGCATTGGTGGAACGGCTTTCGTAAAAACAAGGATTTCTGGTCAAAACCGCAGGAAAGAGGACAAAATTTTCACTCAAAACTTTACCGGGCGTATATTGACAGAAGACTTTGCATATGATAACCTTACTGCTAAACAAAATTCCTTGTGAGGGGAGAAGAGCGCAGCAAGTGCAGCTGCCGGAATAAAAACAGAGCCGGCGGATCGCCTTTGCATCAGCGTGTCAAGTCAACAACCCCGATCCTATGCCGATCTGGCTTGTTTTAAATTGGTGAGACTCAGATACTGTTTTCTTTTTTGAAAAGCAGTATTTGGGTCTTTGGTGATTTAAGACAATAGAGCGATCACGAAGTGAGAGATCTATTGTACGAAAAACACCATCGGGAGGAAAAAAGAATGAAGTATTATTGTGAAGACACACAACAGGTACTGCAGGAGCTGAACAGCCAAAAGCGGCCTGACGAAAAAAGAAGCGGCAGAGCGGCTTTTTTGCAGAACGGGGCAATGAGTTAAAAGCGGCGAAGGGAAAAACCCTGCTGCGCCGGTTTGCGGAACAGGTGGCAGATCCGATGATCGTGATCCTGTTGGCGGCAGCGGCCATCAGCGGTGTGCTTGCAGTCCTGGAAAATGACAGCTTTGCGGATGTCATCATTATCCCGGCAGTGGTCCTGATCAATGCCGTGCTGGGTGTGTGTATCAGGAAAGCAAGGCGGAAAAAGGCGATCGAAGCGCTGCAGGACATGGCAGCGGCCACCTCAAAGGTTGTGCGGGACGGGAAAATGTCCTCGATTTTGAGCAAAGACCTTGTGGTGGGGGGGATATCATCTGTCTGAAGCAGGGATGCGGCAGTTCGGCGGATGCAAGGATTTCTGGAAAGCGCAAGCCTGAAAGCAGAGGAAGCTGCACTGACAGGAGAATCCGTGCCGGTCACGAAGCTGATCGATCAGATTTTTGGCAGACGGGGAACGGATGTGCCTCTGGGCGACCGGAAAAACATGGTCTATATGGGAAGCACGATCGTATATGGACGTGCTGTGGCAGTCGTAACGGCCACTGGTATGGATACGGAAATGGGAAAAATTGCGGATGCTCTGTCTCAGGCTCAGGAAGCGACAGACACCGCTGCAGAGAAAAACTGACACAGCTTTCGAAGGTGTTGACAAAGCTGGCAGATCGGAATCTTCGCGTACTGAAGTTTTTGCGATTCAGATGATCCGGGCAGGCAGCCTGGAATTTTGAGGTTGCGCTGAACTCCTTATGATTGCGGTTTCTTGCAGGGCGGCGATCCCGGAAGGACTTGCGGCAGTTGTGACAGTGGCTTTCCATCGGTGTAACGAACATGTCAAAACGAAACGCGATTATCCGCCGGCTGACTGCAGTGGAAACCCCTTGGCTGTGCCCAGGTGATCTGCTCGGATAAGACAGGAACGCTGACCCAGAACCAGATGACAGTTGTAGATTCCTTCGGAGCAGAAAGAGAAGGGAGCTTTCGGCAGCAATGGCACTGTGCAGTGACGCAGAGCTGGATGCAGACGGTAACGTGACAGGAGAACCGACGGAGGCTGCCCTGGTTGTCTGGGCGAACCGGATCGGGCAGGATAAGAATCTTTTAAAACAGAGTATGCCCTGTGATGGAGGCCCCTTTGATTCCGGACGGAAAATGATGTCCACAGTCCATAAACGCAAGGATGATTACATTCAGTTTACAAAAGGGTATGCCGGATGTGGTTCTCACCCGTTGTGCATTTTATCTGGAGGATGGACAGCTTCTGCCCATGACAGAAGAATATCGGAAAAAAGGTTTTACAGGCAAATAAGTCCATGGCAGATCGGCACTGTGTGTGCTGGCATGCGGACAGAGAGTCGGGACGAAAAAACCGGAAAGCGAGGATGCGGATCTGCTGGAGCAGGAGCTTTGCTTTTTGGGACTGTGCGGCATGATTGATCCGGTGCGTCCGGAGGTAAAGGCAGCAATTGACGAATGTCGGAAGCGGGTATCCGACCGGTTATGATCACGGGCGACCATGTGGATGCAGCAGCAGCGATTGCAAAGAGCTTGGTATTTTGCAGGATGGCAGCCTGGCAGTGACCGGAGCAGAGCTGGAAAAATGGACGATGCAGAATTTGCAGAGAAGTTCCGGAACATCAGCGTTTATGCCCGCGTACAGCCAGAGCACAAGACCCGTATCGTAAACGCTTGGAGAAATGCCGGCTATGTGACGGCAATGACCGGTGACGGCGTTAACGACGCGCCCTCCATCAAGGCTGCGGACATCGGCATCGGAATGGGCATCACAGGAACGGACGTTACCAAAAATGTGGCAGATATGGTGCTGGCGGACGATAATTTTGCAACGATTGTCGGCGCGGTGGAAGAGGGCCGCAGAATCTATGACAACATCCGGAAGGCAATCCAGTTTCTGTTAGGGCCTCCAATATGAGTGAAGTGCTGAGTATTTTCTTTTGCGACACTTCTGGGCTTTACGATTCTGCAGCCGGTGCATCTTCTGTGGATCAATCTTGTAACGGACTGCTTCCCGGCGCTGGCACTTGGTACGGAAAAAGGCAGAGCCGAACATTATGAAGCGCAAACCCAGAGATGCGAAGGCCGGGATTTTTTGCAGATGGAATGGGATTTGATATTGCTTATCAGGGACTTTTTGGTAACAGCACTTGTCATGGTTTCCTATTTTATCGGACATTTCATGGAAACCGGAGAGTGGACCATCACAAACAGCGCCCATGGCATTACGATGGCGTTTGTCACAATGTCAATGGCGGAAATTTTCCACAGCATGAATATGCGTTCCCAGAGAGGAAGTATTTTCAAGCTTGGCTCGAAAAACCGGCTTCTGTTTGGAGCAGCAGCGGTTTCGCTGCTTGCAACTACTGCAGTGTGTGAGATCCCGCTGCTTGCCGGGGCATTTGGCTTTACGAGTGGAGCCTTTAGAGTATCTCGTTGCACTACTTTTGAGTGTGCTGGTAGTTCCCGTCGTGGAGCTTGTAAAGTGGATCCAGCGGCGCAGAAACACGAGGACTAACTGTTGAACCACAGAACGTAAATTTGTTCAGAGTCAACAGATGCGAATCTACGCAACTGTTGACTCTGTGCTTTTTACGGATATAATTGAGAAAGAGCTGCAGCTGTGGAAATCAACAGACTGCAGGTTTATCAGGATGCGGCAGGCTTCAGACAGCACTGTAGTATCCCAGGAGAAGCGAGAGGGACAGGCATATGAGCAAAAAGATTATTTTAACGGGGGGATCGCCCCACAGGACGTCTTCATGTGGGCCATTATGTAGGCTCTTTGAAGGAGCGTGTAAGACTGCAGAATTCCGGTCAGTTTGACGAGATTTATATTATGATTGCGGATGCACAGGGCGTTGACAGACAATGCAGAGCATCCGGAAAAGGTACGTCAGAACATTTTACAGGTAGCGCTGGATTATCTGGCATGCGGCCTTGATCCGGAAAAGGCAACGATTTTCATTCAGTCGATGGTTCCGGAGCTGACAGAGCTGACCTTTTACTATATGAATCTGGTAACGGTTTCCAGAGTACAGAGAAACCCTACCGTTAAAGCAGAGATCCAGATGCGTAACTTCGAAGCAACCATTCCGGTTGGATTTTTTCTGCTATCCCATCAGCCAGGCTGCGGACATTACTGCATTCCGTGCAACTGCTGTTCCGGTTGGGTGAAGACCAGCTGCCGATGCTGGAACAGTGTAAGGAAATCGTACATAAGTTCAACAGCGTTTGCGGGGACACCCTGACAGAGCCTGAGATCATCCTGCCCTCCAATAAGGCATGCTTAAGACTGCCCGGCATCGATGGCAAGGCGAAAATGAGTAAATCCCTGGCAACTGTATCTATCTGTCCGACACAGAGGCAGATGTGAAGAAAAAGGTTATGAGCATGTTTCACAGATCCGAACCATTTGCGTGTGGAGGATCCCGGCAACGTGGACGGAAACCCTGTATTTATTTATCTGGATGCCTTCTGCAGACCGGAGCATTTTGCAGAGTTTTTACCGGATTACCAGAATCTGGACGAATTGAAAGCACATTATCAGCGGGGCGGTCTGGGGGACGTCAAAGTGAAGAAGTTCTTAAACAATGTTATGCAGTCTGAGCTTGCGCCGATCCGTGAGAGAAGAAAATACTGGGAAGAGCATCTGACGGATGTTTACGACATTCTGAAAAAGGGCAGTGAGGCTGCAGAAGCAAAGGCTGCGGAAACCTTTAAAGGATGTCAAGGCAGCGATGAAGATCAATTATTTCGATGACAGCAGCCTGTTAAAGGGCGAATGAAAAATATCTGCGTGTTTCGGAAAAAAAAAGGATTATCGGAAATAATCAGGGCGTGTGAAGGATGAGAAATCATTTTTGCACGCCTGATTTTATTCTGCGGCAACACTGCGACTGAGATGACAAATCCGCTTGCATCCATCGGTGCGATGGGATATCATTTGGAAATACAGTCAATAAGGAAGACCTCCGGATGTGATGTTCCTCCGATGTCCAAATGGGAAAATATCGACGCGTTCTTTGTGGCTGTATCGGGCAGGATTGGGAGTGCGCAGCACGGAACAACCCGCAGGCATCAAGGTCGGGGGTTTTGACCCCGACATCATATGAAGCAAAGGACAAATAGGAGACCGGGCTGTTGACGGACAGGCAGAAAACGGACGGTTTGGAGCCTATTTGACAGGACAGAATAAAAATGACAGACAACAGCGAAAAAAATCCGTTTTTGGATCAATGGAGAAGCTCTTTTTCACAGAGCTGGGAACAACAGTCAGCAGTTTGCTGAAAAAATCACATGGTGTGGAGATGCCCTGCGGCGGACGACATGCCTGCAGGGAAGTGTATGGTGTATGCGGAAGGAAGTTTTGCAGCGCCGTCGAGACGGAACAAAACTTCTTGGAGCCGAGCGTCTTTGCGCAGGGAATCGGCTTGCCTGCTTTCTGGAAGCAGTGCCGGACGGAAAATCGATGCGCTGCGGCAGGAAGCAGACGGGGATGAGACGATTTGTGTAAGCACGCCGTCTGCGCCGCCAGTTGCCAACGCCGCCGGCATGTCGCCCGCACAGCCATCAGAGCGCGCCAGTGCTGCGCCGTCTGCAGAAGCTGCGCCCGGCGCGCGGCTCTACCGTCACCTCGGCGCGGCGGTGGATATCGGTACAACGACAATTGCCGCCGTCCTCTATCGGGAAGGCAGGGCTGTCGGGACGATGGGCGCATGGAATCCGCAGTCCGTGTTCGGCGCGGATGTCATCAGCCGGATGGAAGCTTCCCTGGAGGGAAAAGCAGATAAACTTGCGGCAATCGTCCGGGAGGCAGTGTCGTGCCTGCTTACAGAGCTGGCAGAACACGCAGGAGAAAGATGCAGAGGCCATTGAGACAGTTATCATTACCGGAAATACGTCGATGCTGTATTTCCTGACGCAGAAGGATCCCAGATGCCTGTCAAGGCGTAGTTTGAAGCGGACGAGCTGTTTGGCTGGTGGACGACAGGAGAAGCACTGGATTTGAGCTGCCGGAAAGCAGACGTATATCTTCCGCGCTGCATGTCTGCGTTTGTCGGTGCGGATATTACGACAGCGATTCTGGGATCGGGTCTTACAGAAACGGACCGCATACTCAGTGCGGACGGCAGCCACAAAGAAGCTGCGGCAGCAATTGACACTGAATGTCAGCTGCGGAGAAATGGATGGCGTCTCAGCCGCGCGCAACGCAGCAGACCCGGCTGATGGTGGATGTGGGGACGAACGGAGAGAGATCGTCCTGTTTCATAAGGAACATCTGATCTGCTGCGCGACAGCAGCAGGGATAAACTTTTGAGGGCGCTGGGCTTTCCTGCGGCATGCGAGGTGTGGCAGGTGTAGGTGACCATGTGAACTGGGAAAACGGCAGCTGGAAGGGTACATGTGATTGGCGACAGAGGGCTTCTACAGCGAAGGCATCTGCGGCAGCGGCGTGATCGACGGTGTGGCAGGATTGCTGGAAAGCGGATTGCTGGAGGATACCGGTTATCTGGAAGGATGTATGCTTTACTGGAAACGTCGGTCTGACTGCAGAGGATATTCGTGAGTTCAGCTTGCCAAGGGGCGATCGGGCGGAATGGGAAACACTTTTGGCGGAGGAAAAATGGTGCTGCCGGGCTGGAAGGGCCTGTATGTGGCAGGTGGCTTTGGCTCCATATATCCATTTGAGAATGATGGTGTTTTGGAGCACAGAATTTTGAAAGTGAATGACTGGATACCTCATATCAAAAAGCTTGGGGCAGATGCAATCTATTTTTCACCGGTGTTTGAATCTGATACACACGGATATAATACAAGGGATTATACAAAAATAGACACAAGGCTTGGCACAAACGAGGACTTCGCACAGGTTTGTGACAATCTGCACAAGGACGGCATAAAGGTAGTGCTGGATGGTGTGTTCAATCATGTGGGAAGAGGCTTCTGGGCATTTCAGGATGTGCTTAAAAAACAGAGAAAGCTCACCATATGTAAACTGGTTTGACCGTATAGCGTTCGATGGCAATTCAAACTATAATGATGGATTGTGGTACGAGGGCTGTGATCAATGCAGAGGAGCAGCCCATACAGCCCACTTCGATGCAGGCTGTGGTCGTGCGGTGGATCTGATCACCGGACAGGAGCATGATTTTGGGGGCGGAAGTGAGCTGCCGGATATAGTGCGTACTTCTGGAAATGTGAGAGATAATAATGAAAAAGACGTTCCCGAAACAAATCTGTTCGGGAACGTCTTTATTCAATCAGTGATCGGCATTGCGCTGTGCCGCATGTCCGGCATCTCCTTACACAGCAGCTCGCATTCTTGCGCATTTACGCTTCTTCATCTGCCGCGCGGTCGAGCATCGTGCGCACAGCTGCGACAGCCTCCGGATCAGTCTGCCAGATCTCATATTCGCTCATACCGGGAATTCCCATAAAAACCTCCGGTTGCGGTAGACCATCTCAATTGTTTTTGATGGTCTTGCCGGGACATATGGAATTGGGTCAGGGACGTTTTTTTCATGAGAGCATAACCGTTTTGGCAGAGACGCCTGCGCCTGCAAGAGGCGAGATGGATTCTGCCATCAGCTGCCTGATGGAGTTTATTGAGCAGATCGACGCCGTGCAGACAGCCGAGCCTGACCAGAGGTCAGAATGGTTTGAATATCCAAGGAAATCGCTTTCCTCAAGGGCCGCAAAGGGATCGCGGCACATATCAAATGCACGATGCAGCGTGACGGACATATCCCGCATGTTCGCGGAAGCGTTTCAGCTGTTCGGCACATTGGTAACCATTCGGAGAAAGACTTCGATTACAACGCCGTTTACCTGGTTGTCTTTGAAACGCGTCGATTTCTTTACAGATGAGGGGCTGTCCCATCCTCCGAGTATGTGAAATCGCGAAGCGGGGGGCGGATCAGAACATGGATGCGGATGTCGGTCTGGTTTCTGATCTGTTCATAAAGCTGGCGAGGGTGGGCGTCGTACCGCCGATGATAAGATTAGAGCAAAGCTCGAGGCGGTCTGCACCTCCTTTTTGGCCATACGGGCAGAATATGCGGAATCGACGCAGCATTCTAACAGGTAATTGATGATTTCATGAATTGCTTTCTCCATTTTGCAGGATTTCCCGGGAAGGAAATGCTGCATTTCTTTGTGCGGTTGTTAATGTTTTTTCGATGACCCTGGGCAGATGCCAGCAGGATTGTTCCGTGCTGCGCACTCCCCACAATCCTGCTCGATAGTCGCATATCGGGATTAGCATCCACTTTATGCTCCTATCTTGGCGGGTCAAGAAGTCAAAACGCCTTCTGCAAGCAAGCTTGCGTCGGCTTTTTTGACTTTTTGACCCTGGCATCCTATATGATACAGGATTTTTTCATATTTACAAATGCAAAATCGGCGTAAAAGGAAGAAAAATTAAATATGTAATGAAATGTGAACAAAACCTTATAAAATTATAAAATGTTTTTAAAATTAGAAAAAACTATTTACAAACCAAAAAAAAGGTGGTATCCTCACTTTCAGTACAAAGAAACGGCATAGTTTTAAAATGCCTGGTTTTGATTTAGAGGAGAAATTATTATGAAAAAGAATTTAGTAGCAGTTTTAGCAGCAGTAGTTGCGATTAGCATCCATGGTAGCTTGCGGCAGCGCAGCAGCTACAGAGACAACTGTTGAGACCGCAACCGTTGCAGAAGAGGAGCACAGTAGCAGTTGAGTCTACTGTAGAAGAGACCACTGTGAAGCTACCACTGTAGAAGCTACAACCAGAAGAAGCTACAACCGAAGCAGCTACCACAGAAGAAACTACAACCGAAGCAGCTACCACAGAAGCTGCAACCGAGACTAATGAGACTGTTGCTGAGTAATTATACCCAGACAGCTTTGGCAGGATGTGTTTTTTCAGGCATTTGATCAGTCCTCGTGGAAGGCACATCGGATAAAGGAAACGAAAAAAGACACCCTTGTATGGAAACATGCAGAAGGGTGTTTTTTGTCTTTTCTTTTCAGGTATAATAAGAAAAAACGTTTTCACACAGCTATTTGTGCCGCAGGCATCCAGCAGTGCCAGGATCGCGGCGAGCCGAACCGGAGGTTCGTTTCGATTCCGGCCTTCTGGCGCAAAGAGCCTGCGGAATGGAGGATTTTATGAAGCTTTTGATTGTAGTAGACATGCCAGAACGATTTTTGTTACAGGGGCCTTGGAACAAAAGGAGGCTCAGGGCGATTGTGGAAAACGTCGTCTGCAAAATCAAAGAAACTCCAGAACAGCAGAGGACACGCATCGGAACAGTCTGCCGGACAAAGAAGGACTGCATCTTCCGGTTGCACATTGCATCGAGGAATTGAATGGACATTGCCTGTGCCCGGCAGTAGAGCAGGCGCTGAAAGAAAACAGGTGGATGCAGCCAGAAAATTAAAAAGCCCAATTTTTACCCATGGAGTTGATTGAGAAACTGCGCTCGGATGAGAAAATCGTTGCGGATTCGAAACCCGCAGATCGAGCTGGTCGGACTCTGCACCGGAATCTGTGTGCCTCCAACGATTTGTGTAAGGCTGCATTTCCTGAGGCAGATGATCGTTGATGGCAGGCGACGCCTGGCGTTTTCATGATACTGCGCTGGCGGCAATGAAGCTGTGCCAGATCGAAAGTGAGAAGGAAGGGAAAGAACCCTGGAGAAACGAAAAACATAGAATCCTGACATCATAGAAAGTCCCTATTTACATTTGTGTGTCTGATGTATCAACAGTATAATGATACATTTCACAGTACGTATGCAATTAGAAAATCAAGTAGTCAAATTCCATAAAATGAAATTTTTAGGGCAAATTACAGACATTGGCTTGGCTGTAGTATTTTTTAAACAACGTGTGTTAGACTACTGTTATACAAATGCGTTGAAAA
>VOFG01003972.1_pt1 | contig 17293 bp, 24 predicted proteins | sample 5384171 | NCBI WGS metagenome assembly VOFG01 (sample SAMN12384726, study PRJNA508395) | human gut metagenome | isolation source: healthy gut F | host: Homo sapiens
GTTTATGATCTACCAGATCAATGATGCTGAGAAAAATCGGGAATACCGCTGCCGCAGTTATGCGTATCAGATCGAACATGGCTTTATGATAACTACGGACAATTATGAAATCAGCTATTGCGCTAAAGCATCGCAAGGTCTGTTCGGCGAAAATTCGTGAAAACATGGAAAGCCTGAATCCCGACAAATTCAAAATCAGAAAAATTTGGTGTCAGTGACGTTATTGCAATCACAGCGGCAGGAAAGACCGCATTTTACTATGTGGACAAAGAATCACTGGTAAAGTTCAATGGCTTTCTGGCACCAAAAGCTGAGGGCAGCTACCTGATTTTGAATGAGGGTGGCTATCAGATAGAAGGCCAAACAGATACATGGAAAGTCATTGACGAAAAAGAATGTGCAGGAGCAAAGATTTGTGCACAGAGCAGAATTACAACATGATTGATGGCTGTGTCAACAATAATCCGAAGAAACCGCGTATCATCGGAAATCGGATTTTCGGTCCTTGACCGCCTGCACATCAAACTGGAAGAGCGAAAACAGGAAAGTCAGCCCCAACAGCAACAGCAGCAGGAGAAAAGCTGGAAGAATTAAAAATCCGATACAGTGCAGAGTGGTGGTTCCATAAAAAGAGCCACCGCTCTTATTTTAAAACCGAAATGGAAACAAAATATTATGAATGTCAAAAATTAGTTTCCAAATAATTGATATTCTTCCTGAAAGAGCGTATAATGTAAGTACAAGAATAGGAGGCGATTATATGCTGGATGTAAATATGATAATTGCAAACAATATTCAGGCTGAACTGAAAAAAGAAAACAAAAAGCAAGTTGATCTGGCAGAAGGAATTGGAGTCTCCAAGCAGACAATGAGCAAAATCATGAATGGTGCAAGAGCAATCAACGCGATTGAACTTCATAAGATTTCTGAATACCTTCATGTGTCGATGGATTCTCTGATGAAGATGCCGGAAAAGCCGATGGACACGAATGTGATTCATGCGTTTATGGGGCGTGTTAAAACTGAGGAAGCAAGAAAGGGAATCCGGCTTGCGGATGAACTGTCCGATATGATTCTGTTCCATACTAGGGTGTGCGAGAATGGAAAAAAAGATGGAGCAGCCCTGGGAGGATAAGTGATGAACAATGTTCTGGAAGATAGCCTCTTTGTAAGCCAAAACAAGAAATTTGATGAAATCCAATCCATCGTCAGGCAGTTCTCTGCAGGTATGTCGGCAATTCCATTATCAAGGACAATATCTTTGCTGTCATACAGAACTATGCCAGAAAAAGAAAGAAATCGCGCTGGAAATGCTTCGTTACCCGATCCATGATGATGAATTATGGGCATTGACCTTTTTGAAGCAGGATACGATTTTTTGTGTGCGTAAATACAGCACTTCCGCGTTGTAAGCAGTTTTTGCTGCGGCGCATGAACTGTATCATATCTACTGCTATGTGGAAAATGCAGACCAGAGCTATATAAAAAATGGTTCTATGCTGGATTCGGCAACAGGTGATGAAACAGGAAGAACGCAGGAGGATTTGGGAAGCGAACGCCTTTGCAGGGCTTCTTCTGATGCCGGATCAACTGCTCCATGAGCAGATTCTGCTGTATGGGCTTGATAAAGATTTGGTTACGGTAGATTCTGTCCTGATGCTTATGGATATGTTTGCTATGCCCTATAAGGCAGTTGTACTGCGTTTGTTTGAAAGCGGAAACATATCTCATCAGCAGGCTGAAAAGCTGCTGGAGGTAGGCTCTGCGGACGTAATGGAAAGAGTATTGCTGACAGGTAAAAGCAAAACGCTGGCAGCTCGATGGCAAAGGAACAGAATCTTTTGGCACACCTCCTTGAGAAAGCGATTATAACAGACAGCATGAGTATCTGACGGAATCCAGAGAAAATGAAGATGTGGCCTATCTTGCTCAACTGAAAAAGAGTATGGTTTGGATTGAGGGGTGTCAGATCGAAGTGAAAAGATACGCACTGCTGGATACTGACTTCATTTTCCAAAACGCACTCTGTTCAAAGATGATGGCGGCAATCATTTGATTGATCGGGTCATGGAATTGCCGGAGTATGAGTTCTTTTTGTCATGCACAAATCGTAACGGAACTCAATCGGTATAATGCTGATACGCCAATCTGGTTGAGCGAGAAGATTGAGCGCAAAAGATAAAAAGCTACACGGATCAGGAAACTTTGAAAGCCTGTCACTTGTGCGAGGCCGCTGGCGTGTGCGACTTATACGCAGATGTTAAAATTGGCCTGCGATGCCTTTTCTAGGAATTACTTTTCGGAACATTATCGGGCATTGGAAGATGCTGATTACGCGACAATATCAAATGAGGATTATTTGAAAGAACTCCAGTTGCTTGATATTGAAGTAGGGAAAGAAAAATAATCTTGGGGAAATCAAGTCGTTTGTGCTATTACAGGTTTTGTCGGTGATGCTTGGTGAGCAGATCTATGTGTTCTGCTCCGATGACAAAAATGCTCGGAATGGAGCCACAAATTTTGAAGATGTTCGGTGCATCAGTCTGGTATCAGTATTCTCACGCTTAAAAGAAGAATCAAACTGGACACTTGCCGATGCTGAGCCGTACATTGAATCACTCATTGCGTTTTATCAGAAGGGGAAATTTATTGAACTAAAAATGGTATGCTGCGGTATAAGCAGTAAATGAAAATGAATAGCCAGCGTATTGTATTGGAATGAACCACATGATACGCTGGCTATTTTGTTTCTAGGGGACTTTGAAAACTGGTTAGAGGACGGTTCGTATTTTCGCATTGTGCTGCTGTTCGTGCTGCTGCACTTCCTTGTTCTACGCCGAGGATGCTGTCTACATTGGCACACACGGTCTGGAGTTCTTTGTGATAATCCTTGAAATAATGGTAAGTATCGTATTGGGCGTCCTTCTGAATCGTAAGCTGTTCTTTTTCTGCCCGGAGGTCTTTCATGGTAGGAAACTTCCCATCAGGCGAGTGCTGCTTCAGAATTTGAAGAGCTTCCTCATATTGGGCAAGTTCGTCCAAGTGAGCTTGACGGAAAATCTTCTTATTCGGGGCTTTAGAAAATTCTCCGTAAATGGATTTTGTGGAGAGATACTGACCAAGGTAATGAATCTGCTCGTTTGTTTTTCGCAGCTTGCTTTCAGTGAGCTTTTTGCATCGCCGCGCGCTTTTGCCATTTTGGTATAGATGGCATCCGCAGTTTCGGGAAAATTCTCACGAGAATCATATCCATGCTCCCTGCACAGCAGGCAACGGTCCGGGCCATCTGCCGCAGATTGGAAATTTTACTTTTTCTGTGCATAAGCGCGCGGCTCTGCTGGGCTTTTACACAGGTCTGCAAGTCAATCACAAAGGGGCGCAGATCCGGACTTGATGGGCTGGTATGGCCATAGGATCATCTGCCATCCAATGAGGGTTGTTCTGCGTTGCTGTCCGTGCGATTTCTGCAAAATGCGGGGAAGCCTGTCGCGGTCATAATTAGAGCCAGGGTGCGGGCAGAGATATACTTTTGTCGGTCGGCAGGCAGATAGCTGAATCGTCCGCGGTGGTCTTTTACTGAAATTCCGTATTCCGCTTTCAGCAGTCTTTGAAATTCTTCCAAAAGACGTAGCACGTTCCGCAATGTCGAAATGGCGTTGCGGATTTTTTTCTTTGCCCGTTTCAAAAGTGGTGTGCATGGGAGTGATGCCCTCAATCATAAGCTCCATGTTGGTAATGTCCAGATTCTGCTGACCGCGCTGTTTGGCGTAATACTCCTGCGGTGAAATTCTGTCAGGGGGCAGGGGAGAGCAGATCGACCTGATGCAGTCCCTCCCGTTGGCAAATATCCATCAAGCGATTTCTGAAGGTGCTTCAAATAGTCTTTGGTAGGTGATGCTTGTAGCCAGCCTTGCAGTCGATAGGCCGTTCGGTGAATGGCTGCGGGTCAACATCAAATTTGCGCAGGCTGTTGATTATGATGTGGGTATGGATGTTGCCTGTTCCATTATTGCCATCTGTATGGGTGCAGACCAAAGCCTGATGCCCCGGAAAATTAGCTTTTGCGTATTCCAGCCCGATGGCCTGTGCCCACTCACCAGTCAGGTTGTGGTCAGTGTTGTCTTTCGGATCGTGGCTGATGATGTAATGGTACTCCTGGTTCAACAGCTCGCATTCAAGGTCGAATGTTTCAGGATCACAGTTCAACCCCTCAAGATAAAACTCATCCCTGAGCATCATATTCCCGTTTTCATCAGGACGGAACCAGATGAAACTCATCATGCTGGTATTTCAGATAGTCGATGGCACTCCCATAATTGGCATTTTTACTTGCGATGTGTTTTAGAATTGCCACGATACACCCCTCCAAGTTGAACGATTTCCTGCCGCAGTTCACGGATTTCCGCAATGCACTTTTTTCAGTTCTTCCAACATTCCGCGCGAAGCCAAACCGCCGCCGTGGAAATAGCGGGCAATCTGGTTAAGATTATTTCCGATGCCTGCGGCCTGAGCAGTCAACTTCTGAATTTCGCCAATGTCGGCAACGATGTTGTAGTTGACAGTCACTTTTTTCAGATAGAGCCTGCTTGCGCACAAAAGTGGAGATGGGATAACCGGAATCTTTTGCATATCCGGCCACCAGTTCATATTCAATGCTGCTGAAACGAACCATTACATTGCTGGTGCGTCTGATACTTTCTTCCTTTTGGGTCGTGCCATAGTGTGATCCTCCTGCGTTTTTATAGTTGCGAAGCAACTTCCGATAAGCCGTAGGCGTTCGGTTTGCGAACACATTCGTGTGGAGCCAGATAGCCAAATCAAGATTTTGTGCGTACCGTGGGAATGGGGAACGGAATCCCCATCAAGATTGCCAGGAACGAAAAATCACGAAAGTGAGTTTTGAGTTACTATGGGCGAATCTTGCGCTAAGAGAGAAAAGCCCCAGACTTCTGCCGTAATCCGAAGGCTTACCCTAAAAAGATGCTTCTATAAATAGGAATCCGCAGCCTTTATTTGGAATACACTTTTCAGTTTTTTAAAATTTCTTTCAAAACTGTATTCCAAAATGCCCTTCTGGATTCCTATTAGTAAAGGAGGGTTGATCCGATGAAGCAGAAAGAGCGAATGGACAAAAAAGTGAAACAGGAGCGAACGGAGCCTGACCATCACAGAAAAATCATCATTAAGGGCATCACCGTGTATGAATCGTTCCGGCCAGAGGGCAGTGAACTGTGGGACTGCCTCTTGCAGAGCATGGGGAAACACTGAAAAAAGATTTTTCGAAAAATGTACGCTACAGCTTGATTTTTGTGCTACAGCTTGGTAGAATACAGACGGGTTAAGTAAATATGTGCAATCAAAAAGCCATTAACTTTCTGGATTTTACCATGCGAATTGCGTGGAGACAGGAGGTTTAATGGCTTTGTTTTATTATAAAGGAAAAAAAGAATAAGGGCATACGAGCAGCGGCCTATCTGAGATTGTCTATCGAGGACGGAGATAAGGCTGAAAGCAACAGCATCGGAAACCAGAGAGAATTGATTCAGAATTTCGTTGCAGAACGACCAGAACTGCATTTGGTAGGAGAATATGCAGATGATGGTTACACGGGAACCAATTTTGAGCGACCGGGCTTTACGCAGATGATGGAGGACATCAATCCGACAAAATCAACTGCATCATAGTCAAGGACTTGTCTCGACTGGGCCGTAACTACATTGAGATGGGAAAGTATCTGGAACGGATTTTCCCGATGATGGGGATTCGGTTCATCGCCATCAATGATAACTACGATAACGCAAACACTGAGAGCAGTGATTCAGATAGCATCGTGGTTCCCTTCAAGAACCTGCTGAATGATTCCTACTGCAGGGATATTTCCATTAAGGTTCGGGCCAGTTGGACATTAAGCGGCGCAAGGGGGAGTTCATCGGCGGGTACGCAGTGTACGGCTACAGTAAAGATGAACAGAACAAAAATCGATTGGTGGTAGATGAGTACGCAGCAGATATTGTTCGTTCTATCTATCGCAGAAAATTGGAAGGCATGAGTGCAAACTCTATTGCAGACCAACTGAACAGCGAAGGGGTCCTGGCTCCCAGTGAATACAAACGGCTGTGCGGATTAAATTATCACAGTGGTTTCAAGACTGGAACTCATGCAAAGTGGCAGGCGATTCAGGTACTTCGGATTCTGAAAAATGAAGTTTACACCGGAACGATGGTGCAGGGTAAACGGCAAAAAATCAATTACAAGATCAAGAAAATCCGGGACGTAGATGAATCTTGCTGGATCAAAGTTCCCAATACACACGAGGCCATCATTTCACAAAGAATGTTTGACATCGTGCAGGAAGTTTTAAAGCTGGACACCTGTGCATCGAAAGGACAGAAGATAGTCCATCTCTTTTCAGGTATTGTTCGGTGCGGTGACTGCGGACAGAATATGGTGCGGTGCACCGTATCAAAAAAAGGTAAAAAGTATATATATCTGAACTGCGTCACAAATCATAAGGGCCTGGGCTGTTCTTCACACCACATTAGGGAAAGTAAATTGGAAGAAGTGGTGCTGGCTGCATTACAGGAAAAGATTCAGCAGATCAGCGGACTAGAAGAACGTCTGGATGAAATCAACGAGATTCCCAAAACCAACGAAGGTTAAAATCTGTAGAAGAGCACATGAAAGTGCTGGAACAGGAAGAACAGAAATACCAGACCCTGTGCCGTCAGCTTTACGAAGATATGAGCAACGGCATTGTCAGTAAGGATGAGTACAAAGAGTTCAGCTGTTCCTTTAACGAAAAAATCGAAAATATCCGTAAGGCAAAAATGGAAATGGACTGTCAACTGGATAGTTTGAACAATCTGGATGTGAAACATTTGCCGTGGATCGAAGATTTTTAAATCCTATCAAAACTTAACGAGTCTGAATCGCCGTGTTCTGGTAGAACTGGTGGAAAACATTACAGTCTATGATAAGGAGCACATTCACATCCAATATCGCTTCGACCAGGAAATCCGCAATGTACTGGAATATTGCAACAGTGTTCTGACAACAGAAACGGAGGAGGGTGCAGTATGAAATGCGTAAGTTATACCCGGACGATACCTTGGAAAACCATAAAGGTGAACTGACGATTGCCGACCAGAATCAGCGCATTGCAGAATACCTGGCTGAACATAAAGAGTTAAATTTACAGAAAAGGTATTCTGATCGCAAGAATGCTGAAAACGCAGGTGCAGCATTTGACAAAATGATTGATGATGGAGTGGAGCAAAAATTTGACTGCATCATTGTAGCATCTATGTACTACTGTGGGTCTGACTTTCCAGCGGCGCGTCAGGCAATCAAGGAAACTCTTTATGAGACAGGTGTTAACCTGATCGTGCTGGAAGAAGGACTGGACACCAGAACTGCCAGTCGAAAAGAGGTTGAGGACTATTTTGAGGAAAAACGCTGCGAGATGCACGCGGAAATCATGTTTGCATGGAGGAAAAAGCAGGGCGCAGGATTCCGACTGACCAATTCTGTTCCGTTTGGTTATATCCGCAGGAATGGTGAAAGCAACATGGTAAAGGATGAAGAGGTTCTCGGCTATGAGGGTGTTTCATTCCATAGGAATGGGAAGGTTATAGATTGAGCGTTTCTACCCATGCGAATAGATCTGCTTTGGTGGAGTTGGAGTTAAACACTTTTTTTCATGCCTCGTATCTGACAATTTCCGTAATTAGAAAATATTGAGTCTGATAAAATAAAAGTTTCCGAAACGGGAAAATGATTTGATATTCTGCGTATAGTATGCTATACTGAGAGAAAAAAGGAGGAATGCAGATATGGTTGAACGAAAAGAATATCTTGACCAGCTTTGGGCATGGAAAGATGAGCGGCAGATCAAGGTCGTGACCGGAATCCGGCGCTGTGGAAAATCTGTACTTCTGGAACAGTATCAGCAGAGACTCTTGGCGAATGGAGTCGCACCAGAACAGATTATTTCTATCAACTTTGAAAATCTGGATTACGAACCCTTAAAAGATTATATGAGGCTGTACAACTATCTCAAAGAACGTTTGTGTGTTGATAAGATGACATACATCTTTTTGGACGAGGTTCAGGAAGTTCCTTCATTCGAGAAAGTGGTTGACAGCCTTTATATCAGAGATCATGTGGATGTTTATATCACAGGCTCCAATGCATATATGTTGTCAAGTGAGCTTGCAACGCTTTTGTCAGGAAGGTACACAGAGATCAAGATGCTGCCGCTTTCTTTTCCGCGAGTATATGACGGTGACAGGTATGGCAAAAGAGGAAGCTTTTTGCAGAGTTTATGAAAACTGGCGGAATTCCGTATGTGGCGGTAATGAACCGTACGGATGAAAAAATAGATCAGTATTTGGAAGGAATCTACAACACCGTCATTGTAAAGGATATTGAGCAGCGACAGACAAGAAGAGAAAAAGAGAGTGGAAAACGAAAAATCACAGACATTGCGTTACTGAAGACAATTGCCAGATATCTGGCAAGCGTTATCGGCAGCCCGGTGTCAATGAAAAGTATAACCGACTATCTGATCTCAGCTGGCAGAAAAGTATCCCAAAACACAGTCAGCGATTATGTTGAAGCCCTGACAGAGTCTTTTGTTTTTTATCCTGTGGAGCGATTTGACATTGTAGGAAAGCAGCTCTTAAAGGTCAACAATAAGTTTTACATGGTAGATATGGGAATCAGAAACCACATTCTTCCGAGAAAGCGATACGATCTTGGATTTACCATTGAGAACATTGTGTATCTTGAACTTTCACGAAGGGGCGGCAAAGTCAATATCGGAAAATATGGTTCTACTGAAGTCGACTTTGTGACACAGAAGGAAGGCGTGCTTACCTATTATCAGGTGACCGCTGATATGACGGCGGAAGAAACCTTTGAGAGAGAGATGAGACCGCTGCGGAGCATTCAGGATAATTATGAAAAGATTGTCCTGACACTGGATCGTTTTTCGCTCGGAAATTACGATGGCATAAAAGTTGTGAATGTCATCGACTGGCTTTTGGGATGAGGAATCTGCATCTGGGTTTGTACACCCAACCAAGGAGTTCCAAAACACTCTGGTTCGTTATTCCATTCGACCAGAGCAACCACAGAGAAAAGAAAATTTTTGAAGAAGAATTTGGCGTTGCAATGAACGAAGAACTGGAAAGGGAGGTGCTTGTTATGTGCAACCTCAGTCAGGGCGTAAAGGCCGAAGGCAGAGAAGAAGGCATTAACATTGGTGAGATGCGGATGTTGGTTAAGCTGGTGAGAAAGGGCCGCGTGACGATTGAAGAAGCAGCGAAAGATGCTGGAATGACAGTAGAGGAATTCGAGAAGGTCTTGAAAAATACTCCACTGGAGCGAAGCCTCTGACAAGACTCCTGTGTATGCTGCAGATGTGATCGTGACCTATCAGGTGCTTCCTGAGAAGAGTGCATAAGTTTCGTGACAAGCTCACCAGACACCTCAATAGGAGGATTCGGTGGAAGCAGAGTCGGTCGAAAAGATTCACAAGCCATTTCGCCTGACAGATTACTCGCGAGTGTACCAGCTCGGTTTGTCATGATTGTTTCCTTTCCTCCGAAAAACGGAAATTGAAATTTCTGAGGCTATTTTAGCATAGAAATTTCAAGTTAAGAATTTTATAGTTTAATTTTGCCCTACTTATGTCAAAGAAAGTAGGGCTTTTTTTCTTATGCCCAAAAGGGGTGGTTACGCAAATGGCATCCAGAATGCGACTCTTGCCAAGATCGATGAAGCTGGAGAAAAGCTCCAGAACATCGGATCTTCTGTGGAGAATGTCGGCAAGAAGTTCCTGCCGGTGACTGCCGCTGCTTCTTCCAATGCGAACACCAATGTTCCATGATGGGCAAGACGTTCAAAGTACTGTGCGCCTATCGCCGGTGCGCTGGGGTTCTCGGCAGAGGATCCGTAAGATCGTATCTGCCGTGCAGCAGTTCGTGAATAAACTGAACAGCATGGATTGAATTTCAAAAAGGCGAAGTTGCCCATGATATTACATTGTGAGTGTGATATAATATGGCCAACTGAGAAAACTACGATAACTAAAGGCTTTTTGTTGTTCTTTTAAAGTTTTTATTTGTTGAAAACTGCAAGAAGGCCGTGTGACAATTGAAGAAGCAGCGGAAGATGCTGGAATGACAGTAGAGGAATTCAAAGAAAGTGATGGAAAACACCTCGCTGCAGGCGGTCTAAGAAAAAACATATAAGTAAACTGTTAAGCCTACAAGGCTCAGATCGGTTCGATACCGACTGAAAGCCTTGTAGGGCTTTTTTTTTGCTTTTTTTAAAATTTATTTGTGAAAAATGTTGTCAAGACTTGACATCGGCCGGCTCTAGTGATACGGATTCCTTTATGGAGGAATTGAAAGAACTGGCGAAGGGTGACGATCGGATTCTCTTTACTGAGTTTGTGCAGGGGAGCAATGCTGGATTTCGGGAAAAGTGCAGGAGAGCATTCCAGCACAGCTTAAAATGTTTTGATGGTGCGCAAGAACGGCAATCTCGAAGAGATAGTGGCATCCTTTGACCTCGACAAAGAAGAGCATCGACCGCCGCATCGATGCCTTGGAAAAGTCGAGACCGTTGGCAGAAAGTATAGCGCGGTCCCATGTGAACCTCCCACCTAAGCCTTTCGGCTATAGATGGGGCTTCTCCGAGGGATGTGTCTACATTTTTCATTGGTCACCCTGCTTATCGTCGGATTTAATGTGCCCAAAGCGCAGATATCGTCGCCCTTGGCAATGGCCTTGGGCATGTCAAGGCGGGCATCAAAAGCAGCGGCCGATGCCGTGGTGATTTTCCGTCCTTTTCGGGATGTCTTTTTCGCTTTGATTCAAGTGAGATTCCTTTTTATCGCCGTGGCCGCACAACTAAAATCGCCCCCTCGACCTGTCCATGGGTCGAGAGCGATTTAACTGTCAGAAAACTGTAAGGTCGCAGGGGGGGGAGTTATGCCCAGGGTCAGCCACCTGCGGAATACGGTTCCGGTCAAAAGCTGCTGCTTCCCACAAAAACCACTGCCCAGTGGATGGTTTGTTGCGCAGCGCGGGCGCGGGCTGTCAGCGCCGCTGCAAGCCACATATAAGGTCAGGTACCCGTCGACAAACTGCGTCCGGCTGTAAGTGTTTTCCGAAACGGTGACTCGGTACGGCTGCACAGGTGTGTAGTTGTTTTCCGGTGTGGAACCGACAAGGTAGGAACGCATCAGGTATTCCTTGCCGCGAAAACGGTCGCGGATAAACTGTTTGTCGATGCCGTTCAAGGGGCGCGGGCCGCGCATGGAAATCCAGCATTTTCTCGGTCTCGGCAGGGTTTTCCGGTACAGCGCCAGCGCGCACGCCACTGTCAGAGCGGCCACTTCCTCCGGCACAGTCAGCGCAGCCTGGGGCATAGCCTTCAGCTCGTCCAAGGTCTTGGGAAGGCTGTTCAACGTGATTTCACTCATCTGGGTACCTCCTGTTCATCATGGTTTTCGGGCTATATATTTTTTGCCTGTCACGCCTCGCGTGTCAGGCAAACGACTGCCTCCACATGAAACATAGGTGTAGCGTATGCTTGTCGGTGTTTTCCCATTAGCAAGATTACTGCGGTAGCTGCTCACTGCACCGATAGCAGCTGTAATTGTTGCACGGCGCAAGTACGAAGGATACTTATGGAACATTTTATCGAATTCCTGATATTTGGCTTCACGGTTTTTATTGCCATGAACCAGCTTTTCGATATAGCGCTGCTGTTCCAAGGCTCCGGTAGTTATGCTTTTTACGGCATCCCAGTTCTCGCTGACAACACCAATCAGGTAGGAGAGCGCTTCCTGATATACACGAACCGTATCGATAAGGTTGACACTGCAGTTGACGATTCTGACTTGATAGCTGGATGTAATTGAAGGTGCGATAAAAGTTCTACCTGCTTGACCAAACAAAACAATCTTTTTGATTCATGGCATTGCACTATTAAAGCTGTCAATACCGACTTTGGACCATATCACATTTTGTTTGAGGCCCCACCACCAAATATAACTATCCAAATTGGCTAACAATTATAAAACTGTTACTTCTCGACTTATTCGTAAAAAACTTTAGTGAGCAACTCAAACAGTATTATTGGAAGCCATATTTTTGGAGCGATAATTACTTTGTGTGTAGCGTTTCGGACAGAACAGAATTTATTGTAAAATCTATATATTGACTCCCCAGTAGCGAGCTAACCCGCCTAAACTTTGAAGCTATAGACGGGGTGTGCACTCTTCATTTGTCATCAAGGAAACGGAAGCCTACAACTTTGACGCGGACTGGACGCGTGGCAAACACGAAGCTGATTGTCGAGTTGTTTTTTGTGCAGCTCTTCGAAAGGACCATCTGCTGATAGTCGTAGGCAGGGGAAAGGTCCGGCTGGAACATGACATAGTTGAGCAGCTTCTGGCAGGATGCGAACAGAACATTGACCTCCGCACACCGGGAATTATGCTCGGCCTTTAACCGTGTGCTCCACCGGTTTTTTCGGATGAGTTCCTTGCACTGCTTTAGAGCAGATAGACTGTATGTGGCTTTTTCCATGGGTGAACCTCTTTGAGAAAAAACCTTGATTTGTGCGAAAACAGGTTGAATTGCAGCGGTGATTCTTGCTTCGGGCTACATTCCCGCAAAATGTCATTGCCATCAAGATAGGTATAAGGCTTTTTCCTGCTCCACAAAGCCATTGATGGCGATGAATCCGAGCTGCTTTAACGGCAGTTCCTTGATGTTCGCCACCTGCTGAGCCTCACGGTGAATTTCATCGAGGGTCATAGGTTGGGCATAATACTTTGCCTCATAAATTGCATAGCCGTCTGCCAGCTCCAGAGCAACATCGAACTCACCGTTCTTGCGGTGGACGGGGTCGTCATAGTAATAGCTGCCGATGTTGCGAACACCCTTCAGTTTCCCAGAACGAACCTGTAAACTGAAATAGTCACGGCAAATGCCCTCAAATCGGCGAGAGATGAAGTCTGTCAGAGTAGGGGCTACATACTCATCATAGAAAGCCTCTGCGCCTAGCACTTGCAATGCGCTGGCATTTTTTATAGATAAAGGTAAAGTAGAACCGTAACAAGTTGTCGTTGATTTCAAAGGTAGATTTCTTGCTGTCGTTGAGCTTGTTGATGGGGTAATTGTGGGGAGATGATTTCGAGGTCACGCAGAGGTTTCATCTGTTTTGCAAGATTGCCGGTCTTCTTCACATCCAGCTTGTCTTCAATTTCAGAATAGCGCTTCTTGCCGTTACCAATGACTGCAAAGATACGCTCTGCGTTGATTTTGACGGAATAGTCCGACAACAGCAACTGACTGGCATACAGGTACACCGCACTCACAGGATTTAGAATTGTACTGACGATGTTTTCTCGCAGCGTGGCAGTAGGGACGCAACGCCTGATTCACAAAAAAAAGGAGAACCGCCGAATACAGCATAGTGCGCCACCTTGTCGTAGGGAGTTTTGTCAGGATAGAACTTGGCGGTATCCAGATAGTTCAATTCGTTGAGTTTGATAGTGACAGCAAAGCGTCCATACAGAGCATTTTTCTCCTGCAAGAGGTCCTTCATCATTCCGATGTGAGAGCCGGAGAGGATAAGCTCAATGTTTCCAAGCCGGTTATCAATGATGCTCTGAAAAACGGAATCAACTGTTGTGGGCTCATTCATCACCTTCAGATGGGGGTATTCGTCAATGACGACAACCATTTTCTGAGGCAGCGTGTTAAGATAGGTAAAAACATCTTGTAGTGTACTGAAGCTCAGAGCTACTGGCAATATCTTGGCTCGAACCAGCTCATCAACGAGGCTATCAATATTTTCTTGTACTGTGCCTTTCAAACACTCGAAATAGACGGTCTGATAAGGGCAGTTATCAAGGGGCTTTCTGAATGAGCGTGGTCTTTCCAACTCGCCGCTTGCCGTAGACCATCACAGCTTTGCCGATGTAATCTTGCTGCAAGAGCACCAGTTCTTTCTCACGGCCTATAAACATATTGCACCTCCAATAATACTGAATACATTTTCACTGAAATAACTTTCAGCATTATTTTACCACGAGACCGAACAAAAGCAAGCAAAAAGGGGGACCCCGCGCCGCAAGCGATGGCCCTTTTTTATTGGCAGCATACGCCGCTTGTTAAGAATTACATTGCCCACATGGGCACAAGCGCAGCGACTACAGCAACAACAATGATAAGCAACAGAGGCCCGCAGCCGGAGCCATTGCCGCCACCGTTGTGATTCCTCCGCTGCCACCGGAACCGCCGAAGTTGCGGTCAAATGACTGTTTATAGTGGGCATATCCGGTACTGCCGCTGCCAAAATAGCCGCATCGTTCGCCATGATACACTACCTCATTCGCTATATTTGTCCTTGTTTCCTGCAGAATATCCTCACAAATGCTCTTGTACTCCGGCAACATCTCCAAAACGGAACCCACCGCCGTTTAACCTCTTCTCGGCCTTCATGCGGATGTTGGTTAAGCTGGTGAGAAAGGGCCGCGTGACGATTGAAGAAGCAGCGAAAGATGCTGGAATGACAGTAGAGGAATTCGAGAAGGTCTTGAAAAATACTCCGCTGGGGCGAAGCCTCTGACAAGATTCCTGTGTATGTCACAGATGTGATCGTGACCTATCAGGTGCTTCCTGAGAAGAGTGCATAAGTTTCGTGAAAAGCTCACCAGACACCTCAATAGGAGGATTCGGTGGAAGCAGAGCCGGTCCAAAAGATTCATAAGCCATTTTGCCTGACAGATTACTCACGAGTGTACCAGCTCGGTTTGTCATGATTGTTTCCTTTCCTCCGAAAAACGGAAATTGAAATTTCTGAGGCTATTTTAGCATAGAAATTTCAAGTTAAAATTTTATAGTTTAATTTTGCCCTACTTATGTCAAAGAAAGTAGGGCTTTTCTTATGCCAAAGGAGGTGGTTACGCAAATGGCATCCAGAATGCGACTCTTGCCAAGATCGATGAAGCTGGAGAAAAGCTCCAGAACATCGGATCTTCTGTGGAGAATGTCGGCCAAGAAGTTCCTGCCGGTGACTGCCGCTGCTTCTTCCAATGCGAACACCAATGTCTCCATGATGGGCGAGACGTTCAAGTACTGTGCCTATCGCCGGTGTGCTGGGGTTCTCGGCAGAGAATCCGTAGATCATATCTGCCGTGCAGCAGTTCGTGGATAAACTGAACAGCATGGATTGAATTTCAAAAGGCGAAGTTGCCCATGATATTACATTGGCATTGATTGGCAACGCGAGAATAGTGAAATGGGGCAGAGAAGAGTTGAAAAAGGCAGACGGATAAGAAACAAAGATAAAATAGTAAAATAGAATAGAACAAAGAAAGAATATGGAGATAAAACAGAAAGGAATAAACAATGAATGTAAATCCTATAACAAGATTGGATTATCCAGATCCGGACGTGATCCGCGTAGAAGACACCTATTATATGGTATCCACAACCATGCACTTTATGCCGGGCTGTGAGATTCTGCAGTCTTTTGATCTGGTGCACTGGGAGCATGTGACTTATGTCTATGAGACGTTGGATCATACGGATGCGCAGCAACTGAAAAGCGGTCAGAATATTTACGGACAGGGCATGTGGGCAGCTTCCCTGCGCTATCATGAAGGCCGATTTTATATCTGCTTTGTGGCAAATGATACCCGTAAGACTTATTTGTATACTTCGGAAAAATAGATGGTCCATGGAAAAAGCAGCTGATAGAAGGCTTTTTATCATGACGGCTCTTTATTATTTGATGAGGATGGCAGAAACTATATTGTATATGGAAATGATGAAATCTGGATTACAGAATTGAATGAAGATTTGACTGCACCAAAGAAGGACGGATTACATCGTCTTTTAGTCAGTGATCATAAGAACCCGGAGCTAGGCTATGAGGGTTCTCATATTCAAAAAAATAAACGGCTATTATTATATTTTTCTGATTCATTCCGGGCGTGGCACAGGGAGGAATAGTGGATACGCCGGATGGAAAGTGGTATGCAATGCTGTTTCAGGATTCCGGAGCAGTTGGACGGATTCCTATTCTGCTTCCGGTTACCTGGAAGGATCATTTTCCGGTTTTTGGACAGAACGGACATGTGCCGGAAGAAATAGAGGTTCACAGTACCAGACCGGATATATTTATCAGCCGTTAGTGGAAGTGATGATTTCTGTAATGGGCTGCTTCCCACGCTGGCAGTTTAATCATGATCCAGATCCACGGTACTATCATCTGGATGCATTGCAGGGAACCTATACAATTACAACACGGGAAGTTTGTACAGAGCTTACACAGGCAGTAAATACGCTTACGCAAAGGATGAGTTATCCGTCCTGCGCAGCTGAGGTTACTGTTGATGCTTCTGCATTGAAGAGGGCGATGTCGCAGGTTTGTGTGCGTTGCAGGGCTGTTATGCTGCAGTTGGCATTACAAAACATCATGGAAAATAGTCCTTATGCTGGATAAAAAGAAGATGGTATATTGGATATGACGGAAGGAACTGTTGTTGAATCACACCAGATGGATTTTCGTCTTGAAGCAGATTTCTGTAACATGAAGGATGAAGCACGCTGCTATTACCGGGTAAATAAGGGGAGACTGGCTACCCATCGGAACCGTGCATAAACTGTACTTCAAACTGGATCATTTACTGGTTGCCGGTTTGGTCTGTTCTGCTTTATGCGGCAGAGGAAACAGGAGTGAAAAGCCTGCTTCCGGATTTTAAGTATTATGATGTTGATGAAATCTCAAAGATAGAACTGCATAAAATAAGTGTCGGAATATGCTAGAATATGCACCAAAACAAGATTCCGGTGCCTGCTGAAAACAGGATCATCAGAATTGGCGCGATGGAGCTGTTTTTCTGATTTTTTACAAATCAGATGCGTTGCTCCGAGCATGGCAAATATACTGCGATAGAGCGCAAATCGGGCGCAAATCCGGCCTGTAAATCTGTGAGGCCAAACAGCGTAGACAGCGCCATGCTGAGCGCGGTCGCAAGGATCATCGCTACAACGCACGGACGAACTCCCGATAAAAGGCGTTGACGGGTGCATATTTCATCAGATTCTTTAGTGCGGATGCAATTAAGAGAATAATCAAAATGATTTGCAACACCACGCCCAGCGTTGCAGCAAATGGACGGCGACTGGTCATAGCGTGGATTCGGCTACCTGGCCATGTCCAGAAACTCGCTTTCAAGCCATTTTTCTTTTCAACGAAC
>VOFG01004344.1_pt1 | contig 17281 bp, 37 predicted proteins | sample 5384171 | NCBI WGS metagenome assembly VOFG01 (sample SAMN12384726, study PRJNA508395) | human gut metagenome | isolation source: healthy gut F | host: Homo sapiens
TAAACGCTAGTTCCAAAGACAACACATTTATGACATCGGCAATCAATTTAATGAAAGAACATTATGCCGACTCGGATTATAACTTAGAGCGCTTTATCCGCGATATGGGATACAAGCAAAACCTTAGTCAATCAGAAATTGCAATCTTTGACAGGGCAGTCCATTGGTCAATTCATGAGAAACTACCGATTAAATGTGGCAAAAGACACTTTAACCAAAGTAGAATGTGACATTTCTATTGCAGAAATCGCATATGCTGTAGGTTTTAACGACCCCAAATATTTCAAAATGCTTCAAAGAGCTGTTTGGAGTACTTCCAAGCGAATATTTTGGAAGAAAATAGTTCACTTTACTATTTTACTCCATTTGTGCACCATATTCTCCTATAGAAAGCTTTGTTTCCCTTACATTTGTAAAAACAGAAATGCAAATGTATATGAAAAACATATTCTTATTATTGAGCTGGCTGATATTACCCCTCCGGTATACTGGCAAACCCCATCAAGGAAATGCTGGAAAAGGATAGACAAGGGAGCATCGGACAAGTTCGTAGTCGAACTACACAAAAGCTCAAATGACTTTTTTCGAGTTGGACCAAAAAGGCGACAAGGTAGTGATACGAGGCAATACCTATATTAATATAGCAACCGGAATCAACTGGTACTTAAAGTATCATGCCGGAATCCACCTGTCATGGAACAGTATGCATGCCTCACTACCCAATGTTCTTCCTCCCGTCTTCCGTAAAGAACGCCACGAAACAAATCTGGCCCTGCGTTATGATTTCAATTACTGCACCTACTCCTACTCCATGGCATTTTGGGATTGGAAACGTTGGGAAGAGGAACTGGATTGATGGCACTGCATGGCATCAACCTGCCACTTGCTGCCGTAGGACATGAATGTGTGTGGCGTAACCTATTACTCCGCTTAGATTTTCCAAACAGCAAATCAATGATTTTATTGCCGGACCAGCATTCCTTGCCTGGTGGGAAATGAACAATTTGGAAGGCTGGGGAGGCCCTAACCCCGATAGTTGGTATAAACAGCAAGAAGACTTGCAGAAAAAAATATTGAAACGAATGAAAGAATGGGGAATGCACCCGTACTGCCCGGTTACTCGGGTATGATCCCTCCAAACTGGATTTGGGAAAACGTATTGATGGTGGAAAAGAAGAGAAAACATTAAGCAACACTTCCTCGGAATCCGCCCAAAGCACTCTCAACAAATGGAACGGATTTGACCGACCGGGAATCTTACTGCCCGACGATCCCAAGTTTACCCAGATTGCCAGCCTTTTTACGAAGAAACCGAAAAGCTGTATGGAACAAGTGACTACTACTCCATCGATCCTTTTCATGAAGCCAAAAAGCTTGCCTGCCAGACTAGACTTCGGCAAAGCCGGCAAGGCTATTATGGATGCAATGAAAAAGGCTAATCCAAAAGCTGTGTGGGTGGTGCAGGGATGGACAGAAAATCCACGCCCGGAAATGATGAAAGCGCTGAATCCCGGCGATCTGCTCATCCTTGATTTATTTAGCGAATGTCGTCCCATGTGGGGCATTCCTCTATATGGAAACGAGACAAAGGATACGAAGAACACAACTGGTTGTTCTGCCTGTTGGAAAATTTCGGTGGGAACGTGGGTTTGCATGGAAGGATGGACCAACTTCTTCATAATTTTACCTGACCAAAGACAACCCACTGGCCGCTCAGCTAAAAGGCATCGGTCTGACAATGGAAGGCATTGAAAATAATCCCGTTATGTTCGAACTGATGTGCGAACTACCTTGGCGTGCAGAAAAAGTTTACCAAAGAAGAATGGATAAAACAATACATCCGCGCACGCTATGGCACAGACGATGAATCTATCTGGCAAGCTTGGCAGATCCTGGCAAACGGTATCTACAACTGTCCGGCAGGCAACAACCAACAAGGTCCTCACGAAAGTATCTTTTGCGGGCGCCCATCACTGAATAATTTCAAGCATCCAGCTGGAGCAAAATGTGCAACTATTACGACCCCACTACCACAGCAGAAGCCGCACGATTGATGGTGAGCGTAGCACACAAATATCGCGGTAACAACAACTTTGAATATGATCTAGTTGATATCACCCGACAAGCCATTGCCGACCGTGCCCGAATAGTGTACAATTACGCTGTTGCCGACTTTAAAAGCTTCGATAAAAAAGTTATGCCACACATACCCGACAGTTCTTGGAACTACTGATAATGCAAGACAAACTGTTGGGCACACGCAAAGAATTCAAAGTAGGGAACTGGATTCAACAAGCGCGCAATCTAGGAAGTACATCTGAAGAGAAAGACCTCTACGAATGGAATGCCCGCGTACAAATTACCACATGGGGAAACCGTTACTGCGCCGACATCGGCAAGTTAAGAGATTATGCCCATAAAGAATGGAACGGACTACTGCGCGACTTTATTATAAACGTTGGGAAAAATACTGGCAAGTACTGCAAGACCAACTGGATGGCAAACTTCCTGTACTGCCAGTAGGTAATTCATCAACCCCCACTGCCGATAATCCAGCCATGACCATAGATTGGTATGCCCTGGAAGAACCATGGACACTGGCAAAGAACACCTATGCGGCATCTGCCGAAGGTGATTGTATAGAAGTAGCGAAAGAGGCTATAACATTGATAAACAATTGATAGTAAGATGAAAAAGGAAGAACTCAATACAGAAACCGCACAGCAGGCACTGCTCATTAAAAAAGGCTTTTGTCACTCGATGCACTCAGGGGCATCACTGTAGCAGGGATGATTCTGGTCAACAATGCAGGAGGCAAAGTGTCGTATGCACCTTTGCAACATTCTGCATGGAACGGACTGACACCTTGTGACTTGGTTTTTCCTTTCTTTTCTGTTCATCATGGGTATTTCAACATATATTTCATTGAACAAATTCAATTTCAACGTTTCCTACAAGTGGTAACCAAGATATTGAAACGCACATTTCTTATTCTATGCATCGGATGGGCAATCGGTTGGTTTGACCATGTATGTGAAGGTGACTTCCTGCCTTTTGTCCATCTGCGCATCCTCGGGGTACTACAACGCATTGCTTTATGTTACTGTGTTATTTCTTTTTACAGCCCTATTTATGAATCATAAGTTCATCCCCACATTAACCTTTATCTTACTGGTAAGTTACACTGTCATATTATGCATGGGGAACGGTTATACCTGCGATGAAAGCAATATTTTATCCATCATTGACAGGCAACTTTTTCGGCGAAGCACATCTCTATCAGAAGAGCCCGATTGATCCGGAAGGATTTGTAAGCACTCTCTCTGCTATCGCCCACACTTGTATCGGTTTTTCATGTGGAAAATGGATAATACAAAGCCATCAGACAGAAAACAAAGTGCTCCGTTTGTTCTTGACCGGATTCATTCTGATGAGTATCGGCTATTTGTTGGCAGATGCGCTGCCTTTAAATAAAGAATATGGTCTCCTACTTTTGTTCTGGTGACCTGCGGGCGGCTTCCATGTCACTTGCCACATTAATGTATTATATAGACATAAGGAATAAACAAAATGGTGCCGCTTCTTCATCATCTTCGGCGTCAACCCCTATTCCTCTATGTACTGAGCGAAGTACTTGCCATTATGATGGGAAGTACCGGATGGAGGCAGCCTATGCAGCCATTCATTCAGGAATAACCGATGCCTACCTTTGCCTCAACCGTCTACGCCCTCGTTTTCACTCTGTTTTTGGGGTGTATCGGTTATCCGCTATATCTTAAGAAAATATACATCAAACTGTAACAACCAATTCATAATATATAGAGAACTATGCAGTATTAAACAAGAACATATTAATCAAAACCAAAATTAAATTCTATGCTAAACGTACAATCTCTAACCCAAAGGACATTTGCACAGATAGTAGTCTTTGCATTACTCCTATTAAACAGTACACTGGCATTTGCTCAAAATCAAGTTAACGGTATTGTCACAGACAAGACCGGAGAACCCCTATCGGAGTGAATGTAGTCGAAAAAGGTACTACCAACGGTGTTATCACTGACTTTAACGGACAGTTTACACTGAATGTAGCACAAGGAAAGACACTCGTATTCTCTTACGTGGGTTACACTACCCAGGAAATTACAGTAAAAGGATCTTCTCTGAAGATTATTATGGAAGAAGATTCTAAAACATTAGATGAAGTTGTGGTAGTAGGTTATGGCAGTATGAGTCGTAAAGGATGTAACCAGCTCCATTACCACTGTGAAAGCAGACAAACTGAATGTAGGAGTTTATTCTGACCCTGGACAGTTGTTGCAAGGTAAAGTTCCTGGTTTGACGGTAGTACAAAGCAGCGACCCGACTTCTGGTACAGCTTCTATCTCTTTACGTGGGGCTTCTTCTCTGCGTACCGGTGCGGCAATGGAACCTTATTATGTTATTGACGGTATTCCCGGTATGTCATTAAGTCTGATTGCTCCCGAAGATATTGAAAGCATTGACGTACTTCGTGACGCTTCTGCAACGGCTATTTATGGCTCCCAAGGCTGCTAACGGTGTAATCTTGATTACCACCAAAAAAGGTAGTAAAGTGAGCACACTTCTGTAAACTACAGCGCATATCTTGCATTTGACAACATTGCCAAGCGTTTAGATATGATGACTGCCGACGAACTCCGCACCTATGCCAAGGAAAATAACATCACTCTTCCGAATGACAAAGGAGCAAACACCAATTGGAACGATGAATACTGCGCACAGCAATCAGTCATAACCACAACGTTTCTATCAATGGCGGTTCAGAAAAGACTCAATACAAGTGCCAGCATGAGTTATCAAAACAAACAAAGGTATCGTACGTGGTACAGATTTTCGAGCGTTTCGGCGGCCGCGCATTCTTGCAAAACCAAAGCACTGAATGATCGGCTCACCTTAGCCTTTAATGTGAATGCCGCACAATCAAAAGGTACCACCGTTGATTCCGCCAAAGATGCCAATCCGTATTCGATGCCATGAATTATTATTCTCCACTAGTTCCTGTCACCAACGCAGACGGTTCTTGGTATAGCGACAAAACTATCTCCCAAAACTTCAATCCTGTATCCATGATCAATGAAGATACTTTTGAAAATAACAAGAAACTCCTTCAAGGAACAGCCAAAGGTACTTTAGATATCACTAAGGACTTGAAATGGAACTTAAGTCTTTCCTATCAAGACGAACAATATATATGGAACGAATACCATACCAGCAAATCCCAATATAACACCCGAAATGGCGAAGCTAAACGTATTGCAACAGAAAACAAGAAAAAATTCTTGAAACATACATAAACTATGATCATACATTCGCCAATATCCACAAACTGGGCCTGATGGCCGGTTATTCATGGGAACAGAATGATGACAATGACAGTTTCGGTCTGGATGTCTACGACTTTACAATGATAACACCACTTTTTATAATCTGAACCTTGCCAATAAAATGGATTGGCAGAATGGCGGTATCACCAGCAATAATAACGGTCATTTGGAAACTTTACGTATGATCTCATTTTATGGACGTATCAACTACTCCTTCAACAGCAAATACCTGCTTCAAGCAACAATTCGCCGTGACGGCTCCTCTGCTTTGGGAAAGAACAACCGTTGGGGGAACTTTTCCATCTGCATCGTTGGCATGGCGTATGAGCGAAGAAAAGTTCATCAAAGATTTAAATGTTTTCGATGACTTGAAGTTCCGTGTTGGTTATGGTGTTAGTGGTAACTCACTCCGGATTCGGAGCTTATTCGGCTATCCAGACTTACAGTACTTCAGGTTGGTTCAACTATACAAACGCCAATGGCACACAGAATAGTTACCATACCCTGGCAGCCGCCTCAAATGCCAATCCAGACCTAAAATGGGAACGTACAGCCATGTTGAACATCGGGCTGGACTTCGGCAGCTTCTTTGGAGGCAGATTAGAGGAACCATCGAATACTATGACAAGCGTACCAGCGACCTGATATACACTTACGAGGTTTCCACAAACCGCTATCCTTTCGGAACCATGCCGGCCAATGTGGGAGATATCAGCAATAAAGGTATTGAATTTACCATTAATGCCACTCCTATACAAACAAAAAATTTCTCTTGGCAAACCAGTTTGAACTTATCTCATAATAAAATAACGTAGAAAGTATATCCAACAGTGAATATTCCGTAGATTATATCCGTGCAGCCGATCCTGAAATCGCAGGTTATTCTTCAAATGCAGACGTACAGCGCATCATGGAAGGACATCCTATCGGCACCTTCTGCACCTACGAATGGGCCGGCTACAATAACCAAGGAGTATCCATCTTTTATGTACACGATCCTGAAACGGGTGAGCGTACAGGCGAAACGACCACAGATCCTGAAACTGATAGAGACCGTACTATTACCGGCTGTGCACAACCTGATTTAAATTTAGGCTGGAGCAATAACTTCCAATACAAGAACTGGAATCTCGATTTATTCTTTACTGGTGTTTTTTGGACAAGATATCTACAACGCCACTGCAGAACAATACTCTAATGTTTCTTTTGTGAAAGAAGGCCGCAATGTATTAAAAAGCGTAGCTACCGAACACCGTGCTACAGACACACAATCTCAAGCACCATCCAATCGCTGGATAGAGAACGGTAGTTATTTCCGTCTGTCCTCGGTTTCATTGGGATATACTTTCGGCAAAATTGGTAACTGGATAAACTCGCTCAAGCTATACGCTACTTGTAATAATGTATTCACCATTACCGGTTACTCCGGTCGTGATCCGGAAATCAACCTTGGAGGCTTGGAACCGGGTATGGACAGACGCACCAATTACTATCCGCGTACCCGTTCATTTATGATCGGTGTAAACATGAATTTCTAACCATATAATTGAAAACTGATATGAAAAATAGCATAAAATTAATAACCTGGCTAGTAGGTGGTCTGTTCACCTTCTCCTCCTGCACAGATCTAGATGTGGATCTTAAATCCACTTATACAGAATACCGGATTCCGAAATTGCCAAAGAAGCGAAAATGGCAGGTTTGTATTATGGATTCGGCGGAGCATTAGGACGTCGTTATATGGAAGCTGCCCTGCTGTCCTCTGATGAATTCATGGCAGTGACATTTGGTGGTAACTGGTATGATGGCGGCAATTATATCCATTCCTCTCTTCATGCCAGCCTTCCAGGAGACGCACACGTGGACTGGGCCGGTGATATTCCGGCTGCAATCACAAAGTGCAATCAAGCAATTTTTGACCTGGGTGGAGAGGATGAAAACAATGCCGAACAAGAAGCCTTGATTGCTCCGGCACTTGCCATGCGTGCTTTCTATCATTTTATTTTTATGGATACATTCGAGCAACTCCCAAATTAGACCATTTGATCGGCGATTCTGAAGCTATCGACCGTTCTCCCCGTTCCGAAATTACAAAATTTATCGAAAGCGACCTGCTTCGTGCTTTGGCTTCCGGCGGTTTAAAAGAAGATGTTGATGCTTCCACTTATGGCAAAGCCAACCAAATGGATGGCTGAGGCTCTCCTTGCCAAACTCTATATAAACTGGGCTGTTTATACCTGTGATGATGTAGCTACTTATGATCCAAGCATGACTAATTCCAAATTGAATGATGTCATAAAATATTGCGATGATATCATCGCCTCTGGTCATTTCAACCTCAGTGATGGTTATCGCAAAGAAATTCATGCCGGACAACGGCTATCAGATCAAAGATTTCATCTATGCAATGCCATACCAAAATAATGAAACATCAACCAGAGCCAATACTTACGCCCGTTTCCAATTCTGGCCTAAATTCAACAATGATGGTGCGGACGGTAAAGGACTGTTCGGCATAACACTATCCAAAAATGCTGGAGGCGTTTTCATCGTCCTCCTGAAGCAGCAGACCGTTTTTTGCCTGGAAGGAGATGAACGCAATGACATCATCATGAAAGGTGCGATCAACTATTATGACATCAGCACACATACAATGGGAACAGAACCTTATATATACAACGGACAACAAGTTGTCCTCACCAAGAACATCACCATCTTGAATGACCAAATGGATCTTGGAAATGACTTGAACGCATGGTGCCAGGGATACCGATGCATCAAATGGGCTATTCAAGCAGACGATTATAACCTCTATAACCGCAATCAAAGCAATGATGTACCTATCTTCCGTTATGCAGATATTCTGCTGATGAAAGCAGAAGCTATTCTACGGGGGGCAACAGCCACTAACGGCGACACGCCACAATCCCTATTCAACCAAATACGCAGCTATTGTAACGCTCCATTATTAGAGCATACTCCTTCATTAAACGAGTTACTTGAAGAGCGTGGCCGTGAATTTTACGCAGAAACATGGCGTCGCAATGACCTAATCCGTTTTGGAAAGTTCGAAGACGACTGGGGATATAAAAATCAATATCATCCGGAAGCCAAGACCGAGAAAATGGCGTAGAATCTTCCCTGTATCTGTCGGCTTGATGAATTCAAACACCAACTGGAAGCAAAATTACGGTTATTGATAAATTAAATAAGTTTTTTATAAGGGCTTGTTACGGCAAGCTCTTATAAAAAAACCTTTTAAAGCAAAAAATAATTCATGAAACGTCATCAAATCTTATTACTTCATATCGCGACATCCATCTTGGTATTATTCCCATTTCCTATACATGCCCATAAAATGATGTACCAGGACTCTATCGAAATCGTAGTACACAGAGGAGCGAACCATATAGCGCCGGAAAACACCATTCCATCAGCTCTAGCTGCATTGAAACATGGAGCCGGCTGGATAGAAGTGGACGTGCGCAAAAAGTAAAGACAATATACTTTATAATCTGCATGATGAAACTTTAGACCGTACTACCAACGGTAAAGGTCCCATTCAAGATATGCTATCCAAAGATATTGAAAAAAATTAGACGCCGGCAGTTGGTTCAGTTCTCGATTTATCGGCATTCACGTACCCCGTATAGCCGAAATGCTAGATACCCTACAAGGAAAGGCACACATTTTTTTGATGTAAAACGAGGAACTCCGATAAAAGATTTGATTACATTAGTACGCCAAAAGGATATGAAAATAAAAGTTTCTTCTGGTTTGCAGACTCAGAAATGCTGAAAGAATTTATCAAAATCGCTCCGGAAATGAAGATTAAAGTAAATGCCTCCAATATAGTGGCTCTGAAGAAATGGATGAAAATATGCACCCCGGCCTATGTAGAAACAGATATCCTCAATATCACTCATCAATTCAAAAGAATTCTGCAAAAGCAATCATATCAAGATAATGGCTGCTATTCAGAATGCAGTGAAAAGAATATAAAAAGCGATTGAAGTCCATCCCGATTTAGTCAATCTGGACCGGCCGGAACTCTTTATAAAAATACTCCATCAGGAGATTAAAAATAACCCTTTTCCAAGAAGAGCCATGAAAAGTACCCTATCTTACCTGCTGATTCTATGCAGCCTGTTTACTGCTTGTATCGGTCATCAGGAAGAATCCCTACTGTTCTACGTAGATACCCGTACGGGCACTGCACCAAGCGCAACCCACACCGCAGAACTTTTCGGCAAAATACCGAAGAGTACGGGCAAACGCTGCCTGCTGTTCTAGAGCCCAACGGAATGAACTTTTGGACTCCCCCAAACACAAGATACAGAAGCAAAATGTAAGGCTCCCTATTATTACAAAGATACGAAAATACAAGGTTTCCCGCAATTCACATTGGATTGTCGGAGGTTGTACAGGATTACGGTTCCCATGACCTGATGCCTGTATCGGGTACACTGAAATATCTCCCCCAAGACAGAGGAAGCCTGTTCTCACCAAGAAGAAACAGCAACGCCTGCCTATTACTCTGTCCTTCTCAAAGATTATTCCATCTTTGCAGAAATGACCGGACGTTCCGTTCAGCCATTTTCCGATTCACTTATAACCAACCGGAAGATGCTTATCTCATAGTCAATCCTAACAGTGATGAAGGGAAAGGATATATTGAAATCGATACCATAAAAAAACAGATACGCGGATACAATCCCGTCCACCGCATCTATCAAGGCTGGGACAACCCGCCGGATACAACGGGTACTTTTATCATTGAATATCAAAATGAAATAGAAGAATATGGTACATTCCGGCATGACAGTCTCTTCGCCGGACAACGACAGATAGCCGATGGAACAGGTATAGGTGCATATCTCCCGGTTCAAAATACACTCAGAAGAACCCATATTAATCAAAGCTGCTTCCTCTTTTACTGACATGGAAGGCGCTCAAAAGAATCTGGACACCGAGATACCTCATTGGGATTTTGACCGCACCCGACAGGAACTGAACTCCATCTGGGAACAAAGGCTTTCACAAGTTACAGTACAGACAAACAACCGAAACGATAAAGAGAAATTTTACGGAGCACTCTACCGTGCCTCATTCCTGCCACGTACATTCAATGATGTAGACGGGCGCTATCCTTCTTTCTCCACAGGACACCCGTTCAGACAATCAGCCAACGGTAGAAATTACTATGAAGATTACAGTATGTGGGATACTTACCGTGCTCTCCATCCGTTAATCAATATCCTAACCCCCAAAGAAAGCCGGAGACATGATGCAATCATTGGTGGACAAATATGAACAAGGCGGCTGGCTGCCTATATTTCCTTGTTGGAACAGTTATACCGCAGCCATGATAGGCGATCATTGCATCTCCGCACTGGGAGATGCCTATATCAAAGGAATCCGTAATTTTGATATCAACAAAAGCTTGCAAAGGAACGCTCCGGAACGCATTCAAGACCCCCTCCACCTATGAAGAATAAAAAACGGAATGGGACGACGCGCCTTGAATTCTTATCTGAAATATGGATACATTCCTTTGGAAGACAGCGTACCGGAAGCCTTTCACACCTGCGAACAAGTATCACGTACTTTAGAATATGCATACGATGATTTCGTATTGGCCCAAGTTCTGCAAAGTTGGAAACATCAGATGATTACTTTCCTGATCCACAAAAACAGGACTTTATGATACATTAATGATACGTGCACGATATTACTGTAACGTAATAAACCCTAGCACCGGATATGCCCAAGGCAGATACGCTGACGGAAGTTTCCTCACCGATGCCGGTAACGCCTTTTCTTTCACCCGCTTCATCACCGAAGGAGCTCCCTGCCATTATACTTGGTATGCCCCCATGATATATACGGACTTATGGAATGTATGGGCGGAAAAAAGAAAAATACATTGCCAAACTGGATTCCATGTTCAGCGAACACCGCTACTGGCACGGCAACGAACCTTGTCATCAGATAGCCTACACTCTTCAACTATGCCGGACAACCTTGGAAAACCCAACGGGAGGTACGTCATATTATGGAAACAGAATATCTGAATGCTCCCGGTGGTCTGTCAGGTAATGATGATGCAGGACAGATGTCTGCCTGGTATGTATTTTCTGCTATGGGATTCTATCCGGTATGTCCTGTACAACCTTTATTATATAATAGGAAGTCCTTCTTTTCCCCGGATGAGTATCCGCTTGGAAAACGGAAAGACATTCACCATATTAGCCCACAACGCCAACAAAAAAATATATATATCCAGTCAGCAAAACTAAACGGAAAAGAATATGACAAGAATTACTTTACACACCAAGATATAGTACAGGGAGGAACATTAGAGTTCCAGATGGGCCCGAACCCTAATACAAGCTGGGGAGCATCCGCCCTCAGCCTGCCTCCCGACAACATGAAATAAGTACAAAAAATAAAAAACAATCCATATGAAGAAACAAACTATCATCAGCCTCTTATGCTGCCTCCTGTTGTTTGTGACAGGATGCAGTACTTCCCATCAAGGGAACACGTACGACATCATGACCTATGGAGCCAAAGGAGACGGACAAACAGATGATGCCGCCGCTATACAACGCGCCATCAATGCCTGTTCCGCTGCCGGTGGCGGAACCGTAATCATTCCTGCCGGACACCTTTCTATGCGGTCCGCTATATTTTGAAATCCTATGTGAACCTTCATCTGGAACCCAACTCCCGATTGCTGGCCAACCCCGATGAAAGCATCTATACAGAAAGCGCATTCCGCGAAAACCGTGGCGAAGGAATGATGTGGATCAGTGGAAAAAGACTTAAAACAAATATCCATTACCGGTACAGGAGAAATAGACGGAAACGGAATCGCCTTCATGGGCAAAGAGCTGGATGATTCCTACGAGCTGAAGCCCGTCACTGATTTTTTGACCCACGCCCACATGTGCTTACCCTTATCAATGTAGAAAACCGTTATCCGTGACATCACGATCCGGAACAGCGCCTATTGGACAATACACCTGATAGGCTGTTACGATGCCTTGATTGACGGCATCTCTTTATTGAATAATCTAAAAATACGCAACGCAGCGACGGTATTGATGTGGATCACTCCAAAAAGTACGTATAGCGAACTGCTTCATTGAATCGGGCGATGACTGCATTTGCCTGAAGAATCGTCGGGAATTTGAAGAATATGGCTCTTGCGAAGATATTGTAGTGACTAATTGTGTCATGACTTCACGTTCATGCGCTATTAAGATAGGCTCGGAAAATATGGACAAGATCGATAATGTATTATTCAATAATTGCATTATCAAAAACAGCAACCGGGGCATCGGCATACAAAACCGGGATGAAGGTACTGTGAGCAATGTCATTTTCTCCAATATATTAGTAGACTGTATGTTCTATTCTGATGTATGGTGGGGTAAAGCGGAACCTATCTATGTCACCTCATACCCTCGTGCCGTAGGCAATCATAAAGATGCAGGCTGGCGTTTCCCCAAAGGTGCAACGAAAGGACACTCGGGAGAAGTCAGCAACATTTTCTTCAATCAGATTAAATGCACTAGTGAAAACGGCATTTTCGTGGGGGAGACACTCCGGAGAAAGTGCATCATATCTATTTTGATGAAATAGATGTCAAGTTGTTAAAACGTACCGGTTATGAAGGCGGTGTGTATGACAAACGTCCTTGTAACGGAGATGGTTTTGTATATGACAAGACTTATGCTTTCTATCTGGACACCGCTTCGGATATCCGGATTACCGGCTGTAACATTTATTGGGCCTTCCCTCAATTGACACAAGCCGGAGGAGATATCAAGAGAAGAATACAATACGTGTAAAAATAAACAAGAAATAATTATGACCCACATTCCATTCAAAGTTTCTTTGTTAAGACTGGTCTTCCTGCTGCTGCCCGTGACGGTCGCGGCACAGGAAGCCAGACTTTCTGATTACGTAGATCCCAGAATCGGTTCGGAAGGACTGGGACGGGTATTTATCGGTCCCCTCCTGCCCTTATGGTATGGTGAAACCATCGCCCGATTGCACTGTCCATCCCAATAGTGGTTGGCTGCCTATGCCCGAACAAGTCAACGGTTTCTCCCAAGTACACGTCAGCGGAAGGACAGGAGGAGGTCCTAAATATGGCAACATACTTGTCATGCCTTTTGGCAAAGGTATGGATCAGCTCAATCATATAGACTATCGCAAAGATGAAACAATCCGCTTGGGCTATTATGCTACCGAATTCAGAGAACAGGCATATATACTGAAATAACAACTGCTCCACGCGCCTCATTCTACCGATTCACCTATCCCGAAGATTCCTTAAAATCCCTGTTGGTTGACGCCGGCTTCTTCCTGGGTGAACAACCGACCCCCGATGCCCGCGAAGCACAACAATTTGTAGGTTCGGAAATTCAAATCATATCGATCACGAAGTAATGGGATATACCCGTATTCGCGGAGGTTGGAATAACGGACGTGCCTACACCGTTTATTTTTATGCAGTAACCGACCATCCCTTTGTACAAACGGCCACATGGAAAGGAAGCCAGATCAGCAATGAACGATACCAGCCAGTGAACTCCCAACAAAAAACCGGAGCTTTGTTGCGTTTCCCTTCTTCTGCAAATACCATTCAACTGAAAGTCAGATTTCATTTATCAGTTCTCTCAAAGCCAGAGAATGTATGGAACAAAAATACCTCATTGGTCATTTGAGGACACCTGGCAAGCCTTATTGGTACAATGGGAAAACTTATTGCAACGCATTGATATAGCCTCAAATACACCCGAAAATATAAGCGTATGTTTTATACCGGTATCTACCATACCATGTTAATGCCTGTAGACCGTACCGGTGAAAATCCATTATGGAGTGATCCGGAACCTTATTATGATGATTTTTATGCTATCTGGGACACCTACCGCACCTCAACTCCATTTATCACACTAATTGACCCTCAAAGAGAAACAGACATTGTACGTTCACTGATCAATATCTATAAACAGGACGGCTACATGCCTGATGCACGAAGCGGAATTGTAACGGACGGACACAAGGCGGCTCCAACGCTGAAATTGTTATAACCGATGCATTTGTAAAAAGGACTGCAAAACATAGATTACCATCTGGCTTTGGAAACTATGCTGAAAAGATGCATTCATACCGCTTGAGTAGCGAAGAAACGGAGGAAGAGGCGGACTGATTCCTTATCTGGAATTGGGATATATTCATTAGGCCAGGCGCACAATAGAATACTCCTATTATTGATTTATGCCGCCTTAGTAGCCGGCAAACCTTGTACCAGCAATAGAAACAATCTTCCAACTGGAAGAACTTGTGGCGGGCCGATTATGAACCAAGGAGTCAAAGGATTCATACTTCCCCGGGATAAAGAAGAAACTGGTTAGACAAAATACGCTTTCGGAAACTCCAAGACAGACATATACCCCGTTACTGAAATGCCGTCTCCTTGGTGGAACATGTTCTTTTATGAAGCCTCCTCCCTGGGAATATTCACTCAGCATTCATGACTGGACTCAGAACAATGTGGCGGAAGAAGTTTGACGAACGGCTGGATATTTTCTTTGACAAGGGTTTCTTCAATGTGAATAATGAACCTCCTTCCACTCCCTGCCTATACCACTTTGGGTAGGGCGTCCGGATAAAAAGCGGCGACCGCATCCATGAAATTATCCAGAAGAACTATAATGACGGTTCTGCCGGTCTTCCCGAAACATGACTCCGGAGCCATGTCATCGTGGTTGGTATTCCACATGATGGGGTTGTACCCCAATGCCGGACAAGACTATTATTTAATCCATACCCCTCTACTGACAGAGTCGTTTCCATTTACAGGAAGGCAAAAATTCACGATCAAAGCCGAAGGGCTTTCCGAAAAGAACAAGTATATCGGTCGATTTTATTAAATGGAAAGAATTATCCATATTCCGCCATCCGCCATAATGATATCATCAAAGGAGGCGAGTTGGTTTTTAAAAAATGGGCCCCTAGTCCCGGTAACTACTGGGGGAGCAAACTATTTCCTGAATCTAAAGAGCAACATACGATGAAGAAAAAACTTTTTATATGCTTTCTGCTTATCGGCAGCCTGATGGGAAATGTAATGGCACAAGATGTCATTACCAACCCTCTGTTATTTGTATTCAAACTGCATGGACAAACCCGAAAGTACCAATTTACTTTCAATCAGTCAACGACACCCTTTATCTGCATTGGGAATTGAAAGAAACACCGATGGCAATCAGGCAGCTACGCCATGCCCCAAAAGCTTTAAAAACGGCGGTCAGACTAAGCTTCTTACAGCCGGAAAGACGGACAGCATATCTGTCTCCCATTCAGAAACCTTTGCCCTACTTTCCAGCAACCGCTTTTCAGGAATTGAAAAGCCAAAAGGCATTTCATTATAATCAGACAGAATACCAACTGGCTGATACCAAGTCACAAGCTATGGGCTATTCCTTACTGCATGTAAACGACTCAGTAGACGGATGCGAAATGTGGATTATGGATAATCCGGATTTCCCCTCTGATATGGGAAATACAAAATAATCCGCTCGGCATCAATTGGAAAGTAGCTCCCATAGATCTCCCCGCACACAATCTGAAAGAAGAAATCATCAAAGCCCGAAAAAATGGGTAGCATCTATTATGCTTATCCCACACCAAACGGCATACAAACTCCGGTACCCGAAGGTTACAGTCCTTTCTACATCAGCCATTACGGACGCCATGGGTCCCGCTGGATGACTTCGGACGAACGTTATCTAGAAGTCATTCGTGTCTTTGATACGTTTCACAATAAATCAGGACTTACCGATTTAGGTGAAGATGTGAGGCTCAGACTCCAGAAAGTATGGGAAAATGCCCGTGGGCGCGGAGGAAACCTGACCCCATTGGGAGAACGACAACACAAAGCCATTGCCAAACGGCTTTATCAACAATATCCCCATATATTCCGGGACAGCGCCAACATATCAGCGCGTTCGAGCGTTTCCGTACGTTGTATCATGAGCATGTCGCATTCACAGAACAACTGAAAGAACTAAACCCCTCCCTCCAGATCACCCGCGAAGCCAACCAAAACACATGGACTACATTGCCTATACTTCACCCGAAGCCGAAAAAGCTGGGTTCGGCAAGTGCGCCATGGAGAACAGCTTTCCATACATTCGAAGAAAATCATATTCATCGGAACGTTTAATCGCTTCACTTTTCAAAATCCCAAAGAAGTCAGGAATCCCCCATGAGCTCATGATGGGACTTTATTGGATTGCTTTCCGACATGCAAGATGTAGAGTTGCCTCTATCCTTTTATGATTTGTTTGAAAAAGAAGAATTATTCGGTATCTGGCAGTCTGTGAATTATCGGATGTATATTTGCAATGCCAATGCTCCTGTCAATCAGGGAGCAGCCCCCAAGAGTGCAAAATCTTTATTGAAGAATATTATAGAAAGTGCCGACCGCGCCATCCGTGAAGGAACTCCTTGCGCCACCCTCCGTTTCGGACATGATACCAACCTGATCCGTCTGTTGGCACTCATGCAAGTAGAAGGATGCTCAATCAAGAAACAGATCCCGACCGATATTACCCTGGCCTGGCAAGATTTCCGTGTTTCACCTATGGGGCCAACTAATCTTTTAAGAATAAGAAACAAGGAGATTATTGTAAAAATTGCTACATAATGAAATGAAGTCAAATTACCCATTGACAGCCCTATTGCTCCCTTATTATAAATGGGAAACGGTGAAAGCATTCTACAATCATTTTATAAACATACAAATTGAGAAACAACAATTTCCTTCAAAGTCCAATCTCCCTATTAGCTAAGGCTTTTCTTGCCTACAAATTAAGCCCTTTCTTACGGTT
>VOFG01003915.1_pt1 | contig 17231 bp, 30 predicted proteins | sample 5384171 | NCBI WGS metagenome assembly VOFG01 (sample SAMN12384726, study PRJNA508395) | human gut metagenome | isolation source: healthy gut F | host: Homo sapiens
TGCGCTTGTCGATTGGTCTAGCCGGTCACTCCTTTGATACGATGTATTTAGAACAGGACTTTGGACGTCCCAATGGATGGGACTCTATTAAGGTATCCCTTGGAGAGGACCGCTATTTACGTTTAGTAGAGGGCAAATTGACCGTATTGATGAATATAATCGTGATGGTCATACGTACGGCATGGTTATCGACTATAAATCGGGTAGTACATCGGTTAATGCACAAAAGAAATCTATTACGGTTTAAAGGTACAATTGATGACCTATCTGTTGGCATTAGAATCGGCTTATAAGAAACACTATGATCGACCGATGACACCGGCTGCTGGTGGTACGTATGTAAAATCCACGAACGCCAGCGGGTGAGCCTGTGTCCTATGAAGAGGCCAAAGCCTTGGCGGATACAAATGGGGCCCTTAATAATAAGGGGTATTTTACAGATGATATCGACATGTTGGAAAAGATGGATAAAATTTGCTCACCTATAAGAGCAAGGGCCCCTATGTGCCCGTTCGTATTACGGAAAGGGAACCATCCATTCTGGGGATATGAAAATTGTTAAATCCTCCGGCGACTTTGATATTATGTGCCGCTATACGGAATCGATTATGGCGGACACCGGTTCTGCCATCGGTAAGGGAGAATTCCCCATTGCCTCCTTATCAGTTGAATAAGGCCATTCCTTGTTCCTACTGCGATTACAAGACCGTGTGTCGCTTTGATAATGAGCGCAATCAATATAATTATTTGAGCGCTCTAAATGAGGCGAACGCTCTTGAAAAATGCGCGATGCCCTCAATGGTTCATCTGGACAGACTGAGGCTAACGCTGATTTTTGTGAAAGTTCTAATACCGATAGCTCTATGACAGGAGGTGACGACAATGGGCGTTAAATGGACACCGGAGCAGGAATTCGCCATCATGTCCCCAAAAGGACAGTAATTTAGGGGCCCAAACCTTGCTTGTCGCCGCTGCTGCTGGTTCTGCAAAACGGCGGTTCTTGTAGAGCGTATTATTACGCGGTTAAAAGATATGGAGAATCCTTTATCCGTACAAGAATTGATGGTCGTTACCTTTACGAAGCGCCGCTGCTGCTGAAATGAGCGCTCGTATTGGCGTCGCCTTAGCTAAGGCCATGGAATCTACCGATGATAAAGCGTTACAAGCGCGCCTAGAGCGACAGCTTAATCTATTGCCATCGGCACATATTTCGACATTGCACTCCTTCTTGTCAGTGGGTGATTCGCTCTTATTTTTATAAACTCGATATACCTCCGACGGCCCGCATCGGCAACGAAGCGGAAATGGCCCTCTTAAAACAAGAAGTGTTAGAGAACCTTTTGAAAGAGGCTTATGAACATAATGAGTATGGCATCTTTGATTTGTCCGATTTCTTTAGTGATGATAAATCTGATGCAGGATTGCAAGATAAGGTGCTCAGTCTCTATGAATTCGCCATGTCTCAATCGAATTCTGACGGGTGGATGCGCCATGCCGTAGAACCATATAAAGCCGCTCAAGAGCAGGATTTACGAGATACCTTATGGGGCCGTGCTATGTGGGACGACCAACAGGCCGAAATCGACCGCATTGCAGACCGTATCGAACAGATGGAACCTTTACTTGAAAGTCCTGTAGGCCCTAAGAAATGGGACAAGGTGTACCAAGAACAATTAGCCGCATTAGCCCAATTAAAAGGGGCGCAGACCTGGTCCGATATGGTCGCCGTATGCCGTAACTTAGATACCTTTACAAAAGCAAGTTTTACAAGCCTTGGCAAAGCCTTAGAAAAAGGGGCAAGTAGATGGTGCATTAGCAGACAATTTAAATCGCTAGGCTCTCAAAACAAGGATAGCTTAAAGGGTATGAAAAACGGTCTATTCCATATTGATGAATCCGTTCTGCAACAGCAATTTAAAGACCAATATCCGCTCATTCATAACCTTGTAGAAGTGACTATCGCCTTTCACAAAGCCTATGACGAGGCTAAAAAGAGCAAGCATCATGGACTTTAGCGATTTGGAACATCTGCTTGGCACTTCTTGTGGAACCAGGTACAGAAGATGATCCAAAACCATCCGAAGTGGCCCTTGAACTACAGGATACGTTCAAAGAAATCATGGTAGACGAATACCAAGATACGAATGGTGTACAAGAAACAATTATTAACCTCATTTCCCGCGTGGATAATCGTTTTTACGTAGGCGATGTGAAGCAGGCCATTTATAGTTTCCGTATGGCGGATAGTTCGTTATTTATGAACAAATATAATACGTATGGGCTCATGAATGATGCCGTTGAGCGCCGCATTGATTTGGCTAAGAATTTCCGGTCTCACGAAAATATTTTGACCACTACAAATTTCATTTTTTACCAAATTATGACCCAAGAGGCAGCGGAGCTTGATTATGGAGAAAAGAATCGCTTATACCGGGCCGTATCGTAGAGAATGCACCATCCGATTGGGTGGGCGGCGCTGTAGAATTACATCTCTTGGATACGAGCGATACGAATCGTTCTGACGAAACCGATGGTGATTCCGAAACCGCAGGCGATGAACCGGAGAACAATGAACGAGAATTAGATTTCATCATCCAAAAAAATCAAGGAATTACACGCCTCGAAGAAACAGGTGCAAAACGCGGATTGCTCGTTCCGCCAAATTCAATGGCGTGACTTTGCCGTATTGCGTAGGTCCCTTGCTGGGTGGGGGTACACGGGCCGTAGCAGCTATGCGCCAAGCCGGTATTCCTGCCGTTGTTAATGAACGAGATGGCTATTTTGAAGGCAAGAAATCCAATTGCTCTTATCCTTGTTACAAATCATCGACAATCCTGAGCAGGATTTGCCGATGGCCGCCGTATTGCATTCAGGACTTGTAGGGCTTGATGCGCCAATGAACTCGGTGCATTGCGCCTTACCGGGGACGGCTCTTTATGGTCTGTTATGCCTCTCTATGCAGAACAGGCTCAAGATGAACGATTGCTCCAATTCATAGCTCATATCGAGCGTTGGCGCACATTGTCTCGCCGTCATGGTGTAGCAGATCTATTGTGGGATATTTACGAAACATTAGATTACGTGAACTACGTAGGCGCCATGCCGAATGGCCTCGTGCGTCGCGCCAATGTGATGGCCCTCTATGAACGGGCTAAGGGATTTGAATCCTCCGGATTCCGAGGTCTCTTTAGGTTCCCTTCGCTTTGTTGAAAGCTTACGCGATAGCAATCAAGATATGGCTGTTGCCAATGTGGTTACCGAAGCGGATGCTGTAGTGCGTCTTATGACCATCCATAAGAGTAAGGGCCTTGAATTCCCTGTTGTATTCCTATCTGGTGTACAAAAGAAATTCAATACCATGGACTTTAATTCTCCGTTATTAGTCGATAAAAATGGCGGCATCGGATTGAAGGGGTATTACCCAGACATTCGCGTCTCCTATCCATCCATGCCGTGGCTCTATTGTAAATCCATCAAATCGGATGCCATGAAAGCCGAAGAACAGCGTATCCTCTACGTTGCGTTGACACGGGCACGGGATAAACTATTCTTGACCGGATATATTAACAAGGAAATCAAAAAAAGGAAAAGGGCGTTGGCGCTCATATAAAAACATGCGGCCTTGACACAGACCCAAGCATTAGGTGCCGATCTAATCAAAGCTGGTAATTCTTATTTGCATTGGCTACTCATCGCCTTCGCCCGTCATCTAGATGGGGGTGCACCACTTCGCAATATCATTGAACTCGAAGGAGAAACAAATTTTGACTTGCTCGACCGTCAATGTCAGGTAAAGGTGGAGATTCATGATGGTTCTCTTTATGGAGATTTAGATTACAAGGCCGATGTGGATGAAACGACTATCAATACGGTTCGCGTATTAGGTAAGGTAAATGATGTAGAATTGCCAGAGGAAATCGTACAACGCTTTGCTTTCACCTATCCAAACCTCGTAGCCGCCAAGACAACGGCTAAGATTTCTGTTAGTGAATTGAAACGACGGTTTGCCGAACGTGATGCGGAGGCCGTATCGGCTACAGATGTATCGATGCAACAGAAACCAGTAATATCCTGTGATATAACTGAGGATACGACTGGTGAGAATGCCATATTAGATACAAGCATTCCTACTATTAGTGGAACGGAGCTAGCCGATTCCGTATTTGGTCGTAAACCATTGGCTATTGCAGCAGCTGATGAGGTCGTAACGGGTGCGCAATGGGGGACATTGATGCATGAAGCGATGCAATGGCTACCTGTTAAAAAAGTATACACAAAATCCATGACAGATATGCTCAATTCATTGCAAGCAGAAGATAAAATTTAGTGATGAGGAACGGAGCCTATTAAGTGATCGTAGCTTATATGGATTCTTTAACTCTGATCTTGGCCAGCGTCTCATTGCATCAAAACGAGTGGAACGAGAATTGCCATTTAGCATGCTCTTTGACGGCAATCGGGTATATCCTGATGTAGAGAACGGTGAGCGCCTATTCTTACAAGGTATCATCGATACGGCCTTTTGTAGAAGATGATCAATGGGTCCTCGTGGACTATAAGACGGACCGCGTTAAGAGCGGAGATGAGCTCATTCGCCGCTATAAAAAATACAAATGGACCTCTACAAAGAGGCCCTAGAAACGATTAACAAATATGCCTGTTAAAGCAAGTTATATTTATAGCTTCCGCTTACATGAAGCGGTGCCATTGTAAGCATATATAAGACAATCGACTTAATAATACGAACCCCTTTACTGGTTTGCCAAAGGGGTTCGTATCGCTTAGAGAAGCGGTTTTTCTTTTGATGTTTTGTCGGTGCAAAAACCTTTGAGGACCCGTGGTAATACCTCAAGGTCTACAGGCATATAAGGACCTGCGTCACCATCCATGTTGGTTGGTAAATTATCTATATTGCTCAATAATTCGATATGAGCTTTTTGACTGTTAATGTAGTAGTATTGCTAGAGTTGTAGATGGCGCCACTTAGGATAAGAGGTAGAACTTTGAAGATGTCGAGGATAAAGTATTCCTTAAAAAATAACGAGGCGCATATACCCATCATCTACGGAAGCCTCTGGCATAAAGCGTTCAAAAACTAGACACTACATTGGTAAGTAGAGCCAGTACAAGAGGAGATTTACAGATGAAATCATCATCTTCCGTTTGAATGCGGTATGTATAGTCCTTTGTGGTGAAGAGGGCTTGACCGGCGCGCAAGAAGTAGGCCAATGGACCTAAGATGCGCTTTTCCTTTGGCGTTACCTCTTCGATAACCTTTGGAATGACACCGGCTGCAATGTTATTGCAGAAGTATTTATCGTTGCAGCGACCAATATCGATGGAGCGAACTTGGTTGATATCGAGGCGGCGAATTGCCTCTAATGGTCGTTGTGGAATGCCGAGAGCACGAGACATATCGTTGACGGTTCCTACCGGAATAAAGCCAAAGGTTGCTTTGAAACCACCTTGAGCGATACCATTTACCGTTTCATTAACGGTACCATCGCCACCCATGCAGAAAACGGCGTCAAAACCATCTTCACAAGCGGCCTTTGCAAAACGGGTTGCATCGTCGGCACCGGTGGTAAATTTAACTTCAATTGTGTCAAAAAGGGTGCTCAATTTCCACTGTAAATCAAGGGCGTATCGGCGTGCTGCACCGCCGCCAGATACAGGGTTAATGATAACCAAACAACGACTCATAGGGGTAACTTCCTCACTTTTTTAACTGTGACTATCTTGAAATTGACAGTCATATGTACGGGACTTATAATTATAGGTATACAATTATTATATATACATGTGTTCGTATATAAAAATGCTTACATTCTATTATACTCATTTTAGGCGTTCATTGAAAGTATGAAAGCGTGTAAACATTAGAGGGGACCTAAGGCTAGAAATATGACAAAAGACGTGAAGGGTACAAAAGAACCAAAAGATGTGTATCATTTTTCCGCTGTAGATTCAATTGAACGATTGCCTTTAAGTGAACAAGTTTATGTGACCTTGAAACAGGCTATTTTAACAGGGGAGCTATTACCGCAAGAAAAACTAAATGAAGTTAAGATGCAGAACAGCTCAAAGTCAGTGCAACGCCAGTTCGCGAAGCTTTCAGAAAATTAGCAAAAGATAATCTTGTTGTTATCGTGCCATGGAAGGGTGTTACTGTTAAGGCGGATACGCCAGAAGAAATCGTGGCGCTATATCAATGCCGCGAGGTTATGGAAGGTTTGGGGGCGCGTTTGTGTGCTCGTCACGCTACGCCAGAACAAGTGGCAGAGCTTAAGGAATTATGCAAGGAAATGCATGCCATTGAGGACGCTACGGCACGCGTAGAGGTTAATAGCCGATTCCACAGCATGATCGCTCAATTCTCTGGCAATGATCGCGTTGTTGATTACTTAGCCGATTTCCGTGAACGCGTAAATCGCGATATGTATTTGAGTTCTTCAATGCAGTGCGTACACATGATTGTGACGATGAACATGATCACATCGTAGATGCCATTGAACGTCACGACGAAGTGGCCGCAGAAAATGCGATGCGCGAGCATATCAATAATGCATTTATCTTTAAACGGGCTAATGCGGAATTACAAGACAAGAAGCTTGAACGAAGTATAAAAACTACATAGACATAGCAAAAAGGACCCTAAATAGGGTCCTTTGTTTTGCAAAAGTCATATATAAGATATTGTAAGGGGTTTATCTTTTATATATGTTGTACGTGTTAAGTAGGAATTACTTTTTATCTTGTTAATCTAATTTTTGAAAGGTTATATAATGTTATTTTAATTGAATAGAAGAGAGTGTAATAAAGAATTAATTTTGTCTCTATTCATATGAGGTCTATTGATTAGAGACGTTTTTTTAGTTCCAAAAGCGCTGATGTGCTAGTCGGAAAAATTCGACTCTTTCATAATGTTTTGAAAGATGTCTATTACAGGATTTATAGTCTTGCGTACGAAGATGTAGCAATTGACTGGTAGAAACATTGAGGCAATAAGCAATTTTAAATACTACCTCGATGGATACGCCTGATATTCCGTATCCACATTCTAATTTACTCAAATAGCTGCGACTAATGCCTACGACATCGGCCAATTGTCGTTGTGAAATGCCCATCGACGTTCGCAGGGTAGAGATTTTGTGACCCAAGCACATATACTGTTGCTGAAATTTTGGGTCTTGATAATGATTCCGTCGGTAGGCCGGCATTGTAAGTGTAGGATCCTTCATAAGACCTCCTTTCCGATCCCTACCTTGTGTTTTTAGTATACTTAGCAAATACATTGTTGACTAATACGTAATATGTGATAATTATTATGTATATATGATAATTACACGAATCGTTAAAATTTATGGGAGATCTATTATGGAAAAATATATAGTTATCGCCTGCGGCGGTGCTCTTGGAGCACTAGCGCGAACAGTGGTAGGGGAATGGGTAATGGCGCGGTTAGACCTTTATCCTTTGGCACCATTACGGTTAATTTAATCGGGTGTTTAATCATCGGTATCATCTTAGGTGCCTATCTTTGTAGACCCGACTGGCCCTCAATGGGTTCGGTTCTTCTTAGTCGTTGGTGGACTGGGTGCCTTTACCACATTTTCTTACATTTGCCTTTGAGCTTTTTACAGCTCTTAACATCTGGTGATGTTACAGATGTTCTATTCTATGGGGCCGTGCAAATCCTCGGCGGTTTAGCCCCTTTGTGCCATCGGTATGTGGATTGCTAAACTCGTATGTGCGTAAATGCATATTAGCAGCTATCGTTCATATGATATAGTAAATGTATTGCTATATATTACGTTTGATATACATGAAATAGAATATATATTGAAAGGTTAGATTATGAAAGAAATAAGAGTACAAGATGCCGTAGGACATGCCATTGGTACACGATATTGTACGCATCGTTATCGGCGAAGTGAAAGATACACCCCTTCCCGCCGTGGTCATGTGATTACAGAAGCAGACGTGCCCAAATTACTCGATCTTGGTAAAGAACATATTTATGTGATGGAACCAGAAGATGAAGCGGTTCCTCCACGAAGAAGATGTGGCCCGTGCCTTGTATGATATCGCAAAGGGGACTATATGCACGATGGTCCTATGGCACAAGGTAAAAATTGAGGCCATTGCCGATGTGGATGGCTTACTCAAGGTCGATGTAGATAAACTATACGCTATCAATAGCATCGGCGAATTGACCATCGTTACAAAATTGAATAATACGCCTGAAAGCGGGCGATAAAATCGCCGGTATGCGTTGTATTCCTTTATTGCTAGAAGAACAACAAGAACAACAGGACCTATCTTTGTGGATGCGCAAAAAATTGGTGGTTCCTATTTGAAGGACGCATTAAACATCATCCGAAAGAAAACCATTTGGGGTTTGTAACGATAAAACGAATGGGGATTGTAACAGATATTTATATTCTGTACCGGTGGCATGAGCGTAGATCGATGATTTAACACCAGGGGCCATTAAACGCTACGCAGATCGCGTAGTGACATACGGATTACCTGTACTGCCAGGCTCTATGGTGTGCATTGCATACTGTGCTGATAGATTAATATATAATTTACATATAGAAAGGAGAGGGATTTATGAGAGTTGTACGTATTGCAGCAAGTTGTATTGGCTTGCTGACTACATTTGGTACATTGCCTAGCATGGCAGCCGATGTATCTACCCCTTTTATACAACAAGAAGCGGCCCGAGCCGATGCTTCGTTGCGTCAACGCGCAGAAGCACCAATGACTGGGGCCGCTTCGTTGCGTTCAGAATCAGCGTATGTTGGCCTTAGTAGTGCTCCTATGAAGGCATTACCAAAGGAAGCGATTGCATTTCCTATAGACCATATTGTTATTACATCGACAGAGCCCGTATTTCGTAAATATAAGAACCGTTTAGAGGCGTATGAGCATAATCGAATCGGATCGGACGGTGTTACATTCCTTCAAAAGCAGTTACAAGAACAATTATTAGCAGATGGATATGTCACAAGCCAAGTGGTTGTACCCAATCAAGATTTACATTCAGGGTCATTAACCTTTTGAGCTTTTTTACCAGGGTATGTTGAAGATGTTGTTCTTACAAATCCAAATGCACGGACGAATTGGCGGAGTGCATTCCCTGTACGACCTGGCTATGTATTACGACGTCAAGCGTTAGAACAAGGAATTGATCAGATGCGTAGCGTACCTGGTCAAGATATAAAGATGACGATTGAACCAGGTACCAAGCCGTTACATTCTATTGTTAAGCTTACGGTAGAACAAAAAGGATTTGTGCATGGCTCATTTATCTTAGATAATTCAGGATATAAAGCTACAGGAGAGTATCAAGGTACTGTATTTTTTATCGTTTAGTCAATTCTGGGTCTTAATGATACGTTAACAGCTAATTTCACTAAAGATATAAGCCCTCATGATGATGGCCATGGGTCAAAGCAATATGCAGTTAATTATACGATTCCCCGATGGCAACCGTACGTATAGACTATCTACGTATAAGTATAGCTATAATCAATTGGTATTTATGCCAAATGCATTTCGTTCGGCTGGTACCACACAAGGTACAGAGGTATCAGTAGAGCAGGTTCTAAACAGGACTAGTCGTTCGAAAACATCAGTTGTTGCTAAGGTTAATCATAAGTCTCGTCATAATTATCTAGATGATGTAGAAATTGGTGTTCAAGAACAACATACTACATCGGTAGAATTAGGATTATCTCATCGCCAATATAGAGGCAATACAGTGAGTGATGTGTATGTATTTTATCGTCAGGCATTAAAGGATTAGGTGCTAAGGTACGAAGTTGGGAAGGCTTGGCAGATAATCCAACTACACTCTATAAAATGGCTGGTGTTGAAGGGCAGATTCAAACGGGAGTACGAATCGGTCATAAGCAAGGTATATTCTCGATGCGCTTTAGAAGTCAATTCACGAATCAGCGCTTATTTACTACGGACCAGTTTAGTATTGGCGGACGGTATTCGGTACGTGGATTTAGTGGTGAAGAAACACTACGAGGTGATTCCGGGTACTATGTACAAAGTGAATGGTCATTACCATTTAGAAAACAACAGATTACACCTTATATAGGAATAGATATTGGTCATGTATGGGGACCATCTACAGAAACTCAACTAGGTAACACCTTGATTGGTGGTGTCGTTGGTGTACGAGGCACTGTTGGTGACGCTGTTAATTATGATGTATCACTAGGGACGCCAATTAAGAAACCAGAAGGCTTTAACACAGATAGCCGTGTTTGGGCGTTTAGAGGGAGTTATCAGTTTTAAGTGTTGTACATAGAGATTGATATAGATACATAATACATATTGTTTTATATACTTAGGAGAGATACATAATATGAATATTAGAAAACATACGGCAATGGCTATCTTTGCTGCATTGTTAGCGACGAATTCTGCACCATGGATTCCTATGGCCCTTGCTAATCCTGTTGTACCAGATCAAGGTAAATTAGGACCAAAAATAGAAGAAGCTCGTAATGGCATGACTGTAGTCAATATCAATACGCCTAATGATAAAGGGTTATCACATAACCAATATAATGCTTTTAATGTAGACGAAAAGGGGCTTATTTTAAATAATGCGAATCGACCTGTAAATACAGAGCTTGCAGGCTATATTATGGGGAACCCTAATTTAGTAGGACCTACAGCGAATACAATTTTAAATGAAGTAACGGGTACGGGTGCAACATCTATGAATGGGGCTCTTGAAGTGGCCGGCAATAAGGCCCATGTTATTATTGCGAACCCGAATGGCATTTCTGTTAATAATGGAACCTTTATCAATGCTAATAGTGCTACATTAACAACGGGGGAACCCAATTATCAATAACGGTAGTATTACAGGCTATCAAGTACAACAAGGTAGTATCACAGTAGGTGAAAAAGGACTTAACGCATCGAAAACAGCGCGTACAGATATGTTAGCAGAGGCTGTTCAGCTGAATGGTAAAGTTTGGGCACAAGATGCTCAAGTGGTAACGGGTAAGAATGCTATTTCCGTAGATGCTACAGGTACAGTTACGAATATTAGTAAAACTGGTGCGTCTACACCGATAGGACTTGATGTAGCTGCTATTGGTGGTATGTATGCCAATAGCATGTATTTAGTTGGCACCAATGATGGCTTTGGTGTGAATAATCAAGGTGTATTATCTGCACAAAAATAAGTTAACCGTAGATAGTACTGGCAAATTGCAAAAATACAGGTACTATCGCTGCTACAGAAGCAGATATTACTACAAAAAGTTTTGAGCAGATGAATCGTGGTAAATTGTATGTGGATACCGCTAAGATTACTACCGATTCTGTTATTCAAAAGGGTAATACAGAGACTAAAGAGGCTCCTGTTATGATTGCCCAAAAAGATCTATCTATAGCAACCAATTCGATTGTCAATACTGATGGTAGTGTGATTAAAGCCGAAGGAAAACTACAACTTGGTAAAACGATGGATTCTACAGGAACTGTGTCTGGTAAGATAGATCGTATTGTAAATACAGCGTCTACCATTGAATTTGGTCAAGGTGGTGCATTATATGCTAAATCTGTAGACAATAAAAATGGTGGGATTACCCTTAAACGTGTAGCGGTAGGTGGAAAAGAGCATATTAAAAACGAAGTAGCACCATCTGGTAGCATTAAGCGATACCAATTATCGGAAGAACGAATCTATGGGCATGATGATGAAATTCCAAAAGATAAAGTAGTAGTGCATTCTTCTGAAAATCTTCAACTTTCAGTGTATGGAATATCATAAAGATAGCTGGACTAAATATGAATATGATCGTACTCGTGAAAAAGATGTGGTAGATACATCTAATCCTGGGCGGATTATTTCCGGTGGGGATTTACATATGGATGTCGATCATATGGTGAAAATGAATATATTACTGAAGACGGTACTGCCACAAGTTATAGCCGTCATCATAAAAAAGGGTGGGATACTACCAATATTCGTGAAAGGAAGTATAAGAATATTAAGGTAAACCCTAAAGATGTCCCTGTTGCCGTATATGGTAGTCATGTAGAAAATAGTACAAGTGATGCTGCGGTGGATACATCTTTGTTACATAGCATGAGCCAATTATCAACGAATCCTAATACTACCTATATGATTGAAACCGATCCAAATTTTACAAATCGTCGTAACTTCTTGTCGTCCGATTACGTATTATCTCGTCTTAAATTAGATCCTATGAATGTACAAAAACGATTGGGTGATGGCTATTATGAGCAACAGCTCGTTATGCAAGAGATTATGCATCAAACTGGTAAAAGTAGACTTCAATCAGGTCTTTCCGCAGAAGAACAATATCGCCAATTGATGGATGCAGGGATTAGTGTAACTAAATCTCAATCTATTGTATTAGGTCGAGGCTTAACCGAGGCTGAGCAAAAGAATCTTAAAGAGGATGTAGTGCTCTTAGTTAGTAAGTCAGTTGTATTACCAAATGGTAAAACTGAAACTGTGCTAGTACCGACTTTATATTTAGCACCAACTACAAAACGAGTAGAAGGTGGCGCTAATTTACAGGCGAAATCGATTAACCTTTCTGTTGATACTATGAAAAATAGCGGTAGTATTGTGGCAGATAAGGATGTAACTCTTACTGGTAACTCTATTCACAATGATAATGGTCTTATTAAAGGTAATACTGCTACTGTTATAGCAAATGACGAAGTTCGTAATACACAAGGTACCATTATAGGCAACGATACAGTCACTGTATATGCTAAGAAAGACGTCATTAATGAAGGCGGTACCATTACACAAACTAATGCGGCTGGTTCTACAAAGGTTAGTGCTGGACGTGATGTAATTAATACAGGCGTACAGTATGAGGCAGCTAATAGCAAAATTGAGTGGAATAGTCAGAAACAATCGACGTGAAACGATAACCGGTGTAGATCAAGGTCGTATTGGTGGTGCTGGTCAAACAACAGTAGTAGCAGGACGTGATGTATCTATGGCGGCAGGTGTTATTACCTCTGATGTAAATACGCATGTAGCGGCCGGCCATAATGTAACGATGAAAGCCATGAATGCTACACATGAACTGGAAGAACATCGTTTTGATAAGGGTAAATCTGGTGGCGGACATTCTCAAACGACGGAGTCTCATGATCTTGTGAAAGCACAATCATCGGTTGGTAGTAGCATTGAAGGCAAAAACGTTTCTGTTGTAGCCTCTGATGCAGTACAACTTGAAGGTAGTCAAGTGTTAGCGACAGACACAGTGAAAGTATCTGGTAATACGGTTGAATTAAATACGGCGAAGGCAAATAGTACAGTCAATCATGTATACCTAGATAAAAAGAAAAGCTTGGTTCAAACGTGAAAGTACCAATGCGGTGGATGATGCAACTACTACATCTGTAACAGGCTCTACTGTAAGTGGTAAAGATATACAGATTACAAGTGCTCAAGATGTAACAGGTCAATCTGCTCAAATTATAGGGGAGAATACCGTATCTGTTACTGCTGGTGGGAAGGTAGAACTTGGTGCAGATAAAGCCATTACAGATGGTACTAGTGTATATCGTCATAAGAAATCTGGTTTTGCTTGGTAGTACAGGGAATAGGCTTTACTATAGGTAAAGAAAAACACAATATTGATGAAGCAAATCATGAAGAGGCTACTGTACGAAATACAATTGCCAGCACGAAAGGTACTGTTACTGTCAAAGCGAATGATACCGTTCATCTTACAAGCGCAGATATTGTTGCTAAAGAAGGTGCTGTGTTAGACGGCTCTGCTGTTACATTAGATGGAAATATAGATCACAACCATATGTCTCATGATGAACGCTATAAGAAGACGGGTCTTACCGTATCCTTAGGTGGTGCAATGGTTGATACGCTTACAAATACAACACGTACTATAAAACAAGCGGGTGGACGAGATGATAAACGGTTAGCCGCACTTGAACTCAATGAAGCACGTAAACAATTGCAAGATGGATATGAAGCGGTAGATAAAGCTTTACATGGAGAAAAATACGCGATGCCGTAACAGGTAAAGTTGATAAAAGACACAAAAAATAAACGACGTGGTCAAAAAAATATTGATGATGCTATTAAATTTATCTGTAAGCATTGGTAGCACTTCTAGAAAACAAGGGCAAGTAGTAGATACAAATACATATCAAGGTGGTACTCTTGTTAGTGATAGTGAAGTACAAATCAAGGCTCGTGATGCTCAGAAAACTGGTATTGGTTTAACTGGTGAAACAGTAGAGGCAAAAAAAATTAGTATTAGATAGCGCTAGTGATATTAATCTTGGGGCTGGTAAGAATACTGTAGATGTTAATAATACCTATAAAAGTTCTGGCTGGAGCGTGGGTGCTGGTATTAGCTTAACTGGCGGCGGCCTCCTCGATATTAATGCGAGTGGCAATATGGCTCGTCAAAATGGCGATACCCACCAAGAAAGCTATGTGCCAACGACGATTAAAGCAGCTGAATTAGCACAACTTAAAGCAAAACGAGATACAAATATTATTGGTTCTACCGTATCTGGCAAAAAGGTAGAAGTAGACACAGGCCGTGATTTACATATTCAAAGCTTACAAGATGTAGATAACTTTAAAGAACATAGTAAGTCTGCGGGATTCTCCGTTTCTTCTAAACCTAACTTCAAAAATCCAACTGGTATTATTAGTGCTAGCGTAGGACGCATTGATAGTAAATGGAAGAGCGTAACTCATCAGGCAGGTATTTATGCTTTGGAGAAGATGGCTATGATATTCATGTAGGGAATGGGACTACATTAGAAGGTGCCGTCATTAAAAGTGAAGCTCCAAAAGCTAAGAATACATTGACTACTAAATCTCTTGAGATGAAAGATATCCAAAATGAAGCTGAGTATACATATAGCAATAATGGATAGGCTATAACTACTATGGTAGTAAAAAAAAGAAACTCGAAGAGATGAAGCGCAATGATAAAAAAGGCTATGATAAGATTTATAACAGTATTGGTCTAGTTCCAAATTTAGGCGTAGGATCTAAAGGTAAAGCAAGCTCTACTACTCAATCTGCAATCTCAGATGGTATACTAACTGTAGATGGTAAAGAAATTGATACTAAGACGATTAATACCAATACAGAAAATACATTACATCAACTAGATAAGATTTTGATAAAAAGAAAATTGAAGAACGTCAAGAGTTGGCACGTTTATTTGCTAAGAATGCTTATGAGCAATTACATAACTGGCAACCTACCACAAAAGAAGCGCAAGATTGCCAAAGCTTTTTGCTCATGGTGTGATTGGCGAGTGGGCTGCACGTATGGCCGGTAATGCACCTGGTAGTGGTTTTAAAGCTACAATGACCAATGAAATGCTTATAGAAAAGATTAAGCAAATTGCAGATAATGATCCGGCATTAGCACAATGGTTGAGTGCTGGGGCCGGTGGTGTAGTTAATAAAGTTAGTGGTGGCTCTTTAAATGCTGGGGCTGCGGTGTCAGCTTATGCTACTAAAATGGAATGCAGAATTAACAAGTCCATATCCTATAGAAGTTGATTCGGCGAAGTTATTGGGGCGGGGACTTAGATTTAGTGTTGTAGGAAGTGTGTTTTATAAAGCTTTTAACGACCTCCTATAGAAACAGGGCGTGCTGAGCCAGTTACTCTTAGTGAAGCTGATACTCAGGAGTTTCCATGGCTAGATCAATTGATCAACTCACAAATTCAAGTGTTGATACCAGTTATGGTGAATCTAGTGGTGAAAGTATTGATTCTGGAGAAGGAAGAAACGCTTCCGAATCGAGATTTAATGGGCCTTGGAGCATAACTGTACCATATGTAGGAACTGAGTATAAAGTTCAATTAGATTACAATCCTGGAATAGGATATCAGTATATTAATGTTTTCCATGCTTCTAATGGTAACACCTATAAAGACAGTGGAAATGGGATGTTATAGGGCGTAGATTTTTTGATGGAATTAGTATTCCCCAAAGTACAGCATATTCCGGTCGCTGGATTGACCAGATGGTACGGATAATTGGGTAAGAGATAAAAATAAGTTTAATGATTTTTTATTCATATTACGAGTTTAATTAGTGGACAACAAGTACAATTACCTTATACAATTGGAGATGAAAGCATTATAGATGATAGTTCCGATTCGTTTATTAAGAATCCAAGAACTGGAGCCTGGGAATCTATAAAAACGGGTGCCCTGTAAGTGAAATTATTCTAAAGCAATTTCCTTTGAGAATTAACCCTTTAAATAATCATTTAGATTTACCAAATGTTAGCAATGATAATTCTAATATTGGGAATTTAGTAGTGATGATGTCCCCTAATATAAACGAGGATAATTCATCTAATAAAAAGGATACACATAATAGTGGACCATCTATATCTGGACCAGTAATTGTGGGGTTAGCTAATGAAGTAAATAAGAAGAGAAATATTATAGCTCAAAAAGTCTCACAATTAAAGAATTCTTTGCCGAAATCAAAAAGTGAAGTTAAGGAAAAGGTAATACAGGAACGGGTTCTTCAGAGAATACAATTAATGTAGATGAATTAGAAAAAAACTTTTAAAATCGTAAATATGAAGAAATGGATATTAATGATTTTGATAGATTAAGTTCTAAATATTTAGGACCAAAAGGATGGTCTGTAAATAATCGTAATAATAGATTACATGTAAAGGATAATAATAATATTATGCGGTTGCGGGTTGATCCACCTGATAAGCATACACCTTATAATCATTTACATATATATGATAAGAATGGTAAACCATTAGATAGTAACTGGAAACCTGTTGGACGTCGTGACCCTGAAGCACATATAAGAATTAAAGAGGATAAAAATGATGGAACTTCAAAAAGAATTGATATATTAGATTTATGGGATGAAATGCCATATTCATTAGATATTAAAGATTTTGGTAATACAGTCATATTATTGTCAGAATCCTGTGAAATTAGATTTATTAACTGTATAGAGGTTAATATTAAAAGTGACATTTTTAATTAAGAATGAATCAATGAAATTTCATGAATATCGTAATCATGAATATGATATTCAAGATATTAGTGTCGAACCATGTGTTGTTAAAACAGATGGAACTATGACTCATAATAAGAAAAGGGTAAGTCCAGTACTAAATGGTGTTAAAGCTAAAATAGTTATGCCTGTAATGTGTATTGATT
>VOFG01000670.1_pt1 | contig 17205 bp, 20 predicted proteins | sample 5384171 | NCBI WGS metagenome assembly VOFG01 (sample SAMN12384726, study PRJNA508395) | human gut metagenome | isolation source: healthy gut F | host: Homo sapiens
CTCGTGCCAGCAGGTTGCTTACATTCTTGAACAGTTGCACTTCCGACTGTTCTGTGTCATAGAGCAAGACCGCCTTGTGTCTGCCGTTGGCGGTTATCTGTATTCCCAGCGTATCTACTTCCGCACCAGCCGGGCAGATGCAGCCCGCCACGATTGCGGCTACATAATTGCTCTTGCCCGTTCCCTCGCCCCCGGTGATGCCGAACAGGTTGCCTTGTGTTCCTAACGGAACGTCACCCGCCGAAATAATCTCTTGCGCTTTGGCGGGCGGGTTGTTGAAATCTATCTCGCACGATTTTAGCATAATCAATGTGTCGCTATACAGGTTGTCTAAAAATTCGATAAACAGTTTCAGGAAATCTTCACGGGTGTTCCCGGCTTTGAAGTAGTCGGAAATGTCCTTTTCCTCTTTCGTACCCGGAAGCGGCAGGAGCAGGCGTTTCACTCCAAATTCTTCCAACAGTTTTTCCTGCTTGCATGAACTTTCCCTGCCCGTCTTGTCCATGTCAAAGAGCAGGACGATGTGCTTGAATCGACGGTTTGCCCTCTGCCGTTTCGCTGTTGTACTCCCGGAGCGAGCAAACCTTGTAACGTTCCAGCAGTTCTGGCGTGATGCCGTACTGTTGCCAGTACACCAGTTCGGCAAGCGGAAACTTCTGTTCCCGGAACTGGTAGGGCTGCTGGCGAACGGGTAGGAGATTATAAAGTTTTTGAGTTCGCCCAGTATCTCTTGCAGGTAGTCCACGCACAGGCGGCAGAGCGTCAGCGTGTCCGCTGCGGTGTCCTCGTATTCCTGTATCTGCCATTCCACTTTTGAAGCAGTCCGGCGAAGTATGTTTCCAACGGTATCTTATGTTCCATAACCTTGTGCTTATCTTTATGAAGCACAAAGTTACGGGCATAAAAAATCTGTTTTATTCTTGATTTTTTCACATTACGTTCTTGTAACTGTGCATTTTCTTGTTTCCTGCGCTTTTCTGCGTATCTCGCCCGGTGTGTCCAGCAAGTAAGCCTTGCAGAAGTCGTTCAGGTTCGATGTCGATGCGAACCCGGTGGTGAACGCCACTTCCGTAAGCGTGAGGTTGGTGTTCTTCAGGTAGTGTTCCACGTCCTTTGCACGCTCCTTTATCACCCATTCCTTAGCCGTGTACCCGGTCATTTTCTTTTACCTTCCGTCGGAACGAGCCGTATTCCATGCCGCATTTGTCCGCCAGTTGCTCGGCATCATAGACCATGTAGCCTTTCAGACGCACCATTTCGGTGAATGTCTGCCTGCCCAGCTCCGGCAGCATCCGTTCGGCGTGGCGCAGTTCCTTTTCCGTCACCAGCAGGCGGTTGTCCCTTACCGGGTTTCTCCGTAGCAGGTGGAAAGCGTGGCATACCGTGTTGTACACGTTGCAGAGGTACTGCCGCCCCGACCGCATCCAGTGGAGCGCATCGCAGTAGGCGGTCAGTTCGGATATTTCGTCCCGCTTGCGGTGTTGTTCCGCCAGTTCGTCCAGTATGGCGTAATGGGTGGTGGACATACCCAGCAAGATGATAATTGCCTTGTAGTCCTTGTATGCCGCCGCCAGTGTGGGCGTTTCCGGCAGGCTTTTGAGCGTGTCGCACACGTGGGCGCACAGCCGCCCGTCCTTGCTGAACGGTTCAAGTTCCAAGTAGTTGTCCATTTTCCGGCTGTTGTGCAGCAGCCATGTTACCTTTTCGTCCAGTTCCTTGCAGGACGCTTCCAGTTCCGCTTCGGGAGCGGGCAGCAATAATGATGTAATCCGTTGTTCCATATCTGAATAAATTGATTTGTTTTCTGTACGTTACCCGGTAGCCCATAGCCAAAACTTTTGGATTAGCCGCCAAACCACGTGATAAAGGAACATGGCGGCAAGCATAAGAAAACCTGCCCGCAGGAAATATTCTTCAATGCGCTGCCAAACGCTCGTTTTTTGTTCGGGCATTAGTATGTCCGCCACTTCCTCAAAGGTCTTGCAGGCGAAAACCGCTTGCCGGAACTCGTCTGCGCTGTTCCAGCATTCTTCCTTTTGAACCACTGTGTCTTGGGGTATCGTTCTCATTCCAGTGTAGGGAAAATCACTGCTCAATGGAATAGGGATGAATGTACTTTGGCTATCCAATTGCCAAAGGTTTTCCGCACAGTAGATTTGCGTTCCATAATGGTTGCAAATCTTTTCATATACATACCCGTACATGAAAGCAATTTCGGGATAACGGATTTCTCCGTTCACTATATCTGCCAACGCTGCATAAGCATCTTTATCCGTGTTCAGGCTATCGCTGAAATAATCGTTCAGAGTGTCAAGTTCCTGCTTCAACGCAACCTTTAATTGGTTTATAAGCTGATTATCACAAGTTCCATAAACAGACTTTACCTTATCGGCTTCTGTCAAATATGCACAAACAGAGTAACTCATACCTTTTCTTCATTTAATATTGTCATTCCAGTGTACCATGTCGTATGGATAGTAGGGCAACCCTTTCAGGCTGCTATCATCCAGCCCCAAGACCTTGACCAATGCACCGCTTTCAAAACACCAATAACCGTCATGGTTGATACCATATTTATGGTCGTCATGCCAAGATAAATCAGAATGTCCTCGATACCATTCTTTTTTGAGGTATTTTTCCAATCGTTTCACCGCTTCTGCTTTGTCTTGTTCAGCCAACTCTGTAACAGTGATAGCAATTCGATAGGGGGACGGATATAATACTTGGTTTGTTGTCCTTTCCCAATCAGGAAATCTGTATCTAATCAATGTATCATAAATATAGTCTTTAGCTTCTCTGTCTTTTATCAGTTGCACCAGACCATGTATAAGGTCGTCTTCGTAATCCAACATAATGCCTATTGACAGAAGCCACAACATTTCAATATAAAATCCGTTGTCCGTCCAAAATCTCGGCATTGTTTTGAGGGCTTTCACATAATTGTTTTTCAGCTTATCAATATCCTGTCCCATAGAATACTGTACTAATAAATAACGAAGCCTATAATTGAACAAAGAATCGTAACCTATATGTTTTCCTGAAAGATGCATTTGTTCATAATAACTAATATCTTCATCATACATTTTCAGTTGCTTCAAATACTGTTCTTCTGTAAAAAGTTTATCTCTTGTTTCCATTATGGTACACTGCTTTTTGATGTTAATGGGTTGGAAAGGAACACCGTTTAGGGGTTAGCTTTCCTTGTTAATATTGTTTTGTTGGATGTTTCAATTTGGTATATACATAAATTTTCCTTTGTAAGAAAAACGCACAAATAAAGTATATTACAAAAATTACTAATGTTAGCATGATACAAATCACATTCTTCTTTTTTCTCATTCTTTTTCCCGATAAATGCTTCTTCCTATCCTTGCTTTCTTTTCCGGCCAAAACAAGAATCCATTAAGGCAATAAATCATTATTATAAAGATGAAATGTGAACAAGGATGCGCAATATACTTTAGAATTGGATTTTCAAACATCATATTTGTATAAGCTCCCAATAAGCTATATACCATATATATGATAAAACTAAAACACACAACAGAAAATGCTTTATTCTGTTCTCTGTCTTTACCAAAGGAATCATAAATAAAGAAAATTGTGTAATACCAATACTTATACCAACTCATAACAGATTTAATATTAATGGTTCAGCGGGGAACGCTATCAAGCGTTATCCCGGTTTGTTAGTAATATATTCTATCGTACTCGCTTCAAATCCCCGATAAATTGGAGTGACATTTCTATATACGGAATAGCTTTTAGAATTTTGATACTATCGATTGATTCTATACCACCCGATGCCAATGCTGGAACGTATCCGTAACATTCATCCAATGCAGGAACACCCTTTTCTGATTTTATCATAGGATATTTATTTAAGGAAAACCATGATTCCAAACAACTTTTGTTGAAAATTACCACATTCAATAGTATATCAACATTCTCGGATAAAATCTTGAATGTTCCGTATCTTACATTGATGAATACGACATAATTTCCTATCACGGGATTCTTAACATAAGCAAAAATATCCCCAAAAACAGTTGACATAAATGGAGTTACAGTTTCATACTCATACAGAGGATAACTATCATCTACTATTGTCTTATATTTATCGGGGTTAATAATTCTGAACAATCCATCACAAAACGTTCCAAGTCCAACTTCTTTCCAAAGTTCGATTATTTGTTCCGATACCGCATTAGCATATTTTGCAATAAAAGTATCATCTATCGTTTGGCGAGTGCTGTTTAGGCTCTTATCTAAAAACTTATCGTACATATTGATTGTGCTATTTATTACTAATGGTTAGAAAGGAGCATCGTAAGATGCTATCTTTCGTTGTTAGCAACCTATTTGAAATAATTAATCAATTTATCGTTATTAGAATATTCCCAGTATGCCACAAATGGATTTGTGACTTTATTACCTTCAATTTTTCCATAAACATATATACAGCCAGCCATGAAAACGGAAATATCTTTCATGCAAATTTCGTTGATTTGAAAAATGAAGCTATTTCCATCTTTAACCACTTTACCATCATTATCTAATCCCCATTGAATAGGCATTACGTTACCCCCAAATTTGATTGCACAATTTTTTTCAGGCATATCTTTTTCTGTACTCATTTCGTATATTGAATAAATTTCATCTATTTCGGGATGTTTATATCTATCACTTTTGCTTTGGCTACTTAATTCATGTTCAACCAACAACAATTTACAATCGGGATATGTGTTATATTCCAATGCAACATCAAATTCCGGAGTGAAAATAGATATTTGCTTGTTGGGATTTAAAGGGTTTTGAAATGTTAGATAAAAATAGAGATTATCTTTGTCCGATAAATACTTATCATCAAAACAAGCTGGAGCATTTCCACCAACCCAACCAAAGCAGTCTTTTTGGTATTCACCAATGCCGTAGTATATTGCATTTTCTCTTGTTTTAAGTATTCTTTCTATATCCATAATAACGATAATGATTTGATTGTTGCTAATGGTTTGGAAAGGAACTCCGTTTAGGGGTTATCTTTCCTTGTTATAAACTTTTTTATTTTTCCAATGGATATATAATTCTCCATTCTTTAGTCTTTTTCTCCAATTATTGCACATAGAAGATTATTTTCATAGGCAAAATTATATTCCTCTGCTGGCATATTGCCCCAACGAGAAGCATACCTATGTACTTTACTAATTCTTTCTTTATCATATTCATATAAATACACTGACCAATCTTTATATGAATTTATACCCTGAAAGATATTCATTTCATGGTATGGATAAAAATAGCTTATTGAGATTATGGTTGTATATTGATTGGGTATATATTTAACATGATATACATAATATGAAAAGGCATTATCATACTCATATATATCAGTTATGATGCCATTTTCTATATTATCTGGAGCTTCTTGCGAACAAAGTATTTTTCCTTCTGTATTAAAGCCAAAAGAATACAAACCAGCTATTTTTAGACGGTCTTTTTCTTCAATATTTTTTCGTATTCGTCCGTTTGGTAAACCCGCTAATTCATTTTGATAGGGAGCAGGAACATAAAATTTATGTGTAGCATACTTCCATGAAGAGATTTGTCGTAAAACACTTTCAACTTTGGCATGAATGACATGTTCTGACTGTTTTAACCGTTGATACAGTTCGTCATTCATTTCCATAATATGTATATCATTCTTTATATCCATTGGCTTTATTGTTTATAATGGTTTGGTGAGAAACAGCGTTAGCTGTTATCTCAACCTTGTTATGAACTTATTTTATTATAAAAGATTAATATGGCATATAAAATTTATCTGCCATAAACAGCAATACAATTAGAATAATAAACGGTAATATTAAAAATAGAATAGCCCATATATTGGAATATTTTTTATACGATTCGTCCTCTCGAATTTTCAAATACCGTCGTTTATAATGATAATAAATATACAGAATAATCCATACAAGAGGAAAGGCAAGCAGAAAAAGTGGTCCCGGATTAACACTTGTAGCTGCCCAATATATCAAAGCTATATCTACTCCGTAAAACATAATTACAATACTTAACACATCTGGGACATGCCAAGAATCTGAATGTCGGATTAAGTATTCTGTCTTATACCATAAATATCCTAATATTCTATGTATCATATATTGCTACTGTTCATAATGTTATTTATAACCGCACCTTATGGTGTCGTTCCTACACTTCTATAACTGCACCTCACGAATTATCCAGTGTATCAAGAGGATTAGGGATTTTTGCTTTATGGGCACTTGACACATGAAGATAAATGGTTGTGGTCTTGATGTCGTTGTGTCCCAGCAATTCCTGTATCGTGTGCAGGTCTGTTCCCTGTTCCAGCAAGTGTGTGGCAAAGGAGTGGCGTAGCATGTGTACGTGTACACGGTGTTTGATGCCTGCACGATGTGCGGCTTCTTTCAGCACTTTCACCAATGCACTTGCCGAATATTGCTCTCCGGGTGTTTCGCCCTCAAACAACCATTTTTGTGGACGATATTCCCGAAAGTAGTGCCGTAGTTCTTCCAGCAACTTGGGCGAAAGGAGCGAATAACGGCATTTCTTCCCCTTGCCCATGATACGAACCGACATTGTTTCACTGTTGATGTCCTGCGGGGTCAGGTTAAGCAATTCGCTTCTTCTAAGTCCGGCAGAGTAAACCAACGAAATCATGCAGTGATGCTTGATGTTGGAAATTTGTGCAAGGATGCGCTTAATTTCATTCTTGCTCAACACTTCGGGCAGGCTCTTGTACTCTTTGGCACGGGTGATACCGCCATAGTATTGCCGTTTGCCGCCTTTCACCTGCTCGTAATAGAACTTGATAGCATTGATGCGCATATTCTGTTGCGACACCGAAATCTTCTTCTCGTTCACAAGATAGAGTATGTACTTGTTGATGTCCGGCACTTTCAGGCGGTCGATGTTCCGTCCCTTGTGATATTCCATGAAATCGCTGAAATAAGCACGGTATGTTTTGACGGTCGAGGGGCTGTAACGCTTTTGTTCCAGCAGTTCGAGATAGCCTTTCGGCAGTGTGTATTCCCTTTGGGGCTTGGGATGCCGCACGTAAACCCGGCTGTAATCAATATAGGCGTGGGGCGAATAGCGGTCGTAAAAATCCGGCAGGCTGAAAGCGGCTGACGCTATGTATGCAGAGCCGTTACCAGCCATTTCCATGCCCGTGTCTTGGGCGAGCAGCAGGGCGACAGCCTGACTGTTCGCATATTCTATCCGTATGTAATCCGCACCGTCCCTTGTTTCTTTGTGTAGCACGATGCTTCCTCTTTGTTTCTGAACCTTATCCATGTCGCTGAATTTTGCTTCGCTCCAAAGATAAGATAAAAATACCATTATTTGAACATCTGTTCAAAAATAATCGAGGTTAAAAAAACAAAAGAGTATCAGGCTTTAAGCAGCGAATAGATATGGCGAAAATTTTCTGCCAGTTCGTCCACGTTCAAACCGTTTAGAAATGCTTGTTCGTATGACAGCCCTAAAAACATTTGCCGGAACATGATAGCCGTTTTCTTCACGTCCGTGTTGCTCCTGATTTCCCCGCTTTCTTTTGCTTTCTGTATGACTTTCTCCCATAGGTCATAGTCTTGTCGGTAGATTTTCTCAATTTTCTGCCTGATGCCCGGATAGTACATACGCACTTGTGACAGAAAGTGAAAGTAGTAGAAGTTAGGACTACAATCATGCGGGCTACTATTATCACCAATCAGTTCAACAATCCTTTTCATGGAAGCGGCTACCCCCGCCACGTATTGCCCGATGAACTCCGCCAACGTATCGGCAGGAGCGGCAAACTTGTTTTCCGGTTCGTGCATTTGCAACACGTATTTGTCCGCCACAGCCATGAATAAATCCAGCTTGTGCGGAAAATAATAAACGATACCCGTTTTTGTCACCCCGCAGGCTTTGGCAAGCGTGATGATGCTTGCTTTCTCGTAGTTCATCCTGACAAATACGCCGAACGCTTTATCTATTACTTCTTCACGGTTAGTTATTATCATACACGTTTGTTTTTAATCGGTTACGAAGATACGGATTTTGTTTTAAGCATTTGTACCCCAGTGCTTTTTTTTAGTGCAAGGTGCAAGTATATATTTATATATATAGCTTGCACCTTGCACTAATCGCAGAATATTTATTATCAATGATTTGCGTATTTCAAAAGAAAGACTTATCTTTGAACCCGAAAGTTAGGCAGACAAACAGAGGTCAAAGTTGGACAAGCCCAACGTCTGAAAATCGTTACTGTTTCGTTACCTATTTGAAATTTTGAAAGCAAAGTAGCTGAAATATAAGCAGTTAGAGTTATAGGTTCAAAACCCTCTCTCTCCGCAATAAACGCTGAAAATCAGCAAATTATAAAACAAACACCCAATTTTACACCCAAGAATATAAAGTTGGGTGTTTTTATTTTATTTAAGACGAATCATATTCGCTCGGAAAATAATTTGATAAAAAACAGAACAAACGAAAAAAACAACCAATTCATTTTCCGTAAGATTTCGTATCTTTGCAGTAAATAATAAATCAGGGTCTGTCATGATAATATATAATGTTTAAAAATCGTAGTATGAAAAAAAGTAGAAGAAAACGCCTTGTAATTTTGTGTATAGCTTTAGTTTGTATCATAGTTTTAGTTTTTTTATTGTTCTCTAAATCAACTTCTAATAATAGTACAAATCCACCTTTGACAGATGTTTTGACTGATAGCATTTCTCGGATAGTATCAGCTTGTCCTGGTGAAATTGGAGTGGCAATTATTATTAATAACACAGATACAGTTAAAGTTAATGATAAGAGTGTATATCCTATGATGAGTGTATTTAAGGTTCATCAGGCATTAGCTCTTTGCAATGATTTTGATAACAAAGGGATTTCACTTGATACCTTAGTAAAGATAGATAGGAATAGACTTGATTCAAAGACTTGGAGTCCTATGATGAAAGATTATTCCGAGTTGGTTATATCATTAACCGTGAGAGATTTACTTCGTTATACTATTGCTCAAAGTGATAATAATGCAAGCAATCTGATGTTTAAAGATATGGTCAATGTTGCTCAAACTGACAGTTTTATAGCCACACTTATTCCTCGTTCAAGTTTTCAGATAGCTTATACAGAAGAGGAAATGTCGGCTGACCACGATAGGGCTTACTTTAATTATACATCTCCTCTTGGTGCCGCAATGTTGATGAACCGTTTGTTTACCGAAAGTATTGTCAGTGGTGAGAAGCAAAGTTTCATTAAGAATACATTAAAAGAATGTGTGACAGGTACAGATAGAATAGTCGCTCCGCTTCTTGATAAAGAAAGGGTTTCTATTGCACATAAGACGGGTTCTGGTTATGTCAATGAAAATGGTATTCTTGCAGCTCACAATGATGTTGCCTATATATGCCTGCCTAATAATGTCTGCTATACTTTAGCGATATTTGTTAAGGATTTCAAGGGTAATGAATCACAAGCATCACAATATGTTGCGCATATATCAGAGGTCGTATATTCTTTATTAATACAAAATTCGGCAATTCCTTAAGTTGCGTTTACTTTGAAGCTTCAATGGTAAACATTATATAATTTATACAATATAAAAGCACTTCGTAACTATCAGAGTGCTTTTATATTGTCTTTTTTTTCTATTATAACTTGAATCCTCTACTTTTTCTTGGTTCTTCCGTTGGTTGTCGCAAACCTTGCCGAAGTTTCTCCCATTGCTCTTTGAACCATTCGCTTATCGGTTGCCTGTTTATGGTCAGTACAAGTTTGCTATCATCGGTCGGATTCTTCTCCACCTTGAAGATGTTGTTTTTGATTTCAAACTTTCTTCTATGTTCCTCGGAATAAATCTTGCCATTACATTGGATAGCTTCTTTCCTTGTCAAAAGACAATCTATCATATCTTTGGTAAATCCAATGACAGCGCAGAGTTTTTCCATTCTCAACATTTCTCTAAGCATCGGAAACCACTTGAATGCCTTTTCAAGCAGAGTGTTCAATCGTGATATTTCCCTGTCTTTGGCTTCAAGTTCTTGGTTGTGTATGCTCTGAAGATTGCGTATCTGTTTGCCATGTCGCTCTTGCATTTCCTGCATTTGGATTTTGAGGGTGTCAATACCTTTGTCTCGTTTGGCAATCTCTTGGTGCAAATCTTCATTAGTTCGCTCCAGCTCTTTCATCTTTCCACTTCCGAAAAGAGAACCAACTCCGCTTGCTATGGCGGTGGCTGCATTGGTGGCTGTTTTCTTTAGCTTGTCAGTGCGTATTTCTGATTTCACCTGTTTCAGTTCCTGTTCAGCAAGACCTATCTGTTCTTCTTTGTGCCGTTTTGCAGCATCCATGCGTTGCAGTTCGGCTCTCTGCTTTTCAATGATGAAATCATTTCGTTCCAAATGTTCCTTTCCGGTCTCGGATTTAGATTGCCCACGTTGCATGGAGAGGATGTCAGATGCCAAAGTCTGCATTTCCATCATATCGTCATCATTGAGCTTTTGGCTCTTGCCCGTGTCGTGGTTCATCCAGTCGAATACGATATGGGCATGATAATTCGGCTTAAACCACTTTTCACCGACTTGGAAACTCTCCCTATCCCCGGTTTTGGGTTGTCCACTAAGCCAGTGTCCCTCGTCCTTATGCAGGAAGATTTGGAGCGGTGTAATACCCCAGCGTCTCTGGCACTCCTCACCAAACTTTCGTACATCTGCCAGTGTTGTATCTGGTCTGATGAGCAATACTCCCTCACGGATTGGAGAACATCCAGCCACTTTTATAATCTTTCCATTCTTTCCCTTGCGCTCACGCTCCTTTTCCTGCATCGCTCGTCCGGTCTTTTCCTTGACCATCCGTTTGATGCTGTCATAGTGCGCCTGCAGGTCAGGACTGCCGAAGCCCGGGTTTATCCACTGCTCGTTATTGGAAGTCAGTTCGGGTACAATGTAGATTCTGGACTCGCCGATATTGCGCATGTACTCGGCAGTTCTCCGGTTATGAGCCCCGCTTGATGTCACTCTGCAGGGTTTGATATGTATGCTTGATTTTGTTGCCATATTCTTAAAATTTGATTTGGATTGTTGATGAAATCTTCTGTTGTCCGCTCATAACCGCACAGGGTTCTTAGGGGTGCAACCCATAAGCGGAGATTGCAAAGAGAGGGGCACTCTTTGCTCGGGGTTCTTAGGGGAGAAACGCCCTGAGTGGGTCATTAGGGCAAAGCCCTAATCCCCTCGGGAGAGCCCACAACTACGAAAGCGAAGCGTGTAGTTATAGTGGGCTATAACCGAAAGCCGTTTTTCTTTTTCGGTGGTTGGCTGCGCACCCCTTTTGCAGATTGAACTTGCCTGTTTCTTTCAGTCTGTTTCTGTAAGTATTCGTTCAAGTCCTTGCATCCGCTGTATGTCTGCGAAGCGTCACGGATGTATAAGTCCCTGCCGTATTCCTTATAGATTTGCTGCATGGCTTCCATTCCTGCACGGTCATTGTCAAAGAAACAGTGGATGCGCTCATAGCTTCCCAACGGATAGATTGCTTTGGAAACATTGGCTACTGAGTTCAACACCATATAATCTTGCCTGTCCAGTTCGGGATATTTCGGGCAATTCTCCAATCTCAAAGTAAGAAATGAAAGATAGTCCATAAATCCCTCAAACACATAACATGTTTCCCTCGCTGTTCCCGGCTGTTTGATATGAGAAATCTCTTTCGGTGCGATGCATCCCTTGAAATACTGGTTGCGGATTTCATACCCACCCGACACATTGGGAAAGGCGATGGCGAAATACCGTTTGCCATTATGGGTGAAGTGCGCTTCACTGCATTCTCTTTTCGCCATTGCAATGTTTATTCCCCTTTCCTGCAAATAAGCAAGCAGGGCAGGAGAAGAAAGCGGTACAATCTCCAGTTGTTGAAAACTTGGCTCGGAAGATGATTGCTTGCCAAAAGAAAAAGACACGGGGCGAATACGGGGTGTCTGTTCTTCGATTTTTTGCAAGAGGTAAGGCACATGGTCGGAACAATAAAGTTCCTGTGCCAGTGCGATGATATTCCCACCTTTGCCGAGTGCAAAATCATACCATTGGTTACGTTCTGTATTTACCTTGAACGATGCTTCCGTTTCTTCCCTTAGTGGTGACTTATACCACAGGTTTATGCCCTGTTGTTTGACGGGTGAAAATCCTAAACTGTGCAGATAATCCGCTATTTTGATTTGTTTCGCTGTCTGTATATCCATAAGACGATAGGTTTAATGATAGTTGAATTGGTTTATTTTCTCTTTTCGCCCGTACCTCTTTATGAAGTACGGTCTGTATAATCACTTCACTTTATTTTCGTATATATAGAGTACGGTAATAAAGTGAAGCGGTTTTGCCACATTTCGCAACCACTTCGCTTTATCCCTAATATATAGACCCCCGGAATAAAGTGAAGCGATTGCAAGGTGTGGGCTAATAGTGGAAGTCGGGCATGAACGTGTACTTTCTGCCGTTCTCCTGCACTATCATTCGTTTGTTCCGAAGCATGGTGATGAGCGATACCGCCTTTTTGTGGTTCAACTTTACCCCCACAGACACATAAGTCTTAATTAAGGTGTCCTCCAGTTCCTTGTAGCCATATTCCTCTTTCAGCCCGAAAACTGCTTCCAATGCGATGCGGTGCTGCTGTTCGGTGATATGCCTGTAAGGGTCGAACTTTTCCTCTTCCGGTCTTCCCGGTTTCTTGGTTTCGGGCTTGTAACCCTCCAACAGTTCAGGTATGGCATTGTCATTGATGCGAAATGAAAAAGGCTCGAAGTCCATTGCCCGTATGTGCATGGCTGAAACATTGCTTATATCTCCATTGCTCTTGTCCTTTTCCACAAGAAGGACAGTTTCAGCCTTGTTGTTCAGTTCCGTACCGATATGCCCCCTTGCGTTCTCATCGCCCTTGTTTTGGTGGAGTATCGTGTGGATATGTATCTGCCTGTCGTCCGTCCACTGCATCAGCTTTGATATGATGCGTGTCGATTCACCGGGGCTGTTGATGTCATATACCATGTCACGGATGCCGTCTATGATTACAAGCCCTATGTCAGGCGTATTGTAAATAGCCTGCTCTACAATCCTGATACGCTGTTCGGGCGTGTATTTCCTCAAAGCAAGAAATTCCAGATGCTCATTGTCCCTGTCATCTGGAAGCCCAGCCATCCGTAAAATACGTTTCATGACTTTCAGACAATGATAAGGACTTTGTTCCGTGTCCACATACAGGATTTTCCGTTTCTCTTCGGGTAGTTCCGCCACATATCTTAGCACTGTACCATTCTTCAATGCTGCCGCCACGATAGCCGACACATTGAAAGTCTTTTTGCTTTTGGCTTTGCCGATTGATGCACTGAAATTACCCAGTGTACCAATGACCGAACCTTGCACTTTTAGAATCTCAGGTGCTTTCTCATAGATTTTCGACAGGCTCAGGCGTGAGGCTTGCCAAAGGATTACGGCTTCTTCCGCCGATATTTCTTTTATATCTTTCATATAATCCATAAGTACACCTCCCGTTATTTTCGTCCTCCGGTTTTCTTTCCAGCCAGTTCAAGGGCAAGTTCCGCATCCACGATAATCTTGCGCCCTATTTGCGTAATGGCTTTGTCTATCTTTCCGCTTTTCTTTATACGGTTGGCGGTAGGCAGACTGCACCCGAACAATTTGGCAATGCCAAGTATTCCGTACACATACTTTCTTTCTGTGTCCGTAACGGGCTGTGGCTGCGCTTCCGTTTGGTTGGAAGCGTACTTGCTTAGAAATATGAACTCTTCGCCTGTCATCTGCCAGACGGGTTTTAATAATAACTCTTGAAGATTTGTCATCGTCCAATCTATTTAGTCGTTAAACAATCAGCCCTGCGCACTGGCTGTTATTTCTGTTCTCGAACGATGCAAAATTAGGTATGGCTGTAAGTGGTAAGGATGTGGATAATACAAATGGGATACTGCGCTATCTCATTAAATATCAGACAATAAAAATACCACTCAAAAATTAATTTGAGTGGTAAAAGTGGTAATTTCGTAGAATGTCAGGTTATATCACGAATTATCCGAATATGCTTTCCATTTCCTTTGCGAATTTCTGGTTGCTGTCACTCGGAAAATCGGAAACAGGTTCTTTGTATTTCGACCTGTAATAGCTCTCGTCAATATCCAACAATTTTAATATTTGGCTTCTCCATTCATCCCTGTATTGCTTGGATAGTTTCTCGCTCATCAGGAATATCAGGTAACACACCCGTATCTTTTCCCTTGCCTTGATTTTTAGTTTATTCTTGCAGGGGTACAGGTTTATATTGGCATAGAAATCCGCTATGGTAATGGCTTCGAACTGTTCCCCGACACAGGTTTCATGAATGGGCGAAAGCTGCTTCATGTCAAAATATTCATGTTGTCCCTCCGGGCTATTCTGTACTTCTTCTTGTTCGTTTTGCTTGACTGGTTCATCCTGCTGTTTTTCTTCCCTATCATTAGGAAGGTACTTTTTTAGGACTTCCATAAAAAGAAGACTTAGGCGGTAAACATTGCCGGAAAGGTTTTCTATATATTGAAAAGCCTCTTTCCTGTCTTGCTTTTGCAGTTCATAAAGTTTATCCAATTCTTTCTTTTCCTTGTCGTATTCAGCCTTGCAGCGTTCATATTCCTTTTCTGCCTGTATTTCTTCTTCGTCCGTATGCTCCCGAAAACCAATGAAATCATATCTGTGGTATGCGTCATTCAAAGGCTCGTGCAACTTGGTGGTAATCTCCAACTGGTCTTTAATTGCAGAATTATGCCTGTCTGCGTAGTGAAAACACACACGCTTTATGACGTCATCATTCAGCGGTTTTGTTTCATAAGCCCGTATATTTTTTTCTATTTCGATTTTCAGACTATTGAGAATCAATGTGTATTGTTCTTTCTGCTTGTCAAGTACCAGTTCAAGGATAGCGGCTTCAAAAGCCTTTGTATCATTGTGCTGCCTGTAAAAGTCGGTGATGAATTTCTGCTTGTCAAAAGAAAAAGCATAATTGGTTACCCAATCATTATATATTCTATTGAGTTCTCCATATTGGGGAATCAGTTTGTTTATTTCTCCTGCCATAGACTTCAATTTTGGGGATTATTGTCCTTGTCAAGGAAAGATGCCAGTTCTTCTTCCACCTCTTCCACACTTGGCAAAGCTGATTTCAAGTTTTCGGGTATAGCCTTGCTCAGTTGATAATCGCTGATGCCTATCGGTTGGTCGTAGCCTGTCAATGCGTATTGTGCTACCACCTCATCTTTTCCTTTGCACAGCAACAGCCCGATAGTCTTGTTGTCATTTTTTCCCCTCAGTTTGTCATCCACCACATTGATGTAGAAATTCAGTTGCCCTGCATACTCCGGTTTGAATGGAGTAGCTTTCAGTTCTACAACAATGTATGCGTGTAGCGGAATAGAATATAGAATCAAGTCGGCAAAGAAATCACTGTTACCTATTTGAAAATGCTTCTGCCGGGCGACAAAGGCAAAACCATTGCCCATTTCCAACAAATAACGGGTAACGTGCTTTACCAGCTGCTCTTCTATGTCCCTTTCGTCTGCCTTTTCTTTCGCTCCAGCCAAATCGAAGATGTACGGGTCTTTCAATAGGTAATTGGCAAGGTCGCTTTGTGGTGCTGGAAGTGTGGCTGTGAAATTGTTTACCTTGTTGTTGTTGATTTGTCTGTTATATAGGTTGTTTTCAATTTGCATTTTCAGCACATTGCTACTCCAGCCCATTTCTACAGCCTGTTTCATATACCAATATCCTATGCCTAACGGTAACGAACCGTTAAGTATGACCATTTGGCTTGCCCAGTTTATTTTGGCAACAGGGGATTTCAGGAAAACTTTTTCTATTTCCCTAATCTCCATCCTGTAAATGGCAGAAACTGTTTTCTCCACATCCTGAATTTGCGCAGGAACTTCCTGCGTAATTTCTAAAGATTGACAATCAGCGGATTGTATTTGCGCAGTAAGTTCCTGCGTAAATTGTCCGTTGTTCAGTTTCAATACTTCATCTGTAACATTCTGTATGCTTGGAACAGACAGCCTTGTGTCTGTATCAATGAAACTTCGTAGCACGTTCAACGGATATGACCGTGCAAATTGGCACATATAAGTAAGGTTACGCTCCGAATAACCTTTCTTTTCGGGGTAATTGAACCGGATAGCCTTTGCCAGTTGCTTGATGATTTTGCTTCCCCAGCCTTGCAAGTTCTGATGATACAGGATATAGTTGCCCATTTTCCAGTAATGGAACAGCATTTGCGCATTGGCTGCGGCAATCAGCCGGACTTGCGCCTGTTCTATTTCCGAACCGACGGCATGAACAAATGCGTCAAAGTCCGTTCTTCCTATATGATATTCTCTGTTATTTTCCATTCTAATGTTTATTGTTGTCGCAAATATAATTCAAATAGCTGATAATCTATGAAACTGATTGATACTTTTATAGTTGGTTAAACTTGTTCATGGCATTTGCCTTAATATCATCCGCTATGTCAATATAGGGTTTCATGGCTTTATAGTCACTGTGCCCCGTCCATTTCATCACGACTTGTGCCGGAATACCGAGAGCCAGCGCATTACAGATGAATGTTCTTCTTCCTGCATGGGTGGTTAATAATGCGTATTTCGGGGTGACTTCATCTATACGTTCATTTCCTTTATAATATGTTTCCCGTACAGGCTCGTTGATTTCAGCCAGTTCCCCCAGTTCTTTCAGATAATCATTCATCTTCTGATTGCTGATAACAGGCAGTGCCATGTGGTTTTCAAAATGGACTTCCTTGTATTTTTCGAGTATGGTTTTACTGTGGTCGTTCAGTTCAATTATCAGGCTGTCTGCCGTTTTGACTGTGGTAACTTCGATGTGGTCGGGTTTCACATCGCTTCTTTTCAGATTACGAACATCTGAATATCGCAGGCTTGTGAAGCAACAGAACAGAAAAACATCCCTGACACGTTCCAGATATTGTTTGTCTTTCGGTATCCGATAATCTTTCAGCCTGTTCAATTCGTCCCAAGTCAGGAATATCACCTTTTTAGAGGTGGTTTTCAATTTGGGCTTGAAAGTGTCGTATGCAATATTCTGATGATGCCCTTTCTTGAAGCTCCAGCGCAGAAACCATTTGAGG
>VOFG01004321.1_pt1 | contig 17194 bp, 24 predicted proteins | sample 5384171 | NCBI WGS metagenome assembly VOFG01 (sample SAMN12384726, study PRJNA508395) | human gut metagenome | isolation source: healthy gut F | host: Homo sapiens
TTCACGTATCCGGACAAGTGACGGCATGAGATTTTATGCTGGTATGCCGGCACGCATATATGCTGGTGCGCTGGCAGGCTGTTACGCCGGTATGCCGGTGCATGGGCGCGTGTCCGATTTTTATACTCATGCGCAACCGCATTTGCTTATCGGACAAAGACCCGCTTTTTCCTCTGCACACGATGTTTTCTGCATCCGTCCACACGTGTGCGGACAGGGGATGTGTCATTGCCCGTATCCGTTCTCACGTGCAAAAGTAAACCCTTAAAAACACGGGTTGTATGCTCTTTTTCCGCTATGGCCGCGTGTGGCGTCAAAGTGGACGCAAGTGGCGTAATCGCTTATGGCACAAGTGATTGAATAGGTCGGTATCTTTGCCTCGTGAACGATCCCGACGCTAATGAAGCCGTCCTTGCCCCCGTTTTACGGCGGCTCTTTCAATGTTCTGTCCGCGAGCGGGCAGAAGGTATTTCAGCAAAGGGCAATAGCAAGCTGTGTTTTCTGCTGCACGATTCTCGTTTTGCAGCAGAAAACAGCTTGCCCGCAGGGGAGAAAGCACCTCCGGAGTCGGTGCTTTTCAGAAGGGCGGCAGGCCGCGAAGGGATCGGAATTTTCAGGAACCGGTGGGGCTCTGGCCTCTCCTTAAAATTTCGATGCGATGGAAAAGAACAGAAAGCCCCGAGGGCAAAAAAGGGGACGACCCGCGAAAAACGACCCGGCCGTTTACCGCTTTTCGGTAAACTTTTCAGCCGTGGAACATGCCCGTTTCCTCGACCTTTACGAGCAGTCCGGGCTATTGTCCAAAGCCGCTTTATCAAAGCGAGAGTGTTCTACGAGGCGTTCCGGGTGGTAAAGACCGACCGGGGAACGCTCGAATACGTGGCGAAGCTGACCGCTTTCCACGCCCAATTCCGTGCCGTGGGAACGAATTACAACCAGGTGGTGAAGGAGCTGCACGCGCATTTTTCCGAGAAGAAAACACTCGCGCTGCTCTATAAACTGGAGAGAGCGACACGTGAACTGGCGGCCGTCGGGCAGCAGGTCGTGTCGCTCTCCGAAGAGTTCAAACAGCGATGGTAGCCAATATCACCACCGGAAAAGACGTGTACGGCGCGCTGGCGTACAACCAGGAGAAAGTCGATCGGGGCGACGGGAAAGTACTGCTGACCCACATAGTGAGGGAGCCGGCGGATGGGCGCTTCAACGTGGCCGCGACGGCAGAAGACCTCCTGCGCTGGATGCCCTCGCACTACCGGACGGAAAAACCCGTCGTGCACGTATCGCTCAACCCGGCTCCCGAAGACCGCCTCGACGACGGGCAGCTCGCGGAGATAGCCGGGGCCTACATGGAGCGCATGGGCTGGGGAGGACAACCTTATATCGTATTCAAGCATACCGACATCGGACGGGAGCATATCCATATCGTGTCGGTGCAGGTGGCCCAGGACGGGCGCAGGATAAACGACAGCAGGCGCAACGAACGCAGTGGCCGTTACCGAGGAACTGGAACGGGAGTACGGACTGCATCCCGCCAAAGGGAGAAGGCGGGAGAAAGGGCAAGGGATCGTCCCCGCCGATTACACGCGGGGCGACCTGAAACGCCAGGTGGCAGCGGTAATAAAACCGGCCGTGGCGACATACCGCTTCCAGACCCTCGGCGAGTTCCGGGCATTGCTGTCCTTATATAATATAGGTATAGAGGAAGTCCGGGGAGAGCGGAACGGAACCCCCTACCGGGGATTGCTCTACACGCTGCTGGACGAGAACGGGGACAAGGCAGTGGCCGCGCCGCTCAAATCCTCACTGTTCGGTAAAGAGGTCGGGTATGACGGGCTGGAACGGCACATGGAGCGTAGCGCCGAACGGTTCGGGAAGGACGACACGAGGAGGCAAATCCGTGGCCGGGTCGATAAAGCGCTTCGGGGAGAACCCACGGAGGAAGAACTGCGCGAACGCCTGCGGGGAGCCCGGGTGGATCTCTACATACGACGCAACGAAAACGGCCGCATCGTGGGTGTGACGTTCATTGACCACGAAACACGGACGGTCGTGAACGGATCACGGCTGGGAAAGGCATACTCGGCCAACGCCTTCGAGCTGCGCTTCGGCGGAAAACGGAATCCCGGGGAAAACACGAGGGGCTTGTCCCCGAAACAAGCGCCTGCCGGACGGGACGGGCAACGGAAGCGGGATACCTCACGACGGAGGAAAGTATAACATCTCAATTATCATTCATTTATTAAATCTTACGGTTATGCAACAGGAAGACGACCTTCGGGGTCTTGCAAAAACAATGGATTTCATGCGGGCATTGAGTATCTTGTTCGTGGTTATCAACATCTACTGGTTCTGCTACGGGCAGATACGGGAATGGGGAATCAATATCGGCGTGGTCGATAGGATTCTGCTGAACTTCGACCGCACCGCGGGGCTGTTCCGGAATATACTATGGACGAAACTTTTCGCCGTAGTGTTCCTCGCCCTTTCATGCCTCGGGACAAAAGGAGTAAAAGAGGAGAAAATTACCTGGCGGAAAATCACGGCATCGCTGGCCACGGGGAGGCGTGCTGTTCTTCTTCAACTGGTGGCTGCTGGACTTGCCGCTGACGGCAGCGGCGAACGCGGCTTTCTACATACTCACCCTATCGGCCGGGTATATCTGCCTCTTGATGGGCGGCGTGTGGATGTCCCGCCTGCTGAAGAACAATCTCATGGATGACCCTTTCAATAACGAGAACGAATCATTCCAGCAGGAAACACGCCTGATCGAGAACGAGTACTCCATAAATCTGCCGACGAAATTTTACTATAACAAACAGTGGAACAACGGGTTCGCCAACGTTGTAAACCCGCAAAGGGCTTGCATCTGCATGGGAAGCCCGGGCAGCGGGAAGAGTTATTGTGTTGTAAACCAGTTTATTAAACAGCAAATCGAAAAGGGCTATACCCAATACATCTATGACTACAAGTTTCCCGATCTTCGGAAATCGCCTACAACCACCTGCTGATGCACCAAGAAGGCTACAAGAAGGTCCCGACTTTCTACGTCATAAATTTCGACGACCCGCGCCGCTCGCACCGCTGCAACCCGATCAACCCCTCCTTTATGAACGACATCTCGGACGCCTACGAGAGCGCCTATACCATCATGCTGAACCTGAACAAGAAGCTGGGTGCAGAAGCAGGGCGATTTCTTCGTCGAAAGCCCGATCATCCTCTTCGCCGCCGTGATCTGGTTCCTGCGCATCTACGACAACGGGCGGTATTGTACCTTCCCGCACGCCATCGAGTTCCTGAACAAGCGGTACGAGGATATTTTCCCGATTCTGACATCCTACCCGGAACTCGAAAACTACCTCAGCCCCTTTATGGATGCCTGGCTCGGAGGCGCTCAAGACCAGCTCCAGGGCCAGATAGCATCGGCCAAAATTCCGCTTTCCCGCATGATTTCGCCCCAGCTATATTGGGTCATGTCGGGCGATGACTTCACGCTCGACATCAATAACCCGAACGATCCCAAGATACTCTGCGTGGGGAACAATCCCGACAGGCAAAACATTTACGGAGCGGCTTTGGGATTGTATAATTCCCGGATTGTCAAGCTCATAAATAAGAAAGGCCAGCTCAAATCGGGCATCATCATCGACGAGCTGCCGACAATCTACTTCAAGGGACTCGACAACCTGATCGCCACGGCCAGAAGCAACAAGGTCGCCGTGCTGCTGTGCTTCCAGGATTTTTCACAGTTGAAGAGGGACTACGGGGACAAGGAGGCCGCCGTCGTGATGAACACGGTCGGCAACATCTTCTCCGGGCAGGTGGTGGGCGAAACGGCCAAGATGCTTTCGGAGCGGTTCGGCAAGGTGCTGCAAAAGCGGCAGAGCATGACCCTGAGCCGCAACGACAAATCGACCTCCATATCGACGCAGATGGACAGCCTGATCCCGGCCTCGAAAATCTCGACGCTCACGCAGGGGATGTTCGTCGGGGCTGTGGCGGACAATTTCGACGAACGTATCGAGCAGAAGATTTTCCACTGCGAGATTGTCGTGGACAACGAAAAAGTGAAAGCGGAAACGGCCCGGTACAAGAAGATACCACAAATTACCGATTTCACGGACGAGAACGGGACGGATCACATGAAACAGGTCGTGCAGGAAAACTACGAACGTATCAAGGCAGAGGCCGGCCGCATCGTCGCCGAGGAACTGGAACGTATCAAGAACGACCCGGTGCTTTGCAAGCTCCTGCCGGAACAGAACTAAATGAACACAAACACCCCCGCAAACACCCTCCGTTACCTTAACGGGGGCTGTTTCTTGGTTTTATAACCGCACAGCCGGTGTTTTGGAGCATAAAGTAGTGATTATGTGAACAGAAAACATTATTTTTGTGTTCGGAATCCTTTTAATTATAAGTATGACAGTTACCGATATATACGAAGCAATGAACAGCAAGGCGGAAGCGTTTTTCGAGTGGTTGCAGGCTCACCCGAAATACGGGTTGCTGTTTGGTGTCGGGTTGCTTGCCCTATGGCTTGCAGGGTTGCTGTTCCGTTGGAAATGGGCGTGTCATTGGCAGTTTAACAGCAAACTGTGGTTATTTGACGATTGCAAGCCTGAAACACGCCGCAGGGTTCAGATTGTGTTGGTCAGCGTTCTGATTATACTTATATTGGTTGGTTTCTTTGTATGGAGATAACGGTATGGAAAAGGACAATCGCAAATACCGGATCTGCTTCATCGACTATATGTGGTATGTAGCCGAGATATGGCACGAAAGGGAGCGTACCAATCTCAACGGACGTATGCTACTGTTTTGGTGCTGGCTCTTCGTCCTACTCATACCGCTTGGGGTTCCGCCGATATTGCGCCTTTTCGGCTGGATGATTGGTTTGGCCATAGTGATTCCTCTCTGCTTTCTTCCCGATTTATTCTGCAAGCTACGCTATACAGCCGGACGGCGTGAAGCGCTCCGTGAACATTACGGGAAGATGAAACATCCCGGCAGGAAGCTCGCCAAAATAGTTCTTATCGCTATCGCCCTGATCGTGGCAAATGTAGCGCTGATGTTCCACCTCGGATTTATACATTGGGCATGATGAAACGGCAGGAGAATAAGCAACGGTTCTATCTCTGGGACTACCTCTGGTGGATGGGGGAGAAATTGGAACAAGCAAGACGAACAGGCAGGGTCGATGGCGAAATGATGCTCTCGATTTATATCTTCGCTCTTTTGATATTCCCTATGATGACTGTTACTATCCGGCTTTTTCCAGGTGTGTCGGCATTGTTGCCATGTGTCGTTTTTAGCATTGTCACATTTGCCGTTATGTCGCTCGTCAGCAGGATTTACAAATGGCGAGGCAAAGCAGTGATGTCTCACTATGCCAAGTGCAGGTTTAACGAACTCCTTGCGGTTCTGTTATTTTTCCTTGCGATAGCCATTATCTGCTTTATGATGTATCTTCTTGACAAAAGTGAAACAAGCTTTGATACGAACTCCGGGCCGTTATATCGAATGGTCTAACTCGATGTACCAGTTTCCCTTGATGGGTTTGTAAAGCGTGGTGTCGTTGTACGTCCTGCGGTAGATCTCGTTCAGGTCGCCATATTCGGTGATACGGATATTCCGACGGCTTCTCAATCCGGGATCGTAAACGAAACTCTTGGACGTTCCCGCATCCACGATGCCGTGGGAGTAGTACGGCATAACAAGGCTCACATATACCGAATCTGCCGTTCCCCATTCCCTGCGATCAACAAGGATAAAACCGCATCCAATCTCTGATAACAAGGAGTCGAGTAGGATTCGGTCCGGCTTCAACAGTCCATATACCGGAATGTCTTGTTCGTCATTCGTTTCATGGAATGTATCGCTTTGTTCTGTTGAATCAAGTATAATGACCTCTTCCGGAGAAAGCGGCGGGTAGTGAAAACTACCTTCTGAACTCTCTGCCATGATTTCGTACACCTTACGGAACGCCACCTCGTGCGTGGTGAAATGGCGTATCATTTCCTCGTCCGACGGCGGCATGGGAGGCTCTCCGCAGCTTGCGGCAAGCAGGATTACAAATAACAGGATTATGATTGGTGTTCTCATTTTCTAATGTTTAATAGGATGCAGATAATCACTGTTTAAGTGATTGATGTGCGTGTTATCAATACTTTAACTACAAACTTTAAAACAATCATTCATTTTATAATAATAGTTTCGTATCTATCAAAATGTATTCCTTGAAGATGATGTTTCAATACAAGGTTCTTAAATTCCTCCCCATAAAAAAGTATAGCGACAATTTACATTCGGAAGTCTGAAAATAGTTTGCTCTTGGATTTTATTTTTATCCAACACAAATTTATTTATACAACTCACCCATCCTCTTTCTTTATCTAACCACACTATATCTGATTCTTTTTCAATCAAAGCATCTATTATATTGGTACAATGAAAAAAATAAAAACCTTTTGGCGACTTTGTATCAAGAATTTCTCCATTTTTGATAAGAATATTTTCTAAAATACTTAATGCTTTGTCGCTAATAGTTAATAGAGGATTACAAAATTGTGATAAATCAAAATGTTTATGTCTATTACTTTTTTTCCATATATATTCCATCTCAGGAGGATTCCACTGCTTTAGTAAACCTTCAGCATGTCCCATACAATTTTGCCAATCTTCCACATTTGGAAAACGTAAATCGTTAAATCCTTCTAAACTACCTATTAAGTAAAAGTTCATATTGTCGTACTGTAATTGATAATGGTTTGACGGGGAACGGCGTTAGTCCGTTATCCCGGCTTGTTAATATTAAATTTATGTTTCCTGATAGATTGTTTCAGAATATAATTCTGTCGAAAGAATAATAGATTTTAATTCTCCATTAGACTTATAATCAAATGAATGTTGTAACGTATCCTGTTCAATATCATTTCTATCAAATTGTCTTATAACTATTTTTTGTAGGCGGTCATTTTCATAAAATATGTTTCTTCTCTACTTCCACGAGAACCCTTTGAATACATTTTCTCTATTTTACCATTACTTCCATATAGATAATATCGGACATTCACAATACGTTTGCTATTATCATATGCAATAGTTTTCATGAGTTCCTTTTCATAAATGAAAAAGGTGTAATAGAATTGATTTTTTAAGTTCCAAGCCCTCTCGGTTTCTATAATTTGATTTTTTACATCGAAATAATAAGTAAATAGGTTATTAGTTGTTTTGAGAGAAGTTACATTTCCAACTATTTTCCCTTGCTTAAACCTGTTTCTTTGATAAGAATAAGGGGATATTTCGTAGAACTCACCTTTGTAATTCTCTTCCCTTACAACATTCTTATCAATTTCTCTTTTCAATTCATCAAACATATTTCTCAATGAATTAAAATCATCTTTCAATTTATCAGGTATCATAGTGTTTCCTTTTAATATTAATGTTTGGTGGCTAACCGACCTTTCAGGGGTAGTTAAGCCGCTTGTTAGCAACCTCTTTTCGTTTTATAGATTATTTCAGAATATCCATTTGGAAATGATTTGGTAATACTTTCTAAAGCCCCATCGTCTTGATATTGGAATATATGAATTAAATCATTACCACTATTACCCTCAATATCATATTGTTTTGACTTCAATATGTGTCAAAGCATTTTCTTTATAGATATAATTCTCTTCACGGCAACCATACCTACCACATAACTGTGACCGTTTCAGCTTTCCGCCCTCAAAAAAAGTAATGGCATACATTCATCAAATGTTTTCCATTATCGTATAGAATACTTTTCACAAGATTGTCTGTATAATACAGGAAAGTGTGATAAAACTGATTTTCAATAGAACAACCAACCTTAACTTCTACGATTTGATTTTGGTTATTAAATCCGTAGATACAAAGATTTTGGTGCTTTTTATTGTATCAAGACGCTTTACAGGTTTTCCTTGTTTGCAACCATTACGCTGATAGGAATATGGAGTAAGTTCATAAAACTCGCCCTTATACAACTCAGTCCTGACAACATCGTCTTCTATTTGTTGCCTTATGGTTTCAAAGTCATTTTTCAATGCTTCAAATTCAGTTCTTATAGTTTCTCCAATCATTTTCATCTTTTTGGGGTTGCTAATGTTCGGCAGCGTTCCGCTTATTCAATCGGTTTGCTGTTTGTTATCGGTCTATTTCTTCTGTTTCAATCTTGCCTCCAAGTTGTTCAATTTCTTTTCGATATTCATCCACAATTATAGAGTTCCCTATTCCAAGTAAAATTTTATCTCTTGAACAAAATTCCTTGATTTCACTTAGTGGAACAGAAAATTTCTTTTTTAAGTACAGCATAATTTTAGGCAATTCATTTCCCTTGTCTGCAAGATATATATTGTAAATCTTAGGACTAATGATTGTCAGATAATCATCTAATTCCGTATTCTCAAATTGCACAAACTCGGCAGTTGGTAATATTGCATAACGAAAACAATCCGATTTTGTATCACAAAACACAATGGAATAACCGCCTCTGTTAAGTTGCTTGTTCATAGCTTGGAACAACAAAGGCAAATAGTCACCTCGGCGAATTTTGTCCCAATCCAAAGAATCCTCAAACTTTTTAGTGTTCCATAAGAAACGTTCTATCCCATAATTCTTTAACATCATCGTAATGGAACGCTTAACCTGCCCTGAATATTCTTCACCACTCCAATCAATAACTGCCATTCTGTGAGAAACTATAGCAAAACAAAGCATAATATCTACTTCACTAAATTCATTGTCTTCAGAGCTTGTATCGTACCATCCCTTTTCAAACATTTTCCTATGTTGAAGGACAAAGGTTCTCTTATCTATATTGAACAACTGAATCATTTCTAAAAATTCATCATAGTGTTCTTTTAATAACACTTTAGCGAATAATTGAAGTTTACTATCCATATTTTAATTTTTAGACCGATAATGTTTGTTGGATAATCGACCTTTGGAAGATTAATCCGTATGCTATCGTTTATTTCAACTTAATTAGTTTTTCATATTGACAAGAAACATCAAGAAGTTTATCTACTAATTCATCTCCAAGCCAACAATCTATTAGATATTTGCCATAACTTGGTGTAAACGAGTAAATATCTTTATCAATCGCATTAATCATATTTTCCAATTCTTTTTGTACATTATGTAATGCACCATCAGGAAGAGAAGTCTTCCTACATTCAAAAGGTTGCGCTAATATTCTTTTTACATCATCAAGTATATTCACACAACAACTTTTTACTGTTTCTTTTCTACTTACCATATTAAACGATAATGTTCGGCGAATAATCGTCCTTTAGGGAGATTGATACGCTTGTTATCTGCCTTTATTCGCTTTGATAAGTTTCAACTACATACAAATCAACATTAGGATAATCATTTGAAACTGTCTCTATAATTGCTTTTACATCATCCCATTTTAATCCTCCTAATCCAGCACCGATTGCAGGTAGGCTATTGCCGTTACATTATCACCACTGGCTAACTCAAGCATCTGTATCAGTGCCTTTTCGATATACTCTATTTTAGCTCGTGTTCGCCACGTTGCTTGAGTACCAAGGTTATATATATGTCCATTGCCATAATCATAATCAAAAACATCACCGGGGCAACACTTATTTTCTTTGCACAACTGCTTATATTCAAGATACATATCTGGATATTTGCTTTTGAACTGTACGGCAATGCCTTTACCCATTGCACCGGCACAATTACAACCATGCGCATAACTGCTCACTCCATCAATACGGAATATGTCGCCTTTTTCAATATACCTAATCATTGTTTTTTTCTTTTTTATTGTTAATTATTCTGGGCAGATAATGTCCGGCAGATAAACCGCCTTCAATGTTTCATCTGTTTGTTAGCAACCTATTTTCTATCAATCTTTTGTAAAAGTTGATTGTAATACTTCTCTAACATTTTGATGTTATTTTTTCTGTCAATTTTTCCACTTTCATTATCTGTGTATGCAAACCACTTAAATAGCAATTCAACAAAAATATGTTTACCAATTTCTGTTAAAGAACTTTCCTTAATAATTGAAGGCATGATTAGGTTTCCTTCATTATCACATGGATTATCACACAAAAGCCCCTTTCCGTATGCGTAGTTTAATAAGTTCTGACAACAGACTTTTGCGTAGTCTTTATCTCTCTGACGGATTTGAGCTTCTATAAGTCCGTCAACATCAAAAAATTATTTGGTCACTCATATTCTTTTTAGTTTGTAAAGTTGCTAATGTTCGGCGGATAATCTCTCTTACGGAGATTTATCCATTTGTTACCGATGTGCCATTTATTTCTATTTCTTTAAATTTTAAAAACTCATTTGCCTTATACAAATGAAGTAATTGCATTTTCATATTTTCATTGACAATGTTTTTATAAAAACCGTATTTATTCCACCCTTTTAAAAAGAACCCATCTACAGATGAAGGTATTTTAGACATATCTAACACAAGTGTACTCATGCATTCAAATTCTTCTCGTTTGGAATGAATATTGTCAACACAATCAATTACTTCATTAAAAAATAATTGCCATATAATCAAGTGGGAAATCTCCATATACTGAAACCCTTTTAAAGAAATTCCTTTTATGGAGGACAATTCGTTTATATTCAATATATCTTCTCTGACAAGAAACAAATGGCTGACTTCAGCAAATTCTGGCATTCTTATTTGCCCAAATCCAGATATACTTTTTAGCGATTAGCCCCTTACCTTTGATAAGAGCTTTTATCTGATACCTTTCCGATGAAGATGAATCTATAATTCTTTGAAAATTAATTTCTTTATCTTCATATATAAACTCCCACGAATATGTAATACATTTCTTCCATATTCGATTTTCTCCATTCAAGTATATTTTATACCATTTCATATTGTCATTGTTAATCGGTAATGTTCTGTGGATAATCGACCTTTATAGGAGATTAATCCGCTTGTTAGTTGCATATTTATAATCTCGATAAAAGGATATTTAGCTCCTTTATTTCCTGCCTTTCATCATCATATACCAAAGCATTTCTATATGAATGATTGCTTGTACATATCGTTCCTATCTTGGGAATTTCTTGTATGTCAGAGTTGGATATTAATAATCCATTCAAGATACATTTACCTATATATGCGGAATGTTCCTTGAATAAGGGAATTTGTTGCAATCGTTGGATTATTGCATTAAGTGCTATGCCTTTTTCTTTGTTCCCTGATTGCAGACAAAGGTAAGAGTAAATGGAACAGTACATCTCCATATTTCTCTTTTGTAATCCTCATTAATTCCGAATATGTGAGATACTTCAAGTGAAAGTTGCCACTAACTTCCCCGATTAAAGTGTCATTCAAAAAATAATATGTACAGCAAGGATGAAATTCTATTGTCAATACAATATCGCTGCCGATAGGAAGTGTTAGAGTTCTTGGGTTTTCTATTTCACCTTGATTTTCGGATGTTTTCAAATCAATTTGAGATAGCCAACACCAATATTTCTTGTACTTCTTTTTATCCAACAATGTTAGTACAAGTTCTTCATCCCATACTTCATCAAAATTCACATCCCTTTCTTCATCAAAGGCTTGAATATGATGATGCAACATTACGTTCCAAAAAAGTGCATTTGAGAACGAATATTCTTTTTCCGATATTACATTCATTTTTATTTCATTTTGGGCTGCAACTAATGTTCGGTGGCTAACCGACCTTTAAGGGGAGGTTGAGCCGCTTGTTAATCGTCTTTATTGGATTGAATGTATTATTAAAGATACTTCGTCTTTTGATAAAGATAAGTTTTTATTATACAAGATGTTTTTTGTAATGATAAAAAAACTTTAACCGACGCTTCACAATAGGGAGACAAAGAATCAAATAGGACTAATTCAGTAGAATCCCATTTTACTTCAACTTCTTCTATTGGTTCAATCCCGTTTACGATATCATTCTCCAGAAGTTTTTCCACCGTTAAATAATCGGGAGCATACTTCCAGCGGATTATTAAGATTGCTCCATCTTTATTTACTATGCGTGTAGCCATCGGTTCATCTCCCATTACCAATAAGACATGATTGTCTATATAGATTTTCCCCAAGTAATCTGTTACGCTACATATAGCATTGTAGTTTTCTTGACCCTTCCATTGATGGGCATATTGTTGCTCAACAATGACAAATGGGCTTCCTGATGTTTCAATCCAATTATTCATATTTTTCTCAGCGATTAATGTTTGGCAGCGTTCCGCTTGTTTAGTCGGTTTGCTGTTTGTTATCCGCATTTTGAGCATCCAGTTCGTCAAAAATTATATCTAAGACAGCATTTGTTTCTTCGTCTGTGAGATTGAAGTTTTTCTTGTTCGACTTTCATGCTCTCATAGATTACAGCCATATCTTCTCCTTCTGTTGAAAAGAACTGTTCTGTTGATTTAATGCCAAATTCTTCTACAAGCATTTTTCTAAATACCTGTATGGCTTCTTCCGTTCGCTTTTCTTTTTCCATATCTATTTTCTTTGTTTATTGCGGATAATGTTTGGTGGCTAACTAACCTTTATAGGAATGTTCAGCCGCTTGTTATAATAAGTTTCCAATATCAAAGCCTAATTCTTTTAATACATTTGTTTGTTCTTTTTGGTATTCTAAAGTTCCACTATGGATAAAATCTTTATTTACAATATAGCTATTGGGGAAATCCTTGTAATACCTCATTAGAAAGTCTGGTATAATTTTATAAGTATTAAAACAAAATAAAATCTTACCAGATTTTACTAATCTAATAAACTCCTCTTTACTTTCACATTGATAAAGGTTCCCATCTTCATGAAAAACTCTGCATTGATCAAGAAATAATTTCATGTTGAAATTAGCAAAATTAGCTAAATATTGAGGGCGTTGCCACCGTGCAATATCTGTACTGTCTGGAGATGATACGACTTTTCCCCATATACCTCGTTTTATAGGAAAAGAGTTACAGCTAAAATAGAGACGATAATGGGTTTGGGCAAATGTCTCTTCATTCAGTTCGCCTTCTAATGATGAAAAAACGCCATAACATTCGTTTGTCAAAAGTCTTACATAATATAATTCACCATTTCGACCATTAATTTTATAAATTGCCCCCAACTCATATTTTGCCATAATGCTTTGATTTTTATTTATTATAATGTTCGGCAGCTAATCGCCATTTTGGGCGATTAAGGTGTATGTTAGCATCACTTCTAATAAAAGAATCACATATCAGCTAATTTCCACTTTACTTCAGAAGCTGATACATCATCATCAATATATGCTTGCAAATAAGCAGCTAAATCTTTATATCGACTTTCACCGTTGCAATCATATACCCATAATTCCGGTTCTTCTGTACCGTCAAACCATATTAGGCAAATCATTTCATAGCCATTATCGCTTGCTGCAAAAATGGAAATTCTGTTTGGCGCAAATAGTCCAGTAGCATGGTCTTCCCAATAATCCTTTGAAGCTTTTATGTCGCGAACAATTCCTATCAACCGTTCATCCTTTTCATCTTCATTCCATAGACTTTCCATTTCTTTTGTATCAAGCCAATCTCCATGTGTCGCATTAATCCATTTACCAAATGCCCCATACCTGATTTTCAACATAGGAGAGACATTTCTATAAACTCCTTTTTTCAAGGGTAGGCACTCCCTTATGAAAGTCGATAGCTTGGCTTATTTGAACCTTACCTTCTAAATCAATGACTTCATCAAGCAATTCTTTTATTGTTTTCATTTTTTTTATTTGATGCTAATGGTTTGACAGCGTTCCGCTTCAAGTGGTAGTGCTGTTTGTTAGTCGCTTCATTCTATATCGGTAGTGTTTTTTCGCTTGGCGCAAGCATTCTACCTCTATCATCATAAAGAGTAAATATTCTTTTGGATTCAGATAAAAGCATATCCTCGAATGAATCCCAAGCTAAAAGAGATGAAGCATCTCTACGTTTACAGAAATGAACTTTTCCATCTTCAGAGTCTATATAGAGCTTCGAACCATCATATCTATATCCGCCTATGAAAAATAAGTGTCTTTTGCATTTTTAGGTTTTTCGTAAATGTTCGGCTCAAGTAAGCCAAAAGGCTCTGGAGTTGCATTTAAATCTCGGTTGTAAGATTTTCTTATTCCATATAAACTGAAATGGTGGAAAAGATGTAATCCATTTGTATCTGTCATTAAAAACGAGCGAAATTGAGACGGAATTTCTCTTTTCAAATCTCGTTCTAACTCAACAATATCATCTTCATTTAGCGTAGCAAAGACGCAAAATTATATGCTTCAGCAGCAATGAAAGGTGCATGACCGTATTCTTTTGTCCCGTTTTCATATTCTTTACATCCATACTTTTCAAAAGTCTGAATGTATTCCATTATTTCTGTAAATGCACTCATATTTTTCTTTTTATTTTTCAAGCGACTAATGTTTGGTGGCTAACCGACCTTTTTAGGGAGGTTAAGCCGCTTGTTATTGTTCAACTTTAATAAGTTCTATTTCAGGACAGTCTTTTATGTAATATAAAAGCCTTTCTGCTAGGTCAATATCACTTCCTTTACTAAGCACATCAACTATCTCCAAACAAAAGAGATCTATTTCATCTGGGTTTTGCATAATCCCCAAATAGCAGCCAAGAAAATTATCTGTAAATATGAATGGGACTTCATCTCTAAGATATTTCTCTAATCCCTTAAACATATTGGGTGTCTTAAACAATAAGGTAGATATTATTCTACCTATCTTCAATATATCTTTTTCAGCATACCTAAAAATAATTTCTGCACGAATCATATTAGTTGATGTTTATTCTGAACAATAATGTTATACTATCAGCCGATTTGGCTGTTATTTTCTTTAAGTATCAGACCTCGTCTTCCTCCATCAACAGATCGTCCAACGGGCTTTTGATATTGCTTTTGAAAGTGTCGGCTATGTGGACATACCTTTCTGTCGTCTTGATATTGTTATGTCCCATAAGCTCTTTCACTATCTTGATGTCGGTTCCCTGCTCCAGCAGGTGAGTGGCGAACGAATGGCGCAGCAGGTGCGGATAAATCCGTTTCGTGATTCCCGCTTCCCGGGCCGCTGCCTTCAGCCGTTTCGACACGATACTCTCGGTGAAAGGTTCTCCCGGTCTGTGTTCAAAGAGCCACACTTTCGGTTTGTATAGTCTGTTATATTCCGTCAGCTTTTTCATCAACGGTCTTGACAGCAGGGTGTAGCGGTCTTTCTTGCCCTTTCCCTGACGCACCCGTATCAGGGAGCGGGGTTCGTTGATGTCGCCGGGTTTCAGTTCCAGCAGTTCGCTGATGCGCAACCCTGCGGAGTAGAGTATGGAGAACATACAGAAGAAACGCAGGTCTGTCACCGTCACGTCGAGTATTTTCTTTATTTCCTCCTTGCTCAACACGTCGGGCAGCGTCTTCTCCCGTTTGGCACGGTTCACCTTGTAACACCGCCGTTCCTGACCGAGAACTTTCTCGTAATAGAACTTGATGGCGTTGATACGCTGGTTTTGCTGGCAGGAGGATATGTTTTTCTCGTGGATGAGATACAGCAGGTAGTCGTTTATCTCGCCGGGAGTAACCGTTTCAATCTTACGCCCCTCGAAATGCTGTTGGAAATCGCGGAAATAGGAGGTATATACCCTTACGGTATGGTCACTGTAACGCACTTGCTGAAGTTTTTCCAGATAGCCTTCCGGCAGTGGCGGCCGTTTGTCTTCCTCTTTACGGGGTGCGGTTTCCTTGATGGCAGAATAGTCTATAAACGCCATTTTTACATAGCGGTCGAAGAACTCGGCAAGCACGAAATCTTCTGCCGGCAGATAAGCCCTGCCGCCGACAAGCAGTACGTTTTCTTCCTTCGACAGCGACAAGCGGATGTCATTGTCATTACCGAAAGTCACTTCGACAAATTCTCTCCCGTTTCTTATCACCGGAGAAAGTTTGATCTTGGTTTTTGGGGTATATATTTCCATGCCTCACGTTTTGTCGGATATTGAAACCCGTTTTCGCAAATTTATAAAAAACACGGGTTATCCATGCGCTTTATTGACATTTAACAATAGATCCCGACTACCTGACAAATAAGGTGAGGAGCCACGAAAATACCCTCTGCCAAATCCGTCCTTCCCGGCACTCCGTTTCTCCGATTTCCTCTGCCCTGCGCCACAAGCGGCCACTTCTGTGCCCGATGCTTCCATAGCCTTTCCAACTCTTTTACGTTCAGCCGGTTCCCCTTACTTTCGTTCCCGCATCGCTATTGGTGCTAACTAAAAAACACTCGTAATTATGGACGAAAACGTAAAGAACGACGCTAAACAAGTCATGCTCGTTCAGAATGCCGACGACGGACGACTACAAGCCGTTACCGGCGTGGATCAGGACGGCAATATCCAGACCGCCGACCCCACGGATCAGAACGTGGCGAGCCTGCTGAACGTGAACACGCAGGATTCAGCCCTCGAAGCCTTCTTCAAAAAGTTCATGGAACAGGCCCAGAACCCCGTCCACACGGGTATCTTCGTCATGACGGAGAATGCCCTGAACAAACTTATCCGCATCGACTTCGACCCGGAGATTCTGGAAAATTACCGTATCGACCCCTCCGAACGGCTTCAGACGCAGGAGCAGCGGCAGTTCGAGCCGCTGGACGTCACGAAGATAGACCTGGCGGATATGGAGAAGAAAGGTATCCGCATGGAGGACATCGAGCCGCACCTGAAAGCCATGTCTTACGGACATAAATCCAACGGGCTGGTGGAGATGAACCCCGAACTGGAGAACGGGATGCGTGTTTCCACCAAAGGGCGCGTGTCGCTCGAAGAGCAGGCGGACGGCTCGCTGCGCGTCGTGCCGCATTACTGGCAGGAACGGCCTGACCTCGACGCCCCCTTCCGCCGGGAAAGTGATCGACCTGAGCTGGAGCCGGGCAAGCTCACGCCCTGCTACGTGTCGATAGACAAATGGACGAACACGCTGGAACCCATGCCCGTTTCTGTTACTCGAAAACGTGCCCGCATCAAGGAGGCCGACCTCTCGGAAGGCAAGCAGATGGATTTCTACGGCGGCGGCAAGGTGTTGCTCGAAGGATATACCACCCGCGCGGGTTATAAGCGGGATGCCTATATCCAAATCGACGCGGCCGAACGTAACTATTCCTTTACCTACGACGGT
>VOFG01001540.1_pt1 | contig 17181 bp, 27 predicted proteins | sample 5384171 | NCBI WGS metagenome assembly VOFG01 (sample SAMN12384726, study PRJNA508395) | human gut metagenome | isolation source: healthy gut F | host: Homo sapiens
TGGTGTTCAACACCTCCGGGGACGATGGCGAAAAGTGAGCACACAGACCACATCCACGGTTTATTCCTGGTATGAGGATCAAGTCATCAACGACGTCATCGATGATTTTGGCAACCTACGGTTGGTCGGAGACAGTATGCCCAAGACATGGTGTTCTCTGGCGGCCTGGAGATCTATACCTGTATGAACCCCGATGTGCAAGCGGCGGTGGATTCGGTCTATCAAGACCAAAGCAACCTGAATACACCTCCAGCAGCGGACCTTGCTCCAGTCGGCCATTACCATTGTGGACAATTCGACCGGCGAAGTGGTGGCCATGGCCGGCGGGATGGGCGAAAACCGTCAGCCGCGGTTTTGAACCGAGCCACAGGCAGTTTGCGGCCCCCAGGGTCCTCCATTAAGCCCTTGTCCGTGTATGCACCGGCCATTGGCTGAACCTGGTGACCCCCTGACTGTGGTGGAAGACAGCCCCACAGCCAAGTGGATGGCAGAGACTGGCCGGTCAACGCCATCGGCGTCTATAAGGGGACATGACCGTGTCCCAGGCGGTGAAGGAATCCACCAACACCGTGGCTGTCAAGGTGCTGGACATGGTGGGGGCAGAAGCCAGCTTTAATTTCATGCAGGATAAGTTCCACATTGAGCTGGTCCGCTCCCTCACCAAGAACAACACCACCTATACGGACATTAACCTTGCCTCTCTGGCCCTGGGGGTGGCCTGACCCAGGGGTCAGCACCTCACGACATGGCCGCTGCCTACTCTACCTTTGCCCGCCAGGGCACTTATATTGAACCTAAGACTTACACCATGGTCACAGACAGCAATCGCCAGGTGCTCCTGCGCAATGAAAGCGAGGAGGAGACCATCCTGGCCGAGCGCACCACCTACTACATCACAGAGATGCTTCAGCAGGTGGTGACGGGAGGTTCCGGGGCCACCGGTAAGGCCGCCAACTTCAGCGGCCAGGAGATCGCTACGGCAAAACCGGTACCACCACCTCCCCGGCGGGACCTGTGGTTTGTAGGCTATACCCCTTATTACACCGCTGCAGTGTGGACGGGGTATGACCAGCAGGAGCGGTTGTCCAGCAGCCTGGGCAATCCTTCTACCGGGCTGTGGCGGCAGGTTATGTCGGCCGTTCACCAGAACCTGGCTTACAAAGACTTCACCCAGCCGGATTCCTCCAACCTGCGCACCGTCACCTACTGCCTGTCCAGTGGGGATGCTGGCCACCTCTGCCTGCGGCAGCAATGTGGGCCACGGGTACCTTCTATGCCGACGATGTGCCCACCAGCTCCTGCACCTATCATCGCGTAACGGTGCCGACAACGGATCCGGATACCGGTAATGCTGGAGATGGGACTGGCGATAACACCGATCCTGGCAACACCGATCCCGGTACCGATCCTGGGACGGATACGCCGCCTACCACCGATCCTGGGACCGATCCTACTACGCCTCCGGCAGAAGGGGGCACCGAGACCACTGGCTTCGGCGCAGGCGGAACTACGCCCTTCGCCCCGTCAGTTAGCATCCTTCCCAATTCACTTTGAAAGGGACTCTGCTTTGGCAGAGTCCCTTTTTGCAGGAAATGACCGGAAACGACGGCCATTCCTCAGGAAAAACTGTCGTTCAGACAAGTACTTTGGGTTGCCATGGAAGGACAGATGTGATAGAATATCCCTCGCACCAACCCAAGCGGCGACGAAATGGAGGCGAACTATGTCCAAGACGCCAAACTATTATATTGTAGAAGCCGATGCGCTGCCGGAGATCTTCCGCAAAGTGGTGGAAGCCCGGCGCATGCTGGACACGGGGGAGGCCGAAACGGTCAACCAGGCGGTCCAGCTCACGGGGATCAGCCGCAGCGCGTTTTACAAATATCGGGACGCGGTCCGGCCCTTCCAGGATATGCTCCATGGCCGGATCGTTACCTTTCAAATCATGATGAAGGATGAACCGGGGATCCTTTCCCAGGTTCTGAACTTTTTGCCGACTCTGGGGCCAATATCCTCACCATCAACCAGGGCCTGCCCATCAACGGCTGCGCTGTGGTGACGGTGAATGCAGAGACTTCCGGCCTGCGCGGGTCTTTGCAGGAACTGTTGGCCCAGCTCAACGAGGCAGAGGGGGGTTCTCGAGGGAGATCCTGGCAGGCTAACGGCGCAAGCCATAGAATACAGAACAAAGGATGGAAACAAAACCATGGTAAATGTTGCAATTTTAGGTTTCGGTGTTGTGGGCTCCGGTGTGGCGGAGGTCCTCACCGGCTGGGGTGAGGATCCACAAGAAAGCAGACGATCTGCTGGCACTGAAGTATATTTTAGACGTCCGTCAATTTCCCGGACAGCCCCTTTGCCGGCTGCTTTGTCCAGGACTTTTCCGTGATTGAAAATGATCCGGAAGTTCAGGTGGTGGTGGAGACCATCGGGGGCATGGGGCCGCCTTGGACTTCACAGAACGGGCCCTGAAGGCGGGCAAAGTGTGGTGACATCGAATAAGGAACTGGTGGCGACCACGGCCATGCTGCTGGCCCTGGCGGCAGAGCACCAGGCGGTCTACCTCTTTGAGGCCAGCGTGGGTGGGGGCATCCCCATCCTGCGCCCCCCTCAGTGAGTGCATGGCGGCCAACGCCATTCTGGAGATCTGCGGCATCCTCAACGGTACCGCCAACTATATCTTCACCCGGATGGTCCAAGACGGCATCCACTTTGCGCAGGCCCTGAAGGGGCCCAGGCCAACGGGTATGCTGAGCAGGATCCTCCGCCGACGTGGAGGGGAAGGACACCTGTCGGAAGCTGTGCATCCTCTCCTCCATTGCCTTCGGCTGGCAGCTGCTGCCGGAGCAGGTGCCCACCACCGGCATCACCCAGATTACCGTGGAGGACGAGGCCTATGCCGCCGCCTGCGGCGGCATGGATTAAGCTGCTGGGCCGGGCCATTGCCCAGGCGGACGGGAAGGTCTGCGCCTATGTGGAACCCCATTTTGTGGGCCAGCAGGACCCCCTGGCCGGCGTGGAGGATGTGTTCAATGCCATTCTAGTGAAAGGTGACGCCACTGGCGATGTGATGTTCTACGGCAGAGGGGCAGGAAGCTTCCCACCGCCAGCGCGGTGGTGGCCGATGTGATTGCCGCTGCCCGGCAGCTGGAGCGGGCCAGCTATCGTCCTTGGAGCCCCAACCGGCCGGAGGCCGTGGTTTCCCGGATACCTTGGCCAAAACCCCAGTGGTATGTCCGCCTGGCGCAGGGGACGCTGGGGGGAGCGGCTGACCATCCCCGGCGCAGCCGAGGGGAGAGCGGCTGGCTTACCCCGCCATGACCCGGCCAGAGCTGGAGCAGCAGCTGGCAGGCAAAGCGGTGCTGGCCGTCATCCGGGTGATGGACTGACGGTTTCTCCCCTGGCACATAACATGGGGAAAGGTGATCTTGAGCAATCTCGTTCCCAATGGCCCGGCAGGGGCTGGGCCGTTTGACTGGAGGTATGTGAGATGGGACTGATTGTACAAAAAATTGGAGGGACCTCCGTAGCCAATGCAGAACGGCTGCGGAACGTCGCCGGAAATCATTGCGAAACTTACCGCCAGGGCAACGCCAGGTGGTGGCGGTTCTCTCTCTGCCCAGGGGACACCACCGACGACCTCATTGAAAAGGCCCAGGAAATTAACCCCAAGGCCTCCCGGCGGGAGATGGATATGCTCCTTTCCACCGGGGAGCAGATCTCTTGTTCTCTGTGTGCCATGGCCGTGGAGGCCCTGGGTCTGCCGGTGGTTTCCCTCCACAGGTTGGCAGGCTGGGGTGCAGACCAACAGCAGCTACAGCAGCGCACGGATCAAAAGATCGACGTGGAGCGCATCCAGTCTGAAATTGACCAGGATTTCACTCCATCGTCATTGTCACCGGCTTCCAGGGGATCAACAAGTATGGTGACATCACCACCCTGGGACGGGGAGGGTCTGACACCTCCGCCGTGGCCTTGGCCGCGGCCTTGGGCAGATCTCTGCCAGATCTATACCGATGTGGATGGCATCTACACTGCCGACCCCCGCCACGTCAAGGGGGCCCGGAAGCTGGAGGAGATCACCTTCGATGAAATGCTGGAGCTGGCCAGCTTGGGGGCCCAGGTGCTCCACAACCGCAGCGTGGAGCTGGCCAAGAAGTATCAGGTGAATTTGGAAGTGCTGTCCAGCTTCGAGAGAAAGCCGGGCACGAAAGTCAAGGAGGTTGCAAAGAACATGGAAAAGACCCAGATCAGCGGCGTAGCAACAGACAAAAACGTGGCCCGCCTGGCCCTGGTGGGGGTAGAAGACCGGCCTGGCATTGCCTACAAAGTGTTCTCTCTGCTGGGACAGAAAAACATCAACGTGGACATCATCGTCCAGTCCATTGGTAAACAGGGGACCCAGGACATCAGCTTTACCGTGCGCCGCAGCGGCGTGGACCAAGCGGTGGCGCTGCTCCAAAAGCACAAGGAGAGCTTGCCCTTCGATCACATCGACGTGGATCAGAGCGTGGTGAAAGTTTCCATTGTTGGCGCTTAAGCATGGTGGACAACGCTAAAGCGTGGCTGCCAAGATGTTTGGTGCACTGTACGATGCAGACATCAACATTCATATGATTTCCACCAGTGAGATCAAGGTTTCTGTCCTGCTGGACGAGTCGGATGCCAAGCTGGCGGTCCAGGCCATCCACGACAAATTCTTTGGCGAATAAAGGAAAAATCGGGAGAAAACAGGGGAGCCAAGGGCACGATTGGCTCCCCTGAAGATTTCCTTGTCATATTTAGGCGAAACGCCTAAAATCGGCGAAGAAAGCGGAATTTTTTTCTCAGATGCGATACATTCCCTGCTTGTAATTTGAGAAATCCTTTGCTATAATACACCACGTAACGTACAGGAGGGTGCGCGATTTGACACTCTTCCAAGAAACGTCTGCCACCGGGGGAAACTCTGGGTCGGCGTTTATCTGGCGGGTGTGCTGCGGCTGCCCAGCGGAACGGAAAGAACGCAAATGCTTCTAGTCTTCCCATTCCGATGGAGCCCCAGAACAACCACCAAAATAAAACAAATCAAAAAAATAGGGGGAAATCAGAAATGAACATACTTGTTTGCATTAAACAAGTGCCGGACACGACCATTATCAAAAATTGATCCTGAGACCAACACCCTGATGCGTGAGGGCGTTCCGCCATCGTCAGCCCCTTCGATGCTTATGCACTCGAAGCTGCTGCCCGCATCAAGGACAAGTACAAGGACACCAAGATTGTCGTCCTGTCCATGGGCCCCGAGCAGGCTCTGGCCGCTCTGAAGGAGTGCCTGTCTGTCGGCGGCGACAAGGCTTACCTGGTCTCCGACCGCGCTTGCGGTGGTTCCGACACTCTGGCCACCGGCTACATCCTCTCAAGGCTAAGGAGAAGGTCGAGGAGCTGGAAGGCATCAAGTTCGACATGCTGATGTTCGGCAAGCAGGCCATCGACGGCGATACCGCTCAGGTTGGTCCTCAGGTTGCCGAGGATCTGGACATTCCCCAGGTTACCTATGCTTGGGAAGTTTGGCCCACCGAGGATGGCCAGCACGTGCGCGTGAAGAAGGAGCTGGAAGAGGGCTTCGAGATCCTCGAGATGGCTTGCCCCTGCGCTGTCACCGTGACCAAGCCCGACTATGAGCCCCGCTTCCCCACCATCAAGTCCAAGATGGCTGCCAACAAGGCTAAGATCCCCGTTCTCAGCGCTGCCGACTGCGGCCTGGACGTGGAGAGATCCGGCCTGAAGGGTTCTCCCACCAAGGTAAAGAAGAGCTTCACTCCTCCTCGTAAGGAAGGCGGCCTGAAGATCAAGGAGGAAACTCCTGAAGAGTCCGCAAAGAAGCTGTACGACCTGCTCAGAGACAAGGGCATTATCTAATCGAGGGGAGGACGAAGAACAATGTTACAGACTAGCTACGAAGCAAAGACCAAGGACCTGTGGGTCTTTATTGAAACCAAAGACGGCAAGGCCAGAAACGTTGGCCTGGAGCTGCTGAATCCCGGCCGTCGTCTGGCTGGTATCCAGGGCGGTAAGACCGTTGCTCTGGTCATCGGCTACAACTGCGACGAGGCCGTGAAGGAAGCCATCGCCACGGCGCTGACAAGGTTCTGGTCGTCGACAACGAAGTGTATGATCACTACAGCACCGACGCTTACACCGCTGCCATCGTGCACTGCGTCGAGGCTGACTGCCCCACCACCATTCTGATGGGCGCTTCCCCCATGGGCCGTGACCTGGGCCCCCGTGTGGCTGGCCGTCTGAAGACCGGTCTGACCGCCGACTGCACCTCCCTGGACATCGACGAGGCCACCGGCAAGGTCGCTTGGACCGTCCCGCTTTCGGTGGTAACCTGATGGCTACCATCCTGTGCCCCTTCACCTTCCCCCAGATCGGCACCTGCCGTCCTGGCGTGAACAAGAAGCTGGAAGCCGACTACAGCCGTACCGCTGAGGTCGAGAAGGTCGATTTCGTCTTCCCCGCTGACCAGATCCGCATCAAGGTCATCGAGACCATCGCCGAGGAAGGCGAGAAGGTCGACCTGGAAGGCGCTGACATCATCGTGTCCGGCGGCCGTGGCCTGGGTGGCCCCGAGGGCTTCGACACCACCATCAAGCCCCTTGGCTGATGCTCTGGGCGCTGTTGTGGGCGCTTCCCTGTGCCGCCGTTGACGCTTACTGGATCCCCCACTCCCACCAGGTTGGCCAGACCGGTAAGACCGTTGGCCCCAAGCTGTATGTTGCCTGCGGTATCTCCGGCGCCATCCAGCACCTGGCTGGCATGGGTTCCTCCGACTTCATCGTTGCCATCAACAAGGACGCTGAGGCCCCATCTTCGGTGTGGCTGACCTGGGTGTCATCGGCAACCTGTATGACGTCTGCCCCGCTCTGACCAAGCTGATTCTGGCAGACAAGGACTAATTCCTTACTTCGTTTATAAAAAAATTTAACATATTCCGGAGGCGCCCCCTTCAGGGGGCGCTATCCAGGAAAAAAGAAAGGAAAACATTATGGATTTCAAACTGAACGAAATGGAGCAGGAAATTCTCGACATGCTGCACGACTTCTGCATCAAGGAAGTCAAGCCTATCGCTGCTGAGCTGGACGAGAAGGAAGAGTTCACCCAGAACGCCCGCGAGAAGCTGGCCGAGATGGGTATGCTGGGCACCTACATCCCCGAGGAGTACGGCGGCGCTGGTCTGTCCCATCTGACCTACATCGTCTGCTGCGAGGAGCTGGCTAAAGTACTGCGCTTCCACCTCCATCATGTTCTCCGTGCACGGTTCCCTGTGCCCTGGCCCATCCTGGAGTTCGGCACCGAGGAGCAGAAGCAGAAGTACCTGGTTCCCCTGGCTCAGGGCGAGAAGCTGGGCGCTATGGGTCTGACCGAGCCCGGTGCTGGTACCGACGCCAACGGCGTGCGCACCACTGCTGAGCTGAAGGGTGACAAGTACATCCTCAACGGCACCAAGATCTTCATCACCAACGGCTACTATGCTGACACCTATGTCATCTTCGCCCGTACCAACCCCTGATCTGAGCGTGGGCCACAAGGGCCTGTCCGCCTTCATCGTGGAGAAGGGCTTTCAAGGGCTTCTCCTTCGGCACCAAGGAGAAGAAGATGGGCATCCGTGCTTCCGCCACCTACGAGCTGGTCTTCGACAACTGCGAAGTGCCTGCTGAGAACCTGCTGGGCAAGGAAGGCGAAGGCTTCAAGATCGCTATGATGCTGCTGGACGGCGGCCGTATCGGCGTTGCTGCTCAGGCTCTGGGTATTGCTCAGGGTGCTATCGACGAGTGCATCCCCTACCTGAAGAACCGCAAGCAGTTCGGCAAGCCCCCCTGTCCTCCTTCCAGAACACCCAGTTCGAGCTGGCTGACATGCAGACCAAGGTTGACGCTGCTCGCCTGCTGATCTATCGTGCTGCTATGGCTAAGCAGGACCACGAGCCCTACAGCCACCTGGCTGCTATGGGTAAGATGTTCGCTGCTGAGGTCGCTTCCGACGTGACCCGTCGTGTTGTCCAGCTGGTTGGCGGCTGCGGCTACACCCGCGAGTATCCCTTCGAGAGAATGATGCGTGACGCTAAGATCACCGAGATCTATGAGGGCACCACCGAAGTTCAGAAGATGGTCGTTTCCGGCTGGATGCTGAAGAAGTAATTCGGTTTATCATTCAACGGATAAGTAAAGAGAGGGCAGTGGTTCGCCACTGCCCTCTTTTTTAAAAAGAGAGGAAGCCTATGCATATTGATCCCACCCTTCTATACTGGACGGCCCCAGAATTTGGAGGGCCGTCTGCCGCGAGAGGTTGCCTGCTATGATCTGCTGGATCGCCTGGCCATCCCCTATACCCGGGTGGACCATGACCCTGCCGGACACCATTGCGGCCTGTCATGAGATTGAAACGGTTCTGGGTGCGCCTATCTGTAAGAATTTGGTGCTTTGCAACCGCCAGAAAACCGCCTTCTACCTTCTCCTGATGGAGGGGGACAAGCCCTTCCGCACCAGGGATCTGTCCAAACAGATTGGCTCGGCCCGTCTGTCCTTTGCTGCACCGGAGGATATGGAGACCTATTTGGGGGTTACCCCGGGGTCCGCTACCATTTTGGCCCTGGCCAACGACCCGACCATAAGGTGCAGTTGATCCTGGACCGCACGGTGGCAGAGACCGGCCACTTTGGCTGCCACCCCTGCATCAATACTTCGACAGTAAACCCTCTATGGAAGAGGTACGGAAGACGCTGCTGCCTGCCTTGGGATTGTCCCCCTGCTGGTAGACCTTCCCGATCCTAGGGACGAGGAAGCCTGACGGGGCAGTTGGACCCATGCTGCTGACCATGCCTTGGCTGGCGTGGGTCTGTTTGCCTTCTAGGGCTGGGGAAAGGAGAACAACCATGGTTCGGATTCGGAATATCGCCTTGCCCGCCACTTGGGACGAGGCCCTCCTGCGGAAAAAAAGGCGGCGCGTGCCTTGGGCGTCCCGGTGGGGAAACTCCACCGATGTGTCCCAGTGCGCCAATCCATCGATGCCCGCAAGAAAGGGGACGTCCATTATGTCATGACGGTGGATGTCTCCCCTTGCCCCACGAGGAGGCGGTGGTAGCCCGGGGGAAGGGGAATCAGATTTCTCTGGTGGAGCCGCCGGTGCCCTACGCATTTCCTCAGGTGACGCGGGTTTCCACCTTGCCGCCTGTGGTGGTGGGCAGCGGGCTTGCTGGGGCTGTTTGCCGCCCCTCGCTTTGCCCGGGCGGGCACCTCCGGCCGGTTTTGCTGGAACGGGCAAGCCCATCGAGCAGCGGGTGCAGGACGTGGAGGCCTTCTGGAAGGGCGGGGACCTGGACCCGGAGTCCAACGTTCAGTTTGGGGAAGGGGGTGCCGGGGCCTTTTCCGATGGAAAACTCACCACGGGAACCCATGACCCCCGCCTGTCCCAGGTGATGAAGACCTTCGTGGCGGCAGGGGCCCCTGAGGATATCCTTTGGCAGCATAAGCCCCATGTGGGAACCGACCTCCTCCGCCAAGTGGTCCGCCGCTCCGGGAGGAGATTTTGCCGCCGCGGCGAGATTCGTTTTGGCCATCGCCTGGAGGGCCTCTCTCTTTCGGACCATCAACTCCAGGAGATCGTCGTGGCAGAGGGGAATAGCACTTACACCATGCCGTGTGATGCCCTGATTCTGGCCCCGGGCCACTCTGCCCGGGACACCTTCCGGATGCTCCGGAGACGCCGGGGCTGCCATGGAACAGAAACCCTTCGCCATCGGGGTGCGTATCGAGCACCGGCAGGACCGGATCAGCCGGGCACAGTTGGGGAGCAGTGGGCGGCCTTTCCCCTGTGGACTATAAGTTGGTGTGCCATTTGCCCACGGGCCGGTCGGCCTATACGTTCTGCGTCTGCCCTGGGGGGCAGATTGTGGCGGCGGCCTCCCAGCCTGGCGGCCTTGTGACCAATGGGATGAGCAACCGTGCCCGGGATGGGGCCTTCATCAACGGTGGGTTCCTGGTGGGCGTGGGCCCAGGGGACTTTGGCAGTGAGGATCCCCTGGCCGGGGCGGCCTTTCAGGCCCTATGGGAGGAGAAAGCCTACGCCTTTGGCCGCCCTGGGTATGAGGAGGCTTAGCCCAGCGGGTGGGGGACTTTCTCCGAGGCCTCCCCCAGCCCGGACCATCTCCAGCATCGCAGCACCTACCGGCCTGGCGTGTGCTTCCGGAGACCTGCGGGATACTCTGCCTCCCTTGGTCACCGACACCTTGGCCCAGGCCCTGCCGGTGCTGGACCGCAAGCTCCATGGCTTTGCCGCCCCAGATGCCCTGATGGTGGGGGTGGAGACCCGTTCCTCCTCTCCCGTTCGCCTGCTTCGGGACAAGGGGTTTCAGTCAAACCTGCGGGGACTCTATCCCTGTGGGGAAGGGGCGGGCTATGCCGGGGGCATCGTCTCGGCAGCGGTGGATGGTCTCCGGGTGGCGGAGGCGGTGGCCCATCCCAGAAACATAAAAAACAGATCCCCCGGCGATGGTTCCGAGGGATCTGTTCCGTATTCTGCGTATCAAAATGGGTTAGAGCAACCCATGGCTGGAGAGGAAGTCCGCGGCCACCTGGGCGGGCTCCTGCCCTTCCTCGTCCACCAGGTAGTTCATGTTCTGCATTTCCTCGTCGGTGAGGGCCGCAGAAAGCTGATTGATGGGATCGGCGAGTTCCGGGTACTCCTCCAGAACTTCGCCCCGGAGCATGGGGATGGCGTTGTAGGGCGGGAAATAGCCATCGGTGTCTTCCAAGGTCACCAGGCCATACTTTTTCAGCAGGCCGTCGGTGGCGAAGGCGTCCACAATGTCAATCTCTCCCTGTTCCAGGGCGATAAACCGGGGGGAGCCGTCAATGCCTACGGTATTCTTAAACTGGAATCCGTACTTGGCCACCAGACCCGGCAGCCCATCATCGGGCCGGTTTTGGAACTCCAGCGTGGTCCCAATGACCAGCTGATCATCGCACTTCTGAAGGTCGGCGATGGTGACAAGCCCATATTCCTCAGCGGTTTCGGGCTGCACCGCGATGGTGTAAGTATTGTTGAGGGGACTTATCCAGCACCACAATGTCGTAGTTGGCAGCCAGTTCGTCCTTGCATTCCTGGTACACCGCCTCCATGTCGGACTTGGCAGGGTGGTTCAAAAGGCTGACGTAAACGGTTCCCGTGTAGTCCAGGTAGATGTCAATTTCCCCGGCTTGGAGGGCCTCGTAGCACACCTGGGTACCACCCAAGTTGTCCTCCACATCCACGTCAATGTCCGTGTGGGCCTCGATCATCTGGCCGTAGAGGTGGGCCAACACGATGTTTTCCGTGAAGTCCTTGCTGCCGATGACGATGCTCCGGTCGCTGGTGTTGGCCAGGTTATGGTAGGCGGTGTTGCCCACCATGAGGACCAGCAGAGCAGCGGCGACGCCCAGAATCGCTTTGCTGCGGGTTCTGCGGCGTTTCAGCTTTTCCTTAGAGGTGCCGAACTGTTTCTGCAGGCTGATGGGGGTCACCAGTTTTTCGATGAGCCCCATGAGGAAATCCACCACCAGGGCCAGGATGCAGGCGGGGATGGCGCCTGCCAGGATCTGGATGTTGTTCACCGTCCGGATGCCGGAGAACACCAGATATCCCAGGCCCCCAGCGCCGATGAAGGCGGCCATGGTCATCAGGCCCACGGCGGTGACGGTGCTGATCCGCACCCCCGCCATGATGACAGGCAAGGCCATGGGAAGCTTGATCTTATAGAGCACCTGCCACTTGGTCAGGCCGATGCCCGTGGCGGCTTCCACCAACAGAGGGTCAATGTTGGTGATGCCGGTGTAGGTGTTTTTACAATGGGCAGTAGGGAGTAGATGATAACCATCACCACAGCGGGCAGGGGTGCCAATGCCCAGCAGGGAATGGCCAGGCCCAGCAGGGGCCATACTAGGGGATGGCCTGCACCACGTTGGCAATGCCAATCACCGGTTTGCCCAGTTTGCGCACATAGCTGACCAGAATCCCCAGAGGGACGCCAATCAGGATGGAGCAGCCCACCGCAATGGCAGTCATTTCAATATGCTCAATGGTGAGGGAGAGGATTTGCTGCCACTGGGTGATGAAATAGTCCATGAGGCTGGCAAACCCGTCCAGGAAGGCATTCATCCGTCTGCCACCCCCTTTTCCTCGGTGAGGAACTGGCGGCTCAAGGTAGCCACCAGGCTGGAGTTGGTGAGCAGACCCACCAGCTTCTCAGAGGCATCCAGCACGGGACGGCGTTGACCTCCTGCCTCTTGGACCATACGGAGGATGTTGACAATGTTGTCATCATCCCGGGCAGTGTAGCGGACAGGCTCCATGATCTCCTCTGCTCGAGCCAAGGGGACTCCGCCCGGAAGAGGGCCCGGCAGGTGACCACCCCCGTAAATGGTGCTGCTCGTCCACCACCAGGAGGGAGTCGATGTGATGGTCCGCATACACATTGATACAGAGGTTGCGGTTCAAATCGCCATGGCAGGTGCTGGTCTCCTTGATCATGAAGTCAGACACACGGATGAACTCCGGGGAGTCCCAGATCCGTTCGGTGCCGACAAAACTGGCGATGAAATCGTCGGCGGGTGTTTGAGGATCTGTTCTGGCGTGTCAAACTGCAAAATGTGCCCATTGCGCATGATGCAAATGCGGTCGGCGATCTTGATGGCCTCGTCCATGTCGTGGGTGACAAAACCATGGTTTTCCCATCTTTTCGTGCATTGAGACCAACTCGTCCTGCAGGCTGCCCGGGTGACCGGATCAAGCGCAGAGAAGGGCTCGTCGAAAGCACGACCTCAGGGTCGTTGGCCAGGGCGCGAATCACGCCGATGCGCTGCTGCTGGCCACCAGAGAGCTCCGTGGGATAACGGTCCAGGTACTCCGCAGGATCCAGATCCACCATCTCCATGAGTTGGTTGGTTTTGCGGGAGATGGCTTGGGGGTCGCCCTTGGCCAGACGGGCAATGATTTCGATGTTTTCCCGAATGGTCATGTGGGGGGAATAGGCCGCCCTGTTGGATGACGTAACCGATTCGCCGGGCAACTGCACTTTGTCCAGCGTTTCAATGTTCTTTCCATCTATCCAAATTTCGCCGCTGGATGGGGAGAGAAGCCGGTTGATCATCTTTAGGGTGGTGGTCTTCCCACAACCGGAAGGGCCGATCAATACGGTGAGTTCCCCTGTGGGGATTTCCATGGATATATCGGATAGAACAACTTTGCCGTGGAAATCCTTGGAGACGTGCCGGAATTCGATCATTCACATACCTCCTTTCTATTACTTATTTTATTATACCATAAAATGGTGAAATATTCAAATCTTTCGAGGAAATCTAATAAAATCTTAGTAATTTTACCAGAAAAAGAGACAATTTGCAAAGGATGTAAAGAATGTAAACCTTCTTGTAAGCAATTTCTTGACGAGAAGAAGGAAATGATATATAATATTATGAATTTTCTAGCCCTGTTATGATCCAAGAAAAAAGGGAAGGCGCCTTCCTTCTGGTTTTTCATACAGAGTATGCCAAAAGAGGGAACGGCGCCTACCAGAACAGGTGCCCTGCTTTTTCTGCGAAAACAGCCAGAAAGAAATCTATTTTTGATTGGAATGCACCAAAAATCCAGGGAGAGGGAGCGTGAGGACCATGGCGGAAGAGACCATGACACCAATTTTCATTCACAGCATCATTGAGGAGGAACTGCAGCCCGGTGGCCGCCAAGTAGGAAACAGGTTCACACCCGGTTCCCACCGGAGCCCAACGGTATCTCCACATCGGCCACTGCAAGGCGCTGACCATTGACTTTTGGCACGGCGGAGAAGTACCAGGGCATCTGCAACCTGGCGGATGGATGAGACACCAACCCCCGCCAAAGAGGACACAGAGTACGTCGACGCTATCCAGGAGCACATCCACTGGACATCCACTGGCTTTGACGGTTCAGACTATTTTGAATTGGGGTGGACCTGATCAAGAAAAGGCTCAATATTTTTACGAGGTTCGGGACCGCACCACCCTGAGCAGTTGGACTGGGGGCCAAAAGCCTCTGGCGGGACCGGCCGGTGGAGGGACCTCTTCGAACGCATGAAGAACGGGGAGTTCCCGGAAGGCAAGTACACCCTCCGCGCCAAGATTGACCTGGCCTCCGGTAACTTCAACATGCGGGACCCGGTGCTCTACCGTATCCGCTACATTGAGCACCACCGGCAGGGGACCAAATGGTGCATCTTCCCCATGTACGACTTTTGCCCACCCCATCCAGGATGCCCTGGAAGGGATCACCCACTCCCCTGTGCTCCTTGAGTATGAAAACCACCGCCCCTCTACGACTGGGTGGTGGAGCACCGCGACGTGCCCAGCCGGCCCCGGCAGATCGAGTTTGCCCGCTTGGGCATCAACTACACCGTTCTGTCCAAGCGGAAGCCCGGGCCCTGGTGGAGAACGGCCAGGTAGCCGGGTGGGATGACCCCGGATGCCCACCCTCTGTGGTCTTCGCCGCCGGGGATACAACCCCCCAAGTCCATTCGCAACTTCTGTGAGCGCATCGGGTGTCCAAGGTGGACTCTACCGTGACTGGGCCTTCCTGAGTCCTGCCTCCGGGAGGACCTGAACGAGACTGCCCAGCGGGTGATGGCCGTCCCGTGCCCGGTGAAGCTGACCATCACCAACTATCCAGAAGGGCAGCAGGAGACCGTCACCGTGGAGAACAACCCGGTGGATCCAGCCGCTGGGGAGCGGCAGGTGCCCTTCTCCCGCCACCTCTATATTGAGGCAGATGACTTTTGGAGACCCCTATTCCCAAGCATAAGCGCCTGACCCCCGGCGGTCAGGAGTGCCGCCTGAAAGGGGCCTAATTCGCTGCACCGGCTGCGTCAAGAACGAGGCCGGCGAGGTGGTAGAGGTCCTCTGCGAGTATGACCCGGAATCCAAGGGGGGCAACCCCGCCGATGGTCGGAAGGTCAGGGCTACCATCCACTGGGTGGAGCTGCCACCGCTGCCGATGCAGAGGTGCGTTCTGTACGACTACCTGTTCACCGATCCCGCGCCGGATGCGGCGGATAAGAATTTCCTGGACTATCTGAATCCGGATAGCCCAGGTCCCTTACCGGCTGCAAGGTGGAGCAGGGGTGGCCCAAGCGGCCATGCCGGAAAAGGGGAAAACCGCGACGGCCTACCAGTTCATGCGTCAAGGCTACTTTTGCCTGGGATAACCAGGACGCCGCCCCGGGCCATCTGGTGTTTAACCGCAGTGTCTCGTTGAAGGACAGCTTTAAGAAAAAAATAAAATCCGATGCATGGATATCGGAAATTTTGGGAAAAGCAGGAGGAGAAAAACACCATCTCTGCCTTGCGAAACCGTTCATTTTCTGGTACAATAGCAAGGATCCTGTGAAGATGCCCCGGCATGGGGGATCGGTTCCTAAAGTGGGAGTGTTGTCACGAGTATGAAGAAACATGAAATCAAATCCGGAAGAACCAAACCGCCAGAAGTTCGTACGCGGGAACAGATAGAGAATGAAACCTTTAACCGGATGCTTCTCTGGGTGGCAGTGGCCGCTGTGGTAGAAGTGGTTATGGTTCTCATCAATCGCTTTTATATCAACACCAGAGTGAGCGAGCTCAACGCCAAGATCGTGCTGTACTATGTGCTGACAGCACTGCCCTTCGTGGGGCGGCCCTGTTCGTGATCCTTTGGTGGTGGCCGTGCGGATGCGTCGAAGCGATACAGGGAAGGACGGAACCCTTCAGGTGGCGATGGCCTTCGATTTTTGCATGGGCGTGTGCGGCCTTCTGATGCGGAATTATGAGAGCACCGTTGCCCCCATGGTGCTGGCTGTGGTGCCTGGGCTTGGGGTCCTGATGATGGTGTTTTACCTCTACCCCAAGGAGTTCTTCGCCTGCGGCATTGTGGGCGGTTTGGGTCTCCTGGGCCTGTGGGTTTACCGGACCCTTTCCAGTGGTACCATCTATTACGCCTATCTCATCCTAACGGTGGTGATCGCTGCCGCAGGAGCTGTGTTGGCCTGGAAGCTGAAGAAAGCAGGCGGGGGTGTGGAAGGGCAAGAACCGCAGTTGGACCCTGCTGCAGTCGGATGCAGCCTACCTGCTGTACTACCTTACAGCAGTCATTACCCTGGTTCTGCTCCTGCTTCCTCTGGTTGTGGAGTGCCATGGGCTACTATGGCGTTTGGGCAATGGCAGCTTGGCTGTTCATCCTGGCGGTCTACTTCACGGCAAAACTCATGTAAATCGAAAGAGTCCACGTTGCTCACACCCTGTCTTGGGGTGCTTCTACCGTTTCATCTCTGTGGTGCATCCCTGGGCCAGGGCGTATTTTGCGGCCAGCATGGTATCGGTGTCATCCTTTTCTGCCGGAAAGGTTTGCACGGGGAGGGCTTGGGGGGCGTTTCCAGGGGAGTCCAAGTCTCCCAACAGGAGATCTGGGCGCAGCCCGGCGGCCTGGCAGTGGCGGTACCCCCGTCGGCGGCCAGGATAAGGTCCCTGGCTGAGGTACCGGCAGTCCGAAAAGGGTAAGCGCCAAAGAGAAAGTAGGTATCGTAGACTTGGGGCATGGTGATGTCTCCTTTCCATAGGGTCCATGGATGTCCCCATCTTACCACGGTTGGCGCCTCTTGACCAGGGGGCGTTTTTTTTGTTACACTGGGCGGCAGTGCAGTCAGAGAGAAAGGAAGAACAACCAATGATCCAAGGGGCTATTTTTGATGCAGACGGAACCCTGCTGGACTCCCATGGGGATGTGGGATACGGTAGGAGCGGTACCTGGCTTCCCTGGGGATCCCCTGCCCGCCCAGGGCTGCGGGAGATTCTCTTCCCCATGAGCCTGACCCAGTGTGCCGCATATCTCAAGCAGACCTATGGGCTGCCCCAGTCCCTGCCAGGCCATTGCCGATGGCATCAATGAAAGTATTTTCACCTTTTACCGGGACGAGGTGCAGGCCAAAGCTTTAGCGCGAAGGCCTTTTGAAAGCCCTGCACCGCCAGGGCGTGGCAGTCACCTTGGCCACTGCCACCGACCGGGAAGTGATTCTGGCGGGGCTGCGCCGCATCCCTGTTACCTCTGTTGGACAAAGTGTTCACCTGTGGGGATTTGGGGTGGACAAGCGCACCCCCACCATCT
>VOFG01000868.1_pt1 | contig 17141 bp, 22 predicted proteins | sample 5384171 | NCBI WGS metagenome assembly VOFG01 (sample SAMN12384726, study PRJNA508395) | human gut metagenome | isolation source: healthy gut F | host: Homo sapiens
GGAGGTAGATGAGGATGAGTAAGAATCAGATGCAGCCCATTTTGAGGGCATTTTTTGAGGAATATCTTCCCGACGTGAAGGGGGGGTAAGTGCGAACACGCTGCGCTCCTATCGTTACAGTTTCCGTCTGTTATTTCAATTCCTTTATGAAAAAAATGGAATCCTGCCTGCAAAAGTTGATTTTTCCAACATTGACGGGAACACGGTTCTATCATTTCTCCAATGGCTGGAAGAAAGCAGGGAATGCAGCGTTTCCACACGGAACCAGCGGCTTGCTGCAATCCGCTCCTTCTCCAGTTATGCCTCTCGCCATTGTTTTCAGTCGGCTCTGGCATTTGGAACAGCCGTTGCCTCTATCCCACCCAAACGGGTGCCTAAAAAGGCAATGGCATATATGACGAAAGAAGAGATGACTATTGTTCTCTCCCTCCCGGACAACCATACCCTTGCGTCAAAACGGGATCGGGTTCTCCTAAGTGTACTTTATGCCAGTGGGGCGAGGGCGCAGGAGCTTTGCGATTTATGTGTAAAAGATGTCAGGTTCGAAAAGAACCGTGCTTCTCTCACGCTCAATGGAAAGGGGAAGAAATCCCGAATTGTTGTCGTCCCGGAGGACTGTTCTGCGCTATTGAAACAACATATGGAGAAAAACCAGCTTTCTGGAAGAAGGGCCATTCTGGAAAAGCACATCTTTTCCAGCCAGACACATGAGCATATGACTGTGTCCTGTGTGGAAGGGATCGTCAAAAAATAAGGACCGGTGACTGAGATGGCGGATCATGTAGACATCACGCTTTGGATCGACCGGCGATGGAAGGATGCCATTGAAAAGCATCTCAAGGATGAAACCTTGCAGGAGCATCTGGAGGATGTACTGGATGAGCTGTGCAACCAACTCCCGGAGCGTGAATACAAACGCATCAGTGCCGAAATTTACGCGGAGGATGCCGCGCGGCGCGCAGAGGAAGAAGCAGCCCGCACCTACGCCGCCTACCATGTGGTAGAGAACGGGCAGGAGTGGTACTTCAAGACCTCCCCCGGTGAGGAACTGCTGGATGCCGCAGAAAAGCTGCGCGGCTATGTCGCCGGTGAGAAAGGCACCGCACCGGATCTGTTCATTAAGCTGTTCGCGGACGGGCGACCCATCACGGCGGAGGAGTACAACGCGCTCACCGCCCTTCGCATGGAGAACACCGGCAAGGTGCGCGGCGTGTTTGATCTCAACTTCGACAAGCGGGAGTTCTCCGCCGTTCACATCATGGACGGCTGGCAGACCTGGGCGATGCAGGATGTATCCGTGGCGGCGTACCGTGCCACCCGGTCACAATTCGCGTCGAGCGATGATCAGTGGCGCAAGCTGCTGGATTATCTGAGCGGTAAGGAAATCACCTCGGCGGGACACCTCTCCGCGCGGAATTTTTCTTTCGGTGATGAGATCATCGAGTCGGACGGCAAACTCAATTTTTATGTGCAGACGGAGTTCGATGTGGACGCAGTCTTCGGCACCTTCGTCTGTACTGACGAGAACGATGACTGGCTCAACATCTACGCCAACTATGACATCGCGGAGGATAGACTCTGCGACACGCTGGAGCTGTGCCTCTGCAAAGCGGATGGCACAGAGGAGAACTGGAGCTACCAGCTCAACGCGGCGGAGCGGGAGGTGCTGCTGCGGAAGATGGAGGAATACTGTCAGAAGCAGACTGGTATGAGTCTCCACGACTACGCACAGCAGTTTCGAGAGGAACCGGAACAGCAGCCGGGGCCGGTGATGAAGCTGTAGGTGCAAACGCAGGCACAGCAAGGCTGAAGCACTCACGGCTGTGGAAACAACAGCGTCCAGGCTGCGCGTGCCTGCGGGCCCGCGGCACCGCCGAACTGCGTCAACCCGCCCTTGGCGGGCAGCCGCAGTTTAGCGGCTGTTATTCTGCTCCCTCGGTTTTTCTGCGATATGGAAAGGCGCAAAACCTCACAAAAAATTTTGTTGGATTTCGTGAATAGCTTTCCGACTGCCGCTGTGCCATTGTGTTTGCGCAGCGCGCTACACAAAAAATAAACAGGAGGAATTTGAAATGAATACAGAAGCCGCAATGGAACTACAAATACGTCTGGCAAAGGAGGCGCTGGCAATGCTGGTGATTCATCCAACGTTTGACGTGCAGTTGTACCGTGAGAGCATCATGGAGATCGGTGAGGCGTGGGAACTCCCAGCAGACGCAACGCTGGAGGCGCTCGCACTCATCGAACATGAACGATTGGCGATTCAAAAAGCCGGAGAGGGCGGCGTTGTGCAGCACATTCTTCCGGAAGAAGAACTGCCCATGCATGCTACCGGCACGGAAACACTGGATAATGTATGGGATCTGTTTGAAACATCCCTGCGCACTGAGAGCACGAAAGGGCGCACGGTTCTCTACAACATGGCGAGGACACTGGAAGAAACGCAGAACCTGCTGGACTGGATTGAAAAAACGGAGGAGGAAAAACAGGTGTAACTGCGCCTGACCAGAGCGATTCCATACAGCCGAGCCGCCCCACATGGGGCGGCTCCTCCTCGTTTTCCCCCGTGTTTCGCCGTGTGAGCCGCTGTGTGCGCGGTTCGGGGCTGGGGTGGCGTGTGTACCCGCCGCAGCCCTTTGAAACGAGCGTTGCGGCGTTTGTGGGCGATGTGTGAAAAGGCCCGGTGAATCCGCTCCGGCGATGGGAAACTGAGCCTTTGGGGATGCGTGTTTCCCTCCCGGCCATGCCCCGTTTCGGAGGTTTTCGCCCCTTATTTACCCGTTCGATAAAAGCACAAGATAAAAGGCCGCAGTCGCAAGCGCCCACGGCCCGCCCACAAAGCCCCGCAGTGCGGGGCTTTTCAGAGAAACGCCAACCGCAGTCGGTTTGGCGGTTTTGCAAAACAATCGCAGTCGGTCATCCGGCAAAGTCCCGTGTTTGCAGGGCTTTGCGGCGATTTTGACCGACGACACAGAAAGAAAAGAGAAACTATGGATGATAACAAGAAAAGCACCACGATCTGGCTGCGCCCCAGTGTGATCAGCCGCATGGACGGCTGGCTGGAAGCAGACAACTGTCAAAGCCGCAGTGAATTTGTGGATAAGGCCCTGCGGTTCTACATGGGCTATCTCGGCACGGAGGACAACACCGCCTACCTCTCCCAAGCCATCCTCACCGCCATTCAGGGTACGCTGGACGACAACAACAATCGGCTCTGCCGTATTCTTTTCAAGTGCGCGGTGGAGCTGAATATGCTCTGTCACACCATCGCCGCCCACTTCCGTACCGATCCCATCCACACGCGGGAGCTGCGGGCCTACGCCGTGGATGAGGTGAAGCGCACCAACGGTCAGGTGAGTTTTGAAAACGCGGTGCGGAGCCAGCGGCGCATAGAGCCGGATGACGCATGGCCCGGATCGTACTGATCTCCCCCTACCTCAAGGGCGGACAGAACGCCGCGAAGCTGGCGCAGCGCACCCGCTACGTTGCCACCCGTCCCGGCGTGGAGCTGCTGGCGGATGAGCGCAGTACACTCCCCACTACAAAAAAGCAGCAGGACTTTATCACGCGGCTGCTGAAGTCCTTCCCCTCCTGCTGGGAACTCATTGAGTACGAGGAATATCTGGATCACCCCACTCAGGGCAGCGCCTCCGCGTTCATCCAGCAGGTGCGGGAATACTACATGGAGGCGCTGGATCAAAAGGAGAATTTTATCGACTACATCTCTCACCGCCCCGGCGTCCAGAAGGACGGCGAACACGGGTTGTGGGACGCTCACGGCAAGGTACAAAATCTCGCGCAGGCGGTACGGGAGGTGGCGGAGCACACCGGGAATGTGTGGACGCCGGTGATCGCGCTGCGCCGTGAGGACGCGGAGCGGCTTGGCTATGACAACGCGGAAAACTGGCAGGCTCTGGTGAACGCCTCCGTCTGCGACATTGCCGCGGCGTACAAGATCCAGCCGGACAACCTGCGCTGGTATGCCGCCTTCCACCAAAAGCCGAATCAGGTGCATATCCACATGATCCTCTTCTCCGCGGCCCCCAAGGAAGGGTATCTCACCAAAGAAGGCATCCGGCAGGTGAAGTCCGCCTTCGCCAGACGGATCTATCACGCGGATCGGATGCACATCTACCAGCAAAAGGACATCGCACGGCAGGAGCTCCAGACACGCACTCGCACGGCCATGGTGGAATGCATCGCACAACTGAAACATGGTGCAGTGGATAACCCACGACTGGAGCAGCTCACCGAGGAGTTGGCGGAACGCCTGCTGACGGTCAAGGGCCGAAAGGTCTACGGCTACCTGCCGCCAAGGGTCAAGGCCATCGTGGACGCCATCGTGGAGGAGCTGGCGAAGGACGAGCGGGTGTCCGCCGCCTACAAAACGTGGCAGACACTCTACGAGCAGGTGTGCCTGAACTACGATCAGCGGCCGCCCAAGCGTCTGCCGCTCTCCCAGCAAAAGGAGTTCCGGAGCGTCCGCAATATGGTCATTCAGGAAACACTGCAATGGATGGCTGAGCGGCAGCGGTGTGCGGACGCGCGGAAATCATCTGCTATGCTGACGGAATCCATTTCGCCTGAGAATTCCGCGGCGGCCACGGGAGCCAGAGCAGAATCCACAACACCAGCCGTTCCCGCACAGCCCAAATCTGACCGTGCGGCCAGCGCCGCACCAGAAGATTCCGGCTCTGCTGATGCTGCCGCTTCTGAGGGCTCCACACCGCCTATGGTTGAAGGTGCACCGGCTTTTTCTCAGTGGTCAGATCACCCCAATCAGCAGAAAGAGAGCGCACCGGCAGGAGCGGATTATCATGCTCCCACGGTGGGCGAAACCGTTGTGCGGATGCTGCATCACATGAGCAGAATTTTTGAGGACAACAGCAAGCTCGATCAGATCCACCGCGGCTTGCAGATCGACCGCAAGCGCCGTCAGGAATTGCAGCGCAAGCGGCTGGCGATGGGACACAAGCCGGACGACCACGAAGAACAGACGTTCAGATAGCGCAAAGCAGAATTTGGAAAGGACACATCATGAGCAAATATATGTATTTTACGCCGGAGGAAAAGGCACGGGCGCAGAACACAGACCTCGTGTCTCTGCTGCGCGCCCAGGGGGAACGCCCCGTGCGCTCCGGCCGGGAGTTCCGTACGCCCAACGATCCCAGCATCACCGTCCGGGGCAACAAGTGGTTCGACCATTCCAAACGCGAGGGCGGCTATGCCGTCAGCTTTGTCCAGCGTTATTACCGTCTCCCTTATCAGGAGGCGGTTTTGCTTTTGCTGGGCAGAAAAAACGGAAAATCGTATGAGCAGGCAAAGTCCGCAAAGGAGGCACCGAAGCCCTTCGCGCTGCCGGAGCCTTACGGAACCATGCGGCGTATGTATGCCTACCTCATGCGTCAGCGCCACATTGACCGGGAGGTCATCTCCTATTTCGTACACGAAAAGCTGCTCTACGAGGACAAGCATCACAACTGCGTTTTCGTGGGGCTGGATGGCAGCGGCGAGGCAAAACACGCCCACATCCGCAGCACCAACAGCGAGGGACGGGTGTTCCGCATGAACATCGAGAGCAGCGCCAGCGAGCACTGTTTCCATAAGGATGGCACGGACAAGTCCCTCTATGTGTTCGAGGCTCCCATCGACCTCCTGTCCCACATCACCCTCTATCCCTACGGCTGGCAGGAGCACAGCTACGTCGCCTGCTGCGGGACATCCATCCAGCCGGTGCTGGAACGGCTGCGGCAGAACCCCAAGCTGGACACGGTGTACCTCTGCCTCGACAACGATGACGCGGGCAATGACGCCTGCGACCGCATGACGGATACGCTGGAGGACATGGGCTTGGAGGTGGAGCGGCTCTGTCCAGTACGCAAGGACTGGAACGACGACCTCCGCGCCAAATTTGAGAAAAAGGAGAGCCAGCCATGAACCGGGATACATGGATCTTCCTCGCCCTCTGCGGCGCTCTGCTGGTGTTTTTGCTGGCGGCATCCTTCCTCTCCAAAAGCTACTCCCTTGACCGCATCAAGAGCAAGACGGTGGGCGACGGTCAGCACGGCACGGCGCGGTGGGCGACGCCCAAGGAGATCGGCAAGACCTACCACACCGTACCCTTTCGTCCCCGCCGCTGGCGCAAGGGGAAGGAGCTGCCCACGGAGCAGGGGCTCATCCTCGGCAGCGTGGGCGGCGGAAAACGTAAAAGCAAGGGAGGATTTCTGCTGAAAACCTCCCGCAAGCTGCTGGAAAAGCTGCGCCGTCCTGTGGCGGGAAAGCAGAAACGGAAACCGAAGAAAAAATCAAAGGTGCTCTCAAAAGTCAAAAAGGTGATCGAGGAACAGGGGGATATCCGGGCGCTGGTGGACAGCGACGACATCCACTGTCTGATGATCGGCGCCTCCGGCGTGGGCAAGACGGCGTTTTTCTTGTACCCCAATCTGGAATACGCCTGCGCCTGCGGCATGAGCTTTCTGGCGTTGGATACCAAGGGGGATCTGGCGCGCAACTACGGCGCCATCGCCTCCCGGTACTATGGCTACCGGGTATCCGTCATCGACCTGCGCAACCCAACCCGCTCAGACGGCTTCAACTTCCTGACGCTGATGAATCACTACATGGATATTGCGAGAGCAGATCCGTCCAATTTGGCGGCACGGGCCAAGGCGGAAAAATACGCCAAGATCCTTGCCAAGACAATTATCAGTCCGGACGGTGACGCCTCCCAATACGGTGATAACGCCTACTTCTATGACAGCGCCGAGGGATTGCTGACGGCCGTTGTGCTGCTGCTGGCGGAATTCGTGCCGCCAAAGGACGGAGAGCCGGAAAAGCGGCATATCGTGTCGGCCTTCAAGCTGGTGCAGGATCTGCTTGCGATGCCGAGCTCACGGGGCAGAAACGGCTTTCAACTGCTGGTGGACATTCTGCCGCCGGAGCATAAGGCACGGTGGCTGGCGGGCGCGGCGCTGACAGCGGCGGATCAGGCGATGGCCTCGGTCATGTCCACCGTTCTCTCCCGTCTGAACGCCTTTCTGGACACGGAGCTGGAGCAAGTCATCTGCTATGACAGCCCCATCAACGCGGAGATGTTTGCCGCCGAGAAGTGCGCCATTTTTCTCATCCTGCCGGAGGAAGACCCCGCCAAGAATTTCATCGCCAGTCTCATGATCCAGAACCTCTCCCGCGAGCTGTTCTCCGTGGCGGACGAGCATGACGGCAGGCTCAAGAACCGCGTGGTGCTGTTCTGCGATGAGCTGGGCACCATGCCGCCCTTCGACATCCTGCCCCTGTTCAGCGCTGGCCGCTCCCGCGGGCTGACGCTGGTGCCCATCATCCAGAGCCTTGCCCAACTGGAAAAGAACTACGGAAAAGAGGGCGCGGAAATTATATGTGACAACTGCCAGGACACCATCTTCGGCGGCTTCTCGCCCCAGAGCAAAACCGCCGAGGCCCTCTCCGCCGCCCTTGGCAGCCGCACGGTGCTCTCCGGCTCCGTCAGCCAGGGCAAGGAGAGCAGCCAGTCCTTGCAGATGATGGAGCGACCGCTCATGACGCCAGACGAATTGAAGTCCATCCCCAAGGGCGAATTTGTGGTGATGAAAACGGGAACACATCCTATGCGCACTAAGCTGCGCCTGTTTTTGGATTGGGGCATCACCTTCGACCCAGACGGCTATCGGATGCCGGAGCGGGCGGCTCGAAAGATAGCTTATGTGAACCGCGACGAGCTGGCCCACAATATTCAGAACCGTCGCGAAAACAGCCCTTACAACACGGAGGATACCAAATGAGCAAATTCAATTTTATTTACGCCGAGGATCTGAGCCACCGGGAAAAGACGGTCTACATCTACCTCCGGGATCGCGCGGATGCCTCCGGCATCTGCTGGCCGGGGATCAAGACCATCGCCGGTGAGCTGGGCCTCTCACCCCGCACCGTCCAGCGGGCCTTGGCAGATCTGGAACACAGGCAGCTCATCGAGAAGCGGCCGCGCCACCGCGCCAACGGCAGCCTTACCAGCAATCTGTACCGCCTGACAGCGGCAAAATTACAGTCTCCCGCCAGGGAGGACTGTGACCTTTTCTCTCCTAAAAATCTGTCCATAGGGTGGCGTCATCATGGCGCATCCAGAAGAACCTACTCTACCGGAGGATATACCAGTACAGAGAAAGAACAAGAGACCTGTCCTGTCCGACTATCGCTATCAGCGGCTCTTTGAGGAAATCACTGACTACCGGGAGATTGCCGATTCCTTTGATGGAAAGACACACAAGATTTTCTCTGCTTGATGCACTATCCCATCCTGATGTGGAACGGCCAGCATCGCGGATCGATTCTTCTCTACGCCCATACTCATAATACTGTGGAAGAGGCATTCTTCCAGAAATGCGTCAAAGAGCTCAACGAGAACAAGAAACTGAATGTTCAACAAGGAAAGCCCATTCGCGCCATCAATGTCGGCTGCATGATGCCTTACATGGGCTACGAGCCGAGAACGCTGAAAGAAATCCTATCCGCGCATGAATAAGAAAGGAGTGCTGCCTGTGCTGCCAAAAGCACTGTTTTTGAGCACGATTGAGAAGATAAGCCAGCAGGAGGCTCGTATTGATGAGTTCGATAAGGCCCTCAGTAAAATGTGCGATGGTTTTCCTGCCTTCGACAAGGACAATCTCTACCTGCTCGCACTGCGCGATTTGCTGAAGTACACTATGCAAGACCAGTATGACAATATCGGCTGGTGGTTATACGAAGCGCCGGATGCCGGTTACACCGTATCCTGGGAAGAAGCCGGCAAGGAAGTCTCTGTTGATTTGACTGAGGCCGGCGCCCTCTATGTAAAGAAGTCGAGATGCGAGTTTTTAATTTATAAACAAAATGACGATAATTTAAATCGAAACCAAAGAAAAATCGAATATAACAAAACGAATACTCAAAAATAGCAGGAAAGTGTGAACAAAGATCGCTGATTTTGTAAACGTTGGCACTCGTATATTGACATTGCTAAAAACGGGGTTATAATGAACACGATCTTAGGGAGAGGGATAAAGAGATCCCCCAAGAAATCAAATCAAATTATAAATACTCAAGCTCCGGACCGGGAGCTTCTCCCGGAACCGAGAGCGGGAATTGAATGGAGGAACAATTTATGTTACCCAGTATTTTTAGTGAGAACCTGTTTGATGATTTCTTTAATAGCGCAATGTTCCCGAATGCCGAACATGAGCTGTACGGCAAGCATGCGAAGAACCTGATGAACACCGATGTGCGGGAGGTCGAGAACGGTTACGAGATTGACATGAACCTGCCCGGTTTTAAGAAGGACGAGGTAGAGATCCAGCTGCAGGACGGCTGCCTGACCGTCAGCGCCGCCAAGGGACTGGACAAGGACGAGGAGGATAAGAAGGGCCGTTATATCCGCCAGGAGCGTTACGCCGGTTCCCTCAGCCGCAGCTTCTATGTGGGCGAGGATGTGGAGCCTCAGGATGTGAAGGCCAAGTATGAGAACGGCGTTCTGAAGCTGTTCATCCCCAAGGCCGAGGTCAAGCAGGTGCCTGCTCAGACCGCTATCGCCATTGAGTGACCAAATGGCCGGGGCCCGCAAGGACGGGTCCCGGCCGGTTTCTTTTAACGGCGGTCCTGCGTCGTATTTCCGTCCGGGTTCCGGGCGGGGATACGAAACAAGATCGAATGGATCGACGGGAGGAAAGTTGGATCCCCCCTTTTTTCTTTTTCCTTAGGAGGCATGATGTATGAATAAAACCGTTTCCCGCGTGCTGTGGATCGTGGCAGGTGTGCTGCTGATCGTGGCGGGTGGTGCGTGTATGCTCCATCCCGGCGCTGCCCTGAGCGGGCTGTCCTTCCTGTTAGGAATGGCCATGTTATTTTCCGGTGCGGTAGATATTATGATTTTTGCCACGGCGGGCAGCAGTATTTACGGTTCCGGATGGTTTTTGGTGGATGGCATCCTTACGGTGCTGCTGTCCATCTTCCTGCTGTGCAACCAGATGTTCACCATGATGACTCTGCCCTATATTCTGGGTATGTGGCTGTTGTTCTCCGGCATCACGAAATTTGTAAACTCCTTTGAACTGCGCCGGTTTGGAGTGCGGGGATGGGGCTGGGTGACAGCCTTTCGGCCTGCTGATGGCGGCGGCTGGATTCCTCTCCTTTATGGACCCCTTTGGCTGCGGCGGTGACGCTGTCCGTTCTGGCGGGGCTGTTCCTGATGATCCAGGGCGTGGTTTCCATCGCGTTCGGGTGTCTGTCCGGACGGTTCTGGATGTAAAGCTTAACAACAAAAATCCATGGTCGCACAGGCTGACTATCTTGTTGAAGAGGTTGCGCATAGAGATGCCTTGAAGGCAGTGCACGGCAGTCATGACTCATGGGAGGAAACACAATGAGTACGCAATATGAATTTATGAAACGACAGGTCGTTGAAGAAGTGGCTGCTCTTCAGGAAAAGCTAATCGCAATCCAGGCGGATTGCATCAACCGGATCAAAGAAATCCCCGTCACTTCTGACCTGGAGGACACCATGGATGAACTGCTTAATAAAATCTCAAATCAGTTCCTCTTTCAGATTGAGGAACCGGAAAGTGCGTCCGTCGTGATCGGCACAGCAAGAGCCGGTCATTTTTCCTGGAGAGTCGAGAACGGGTTTCGAGACATTTTCTCCGTAGAGCAGTGGCTCCGCGACAATCCCGAGTTCAGCATCTATGATGAATACGGTACAGCTATTACATGGGAGCAATTCAAAGAGGCTGTAGCCTGGTGTAATGGGTGAAAACTGCACTTGAAACGGTTTGTGCATTCTGACATATTGGGACCGCATTTTTTGTACAAGGAGTCGATGACCATGGAGTACAGGGGCCTTTATGTTTCTGCAACGCCAGATTGTGAGCCTAATGAAGGCGGATACTATTGTCAGGTATATGCCGACGAGGATTATGGCAACCAGATCGACGACTTTTGTATCCATCCAGATGAGCTTGAAGAGAATGATGATATTAAGCACTGGGGCAAGGTCAATATCGACGGCAGCTACCGATACTATGTTGAGAATGGTGTCATCTCTCCAGAAAACAGCGATATTTAACCACAAGTTGAATGACAAACCGAAAGAGTTGTGGTATAGTACAGTCAGAAACCAAGAACAAATCTCTACAGAAAGGACGCAGAACTATGAAGACTATTTCTTCCGCTATCTTCTATATGAGCGAATGGCAGGCTATCTTCCAGTGCGAGGAATATAGCTTTTGCGAAGCACGCCCATATCAAGATAAGCAGAAGAATATGATCGGATTGAGTACCTGTTGACCTGAAAGAATCGGTCTATCAGGATCTCCTTCTCTGAATTATTGAAGCCGCTTGTCTTGAGTGCAGACAAGCGGCTTTTTCATGCCCATGAGGCCAAATAATTCAGATAGGAGGTGTATTTGAGAATGAACATTCCAACGATCAACCTTGCTCGCACAGGCACCAATATTGTGATGCTTCGCAAAGCAGCGGGGCTGACGGTGCATGACCTACAAATGGCATTCGGCTTCAATTCCCCGCAGGCCATTTACAAGTGGCAAAACGGCACTGCGCTGCCGACTGTAGATAATCTTATCGCCCTTGCTGCACTGCTGCATGTGCGTATTGATGATATCCTCATTACCGATCACTCGGTTGCTTAATATGCAGGGAGAACTTCTCCCTGCCATACGGTCCGCTCGTCTAAATGGTTAGGACACAGCCCTTTCACGGCTGCAATGACCGGTTCGAGTCCGGCGCGGATCTCCATAATACTGGGATATTGCTAAGCGGCTAAGGCACCGGCCTTTGATGCCGGCCACTGTTGGTTTGAATCCAACTATCCCAGCCATGATACGGTACTCAAGAGGTTGAAGAGGACAGCCTGCAAAGCTGTTAATCGTCGGTTCGAATCCGACCCGTATCTCCATCTGGTGCCTTCGTCTAATTGGTTAGGACGCAAGCCTCTCAAGCTTGTAATGCTGGGTTCAAATCCCGCAGGCATCACCATCATCATACAGGGGTATAGTTTAACCGGAAGAACAGCGGTCCCCAAAACCGCCCGTGGGTGTTCGAGTCGCCCTATCCCTGCCAATATACTGGGGTGTCGCCAAATGGTCAAGGCACCGGTCTCTGACACCGGCATTTGTTGGTTCAAGTCCAGCCACCCCAGCCATATTTGGAGAGTGAACCCGGAAGGCCCGGGGACCGCCCGCTAAGCGGATCGTATCAGAAGTGATATCAGATTCGAGTTCTGCGCTCTCCGCCATATGGGTCAGTGCGCGTAGTTGGCGATCGCAGCGGTCTGTAAAACCGTGACATCTGAAACATCGTTGGTTCAATTCCAACCTGACCCACCAAAATAGAGGGGTACCCGCTTCTGGGTGCCCCTCTTTCATAATGGTCACATCATTGGCCGGGTGGTCGTAAAACAGTAAAATGAAAAAATGGTGAAAACCTTGAGTTTTCAAAGGGTGCGGCGTGACTTCGGTCACGCCGTTTCCTTTTTCATCAGCTCATTCAGAGGAATGAAGCCCAGCCCATCGTACTGGATGTGGATGTGCTGTACCCGCTTGCCGCTGGATTTGTCCGGTGCGTCCACATAGATGGCGGACACCAGTTCCCGCAGAGCGTAGCCGTCCAGCTTATCGATGCCCACATACTTGTGCGCCGTCTGAATGAACTTCTCAACGTTTTCGTTCTGTCGTTCCTGTACTTCAATTTCCTGTCGCAAAGTTACGCACTCGGTCTCCAACTGCTTCTGCTCCGTTTCATAGGTCAGGCTCAGCATATCGAAGCGCTCATCACTCAGCCGTCCGCAGGCGTTGTCCTCGTAAATCCGGATGAACAGCCGTTTCAGTTCAGCGATGCGGTTTTCGTTCCGTTCCAGCCGTTTCCTTCGGATGCGGATCTGCTCACTGCTTTCCAGCCGGAGTTGTTCCTCCATCACTGCACGGAGATGTGCCTCATGCCGCAGAATGTAGCCCGTCACAGCCTGAATGTGTTTCAGGACTATGTGGCTGAGTACGGTTTCCCGGATGTAATGAGTACCGCACTTGTCCTTGTGCTTCTAATGGAGAGAACAGTCAAAGAACGCGCCCTCCGGTCGGTAATTGTTCGTCGCCCCTTAATACAGCTTCTCACCGCAGTCGGCACAGTACACCAGCCCGGAAAAGATGCTGCTTCGGCCTGTACGGGTATTGCGATGCCGCTGCTGGCGCACCTGCTGTACCTTCTCAAACACGGCTTCCTCGATGATGACCTCATGTGTATTGGGGAAGATGGCTTGCTTCTCAAGGGGATTGTCCCGCTGCTTCTTGTCCCAGATGGAGTTGGTATAGGTCTTGAAGTTCACCGTACAGCCCGTGTACTCCCGCCGTTCCAGAATCGCCACAACGGTACTGCTGTGCCAGTCGCAGGGGTCCTCCGGTTTCTTGTTTGGGGTCTTGATGCCCTGCAAGGCCCTGTATGCGCTGGGCGTTAGCACCTTGTCCGCTTTCAGTTGGTTGGCGATCTGCATGGGACCACGGCCCTTCATACACAGGTCGAAGATGCGTTTCACCACATCAGCGGCTACCGGGTCAACCACCCAGCGGCGGGGGTTCTCCAGGTCTTTTACATAGCCATAGGGCACATTGGTGGTCAGGGGTACGCCTCGCTCACCCTTGGCTTTCTGGACGGCTCTGATCTTGCGGCTGGTGTCCCGGGCATAGAACTCGTTGAACCAGTTTTTGATGCCCGCAAAATCGTTGTCCACACGGTTAGGGTCAATGGTGTCGTAGTTGTCGTTGATGGCGATGAAACGAACACCGTTCTGCGGAAAGGTGAAGTTGGTGTAAAGCCCGGTCAGCGCGGAGTTGCGGCCCAGTCTGGAAAGGTCTTTGGCGATCGCCACGGCCACCCGTCCCGCCTCGATTTCGGCCAGCATGGCCTGAAAGCCGGGACGGTCATAGGTCACACCGCTTACACCGTCATCCACGAAAAAGGTTGGGTTGGGGAAGTGATGCTCCCTGGCATACTGCAAAAGCATGGCCTTCTGAGACGAGATTTGTCAAGGTTATTTTCTCCCGCTGAATACAAATGTCCAACTTTACTGTGAATAGCTCAAATATAATAAACACAGAGCCGCAGAATGGCCAGGGTTGCCATCACCGCCGCAATGATTAGGATGGTGTTTCGGTTTTCTCCGGCCACTCCGATGTCAATCATACTGGCCAGGGCAGTAGGCAGCAGCATGGCTGTCACAGCGGAGAGCAGCATCAGCGCCAAGAGGGCGGCCACATGCTTTCCGCTGAGTTTTACACGGGAAAAAATCGTACCCATAGTTTTTCCTTTCTGCTCGTCGTACTCGCATTTTAGCTTGATAGGGCAAATAGCAAATGATAGTATAAATGAAACGATAGTATCATAGATGCTCTGAATATCACAGAAGCAGGCGTTGTCAATAGTCCGAGCGAAAGTGGAACAAATGACAATCCTTGTTTCAATGATACGCAATTAAAGGAGACGTTTCTTATGCGAAGGACAACGGCTACAACAGATTATCTGAAAGAATGTATGGGTACAGCGTTGCTGGAACTAATGAAAGAAAAACCCATTGAAAAAAATCAGTATTGAGGAGATGACTGCCAAGGCAGATGTAGGTCGCTCCACGTATTTCCGTTATTTCAAAAGTAAAGATGAAGTTCTGTCTTTCAAAATCACATGTCTGTGGAAGCGCTTTTCCGACGAACACGGTGCTACCAACTTCGCCACTGGTAGTTATGACGGCATCAGGCTGTTTTTTGAATTTTGCCTTTCCACTCGTCCTATTTGTGATCTGCTCTACTCAGTTGATCGCCAATATGTGATTCTAAACTTCTATTTACAAGAAGCGGCATCCATTGTCGCTAATGCCGATGCCAAAACGCACTACTTTATCCAATTTATTACATATGGATTGTTTGGGCTTATGAATGCGTGGGTATTACGAGGCTATAAAGAAACCCCACAGGAAATGGCACAAATAGTTTGCGATTGGGAAGCATCTTCGGAGGAGAAATAACATAGAGGGGGGTAAACATATGGGGAAAATCATTCGACGCATTCTAACAATTATTCCAGCGGTGGCTTTACAATCGCTCTGGCTTTTGCTGTTGATGAAATGGCTGACCCCTTACGCACCGATTATTGTGTCACTGCTTTCCGTTGCAGCGTTTTTCTTGGTGGTATTTATTATTATAGCGTTACTATATCTGCTCTTTGGAAATAAACGGACGGCCCGCCCTCTAAAAAGGCGCTTGCAGCAAGTTCAAAAGAGTTGCAATCCGCAGCCTCTTCCAATAAAAGAAGCGCCCTTTGACGGCGAAAAACGCATGGGGCAAACAGTGCGGTGGCTGGAAGAAAAAACGCAATATCCGATGTGTGCAGTTGAGCAGGTTCGTTACTATCCGTTGGGCGATAATATGTTCCCTGATATGCTTGCCGATTTGAAAAATGCAAGAAACTCGATTTACGTAGAATACTTCATTATTGAGCCGGGGCATATGTGGGACGCAATCGTGAACGAACTGGAAGTAAAAAATGGAGCAGGGCGTTGATGTACGTGTGATATACGATGATCTTGGCAGTATTTCTTCGTTCAATTTCAGTAATGTCCGTGAACTGAAAAAGAAAGGCATTCCATGTATTCCTTTTAATCCTTTCCTTGCCTTAAAAGGAACTGCAAACTATCGCGATCATCGCTATCAAATGCGATTAGTCGGAATGGCTTTAGGTGCAGCACTTACCTGCTTCGTATTTTATCGAAATCATAAAAACAGAACTTATAAAAGAAATCTGAAAGATCTGATACAAGAATTTGATATCACTTCTTCCAGAACAAAATGGCAGATAAGTCCGTAAAAGGATTGTCGGAAATATTGTAGGTGTTATATGCTTCACCGTATTATATTTTCTGCTTCCTTCGTCAATCTATGCATATATAGGAATTCTTGGTGGAATCGGTGTAGGATTTTCAGCACAATATGGCTGGCAGGCAGTATTTAACACATTTGGTGCTTTAGCCATTGCTACAGAGACTTATGGACTACAAGGAGCGGTTAGTCTTAGAGTGATTCAAAATGTTTTTGGTGTTGTGTTTGCTTTAGCATTTTGTGTTATATTTTATTGGTTTATGTCTAAAAAAAAGGAAAGTGAGGTGACCGTACATGCAGAGTGAAGTGAATCAGGAAGAAAATTTGAATAGAATTATTACGGTTCCTAATCTTCTTTCTTTTTTTCGGCTTTGTCTGATTCCGGTAATTATATGGAGTTATTGTGTAAAGAAAAATCCTCTGTTAGCTGGTGAAATCTTATTGCTGTCTGGTCTTACGGATCTTGCTGATGGATATATCGCAAGAAGATTCCATAGAATTAGTAATTTAGGAAAAATACTTGATCCGGTGGCTGATAAGCTGACACAGGCAGCGATGTTAATCTGTCTGTTTACTCGTTTTCCGCATGTGCTTCTTTTAATCGTAATAATGGCAGGTAAGGAGCTGTATATGGTAGTCAGTGGATGTCTTGTGATACGAAAGACGGGAAAAGTACATGGTGCAGACTGGCATGGAAAGATAGTAACCTTTTTATTATATGGAACTGCAGCGGTGCATATTATATGGTTCCACATTATACCGATGGTATCAGATCTGTTGATTGGTTTGTGCGCTATAATGATGGTCATATCGGTCGCTCTGTATATTATCCAGAATATCAGGACTCATTGCAATGACTAGAAAAATATTTAGGAGAAGATAGATATAAACAGTAAGTCAAACACACAAACTATGGAGTCTTTAGTCGGTTTAATAAAATTTTAGATAGAAAATAAATCATTCAATGTCATTTAGATAAGGTTTTTTATGACAAAAAGACAGATTGCATATCTGCCTCATAATGCAGTATAATGGTAGTCAAACAGTTTTGGATATAAGAGATGATCTTGGAGCAACTTACAAAACAAAAGATTTTTATATGGGCAGAACGCTTGATTATGAATTTTCCTATGGGGAACAGATTACGATAACGCCAAGAAATTACGAATTTGATTTCCGGTTTGCCGGGAAGATAAAAAGCCATTATGCTTTGATCGGAATGGC
>VOFG01002740.1_pt1 | contig 17106 bp, 28 predicted proteins | sample 5384171 | NCBI WGS metagenome assembly VOFG01 (sample SAMN12384726, study PRJNA508395) | human gut metagenome | isolation source: healthy gut F | host: Homo sapiens
TATTGCTCCAGGAAATGCGTAGTGTTGCCGACACATGCGATCCACGAGGTTAATTTTCACTCCCGGAATCACCGAACCAGCTGATCAATTGAAAACTGAAACGAATTAATTTACAATTTATGAATTACGGTTTTACGATGAATAAAAATCTTAAATCAAGAAATCATAAATCTTAAATCAACAAATTCATCCGTTTTTCAATCTAAAATTTAAAAATCTAAAAATCTAAAATTAATACACCGTGCTTAAGACATTTAAAATTGGGGGAAAGTTCATCAGCACAAGGGAAATCACCTTCCCTCCCCGAAACCAACCATTATCACAACATATCGGCTCCTGCCGTTCCCACGGTGAAAAAAGGAGATCAAGTAAAAGTAGGACAAATCATCGGTCAGGCTGCCGGCTTTATATCGGCAAACATTCATAGTTCCGTGTCCGGAACCGTGATGTCACTGACCCGGTGATTTGACGCCAGCGGTTATCCCCGCCCGGCTGTAACCATTAAAGTAGAAAGGTGACGAATGGGGGATGAAAAACATCCTAAAAAGATCCATCAACAAACAACCCGGTACATTCACGAAAGAAGAGATTCTGACTGCTATCAGTGCAGGAATCGTCGGTATGGGTGGTGCCACCTTCCCGACACAGGTGAAACTATACCTCCTCCCGGAAGTACTGCCGAGGTACTTATCATCAACGGTGTGGAATGTGAGCCTTACCTCGGCGCTGGAACATGGGAAGGAATTAATCATGGGTATAGAACTCATCATGAAAGCCCTCGGCGTGAAACGCACGATCGTGGGGAATCGAAAATAATAAACGAGACGCCATTGAAGAACTTGGTAAGCTTGCCAGACTGGCGGACGGAATCGATCTGCCCGTTAAAAGATACAATACCCGCAAAGGAGGTGAAAAACAATTAATACAAGCGACCACGGGAAAATTCGTACCATCGGGCGGACTACCTATTGCTGTCGGAGCCGTGGTTCAAAACGTGGGAACGGTATATGCCGTGTACGAAGCTGTTATGAAACACAAACCTCTGTTCGAACGGGTTGTCACGGTTACCGGAAAATCTTAAAAGAACCGGGTAATTACCTTTGCCGCATCGGAACCCCGATCTCACAACTGATCGAGGCCGCCGGGGGATTACCCGAAGACACGGGTAAAGTGATCGGAGGAGGTCCCATGATGGGGAAAGCCCTAACCAACACAAGCATTCCCGTTACAAAAGGCACGAGCGGCATCCTACTGATGCGTCAAGAGGAATCTACCCGCAAAGAATATCGCAACTGTATCCGTTGCTCGAAATGCGTTAACGTATGCCCCATGGGATTGGAACCTATTATTTGATGGTGCTTGGTGAACACAACAAGCTGGCGATGCTGGAATCGAAAAGATCATGGACTGTATCGAATGTGGTTCATGTAGTTTTACCCTGTCCCGCAAATCGTCCGTTGCTTGATGTGATCCGTCTGGCAAAAGCCAGAACCGGTCAAATGATTCGGTCGAGAAAGAAATAAAAAATTAATTTAGAATGAATCGAAATTGCCGATTAAATGATTTAATGATTAACAAGCGTTGACTCGTGGGTGGGAAATCAAGAATCGGAAACCACTAAATTAAATAAAAAAAATATGAGTAATTTCACCATATCCCCCTCCCCCACGTTCACGGCGGGGATTCGATAGAAAAAAACATGTACGGCGTACTTATCGCGTTAGTACCTACGTTTATCTTTTCTATCGTATTTTTCGGGTTAGGCGCCATTCTGGTAACCCTCACCTCGGTAGCTGCCTGCCTTGTATTCGAATACGTTATTCAAAAATACCTCATGAAGCAACGTCCCACGATATGGGACGGGTCAGCCATCATCACGGGAGTATTGCTGGCATTTAACCTTCCCTCGTCTCTTCCCCTGTGGATCGTGGTCATCGGGGCATTGGTTGCCATCGGTATCGGTAAGATGAGTTTCGGAGGATTAGGAAACAATATTTTCAACCCGGCTCTCGTAGGTCGTGTTTTCCTATTGATCTCGTTCCCGGTACAAATGACCACCTGGCCCGTACCGAACGGATTCGCCACGGCTGATGCCGTAACCGGGGCAACCCCCTGGCACTCGTGAAAGAGGCTGTTAAGAACGGACAAGCCGTTGGAGACGCGCTCTCTTCAGCCGGTCTCACAACCGGTAACTTGATCCTCGGTAATATAGGGGGTAGTTTGGGAGAAGTTGCCGCTATCGGACTTTTATTAGGATTCGCTTATATGCTGATCCGAAAGATCATCAGTTGGCACATCCCGGTAGCTATCTTTGCCACGGTTATCGTATTCTCCGGAATACTGAACCTAGCCGATCCCGCACAATTTGCCGGCCCGGTTTTCCATCTCTTTACAGGAGGTTTGATGTTGGGAGCCATCTTTATGGCAACGGATTACGTAACCTCACCCATGACACATAAAGGAATGCTTATTTACGGTGTCGGTATCGGACTATTGACCGTGATCATCCGTGTATTCGGGGCTTACCCGGAAGGAATGTCTTTCGCCATCCTGATCATGAACGGATTCACACCGTTGATAAATAGATATTGTAAACCCCGACGATTTTAAATTTACTAATTGTAGATTGTAAATTGCTTACAAATGGAATTTAAAATTTAAAAATTTAAAATCTAAAATTTAAAATCTAAACTGATGGGAAAGAAATTAGAATCAAGCTTAAAAATATGGTACTGGTGTTATTCTTGGTAACACTGGTTTCCTCTGCCGCCGTGGGAGTTGTGAACTCACTCACGTCCGGGTTAATTGAAAAAGTAAAAATTGAAAAACAAGTACAGGCTATTCGAGCCGTGGTTCCCGCTTTTCGATAACGACCCAATGACTGAAAAACAGATCGTGAAAGCAGATGGAGGTGAATTAGAATTCTATCCGGCCAAAGCAAACGGGACAACTCGTGGGGACGGCCATTAAAACATTCACGAATAACGGGTTCGGCGGGCTTATTGAACTTATGGTAGGATTCACCCCGGACGGGAAGCATATATAACTACTCCGTACTAAGCCACAAAGAAACCCCGGGATTAGGTTCCAAAATGAACACTTGGTTCGTGAAAGGAGCCAAAGGTGATATTACCGGAAAAACCCGGGTGCGCAAGGACTTCAGGTTTCAAAGGACGGCGGAAACGTGGATGCCATCACGGCCGCAACGATTTCATCACGAGCTTTCTTGGATGCAGTAAACCGGGCAGCAAAGGCATTGACTGAATCCGCAAAATAACACGTAAAATCAATGAAAGAATAAAGATATGAACAACTGGCAAACTTTTACCAAAGGGTTCTTCAAGGAAAATCCGACCTTCGTACTCCTGCTCGGGATGTGTCCCACGCTGGGAGTGACCACCTCCGCCATTCAACGGCTTGGGAATGGGATTAGCCACGGCTTTCGTTCTGGTACTATCCAACTTGGCCATCTCGCTCGTGGCAAACCTGATTCCCGACAAAATCCGGATTCCCGGTTTTATCGTGATCATCGCTGCATTTGTTACCGTGGTCGATATGTGTATGGCAGCTTACCTGCCGAGCTTGCACGAATCTTTGGGATTATTCATTCCGTTGATCGTGGTGAACTGTATCGTGCTGGGACGAGCTGAATCATTCGCATCCAAAAACAAAGCTCTTCCTTCCATGCTGGATGGTTTAGGCATCGGTCTCGGTTTCACCATGGCTTTAACAATATTAGGAGCAATCCGTGAAATTCTGGGTAGTGGAAAGTTCTTCAACATGACTCTTTACAATGAAAATTACGGAATGCTCGTTTTCGTCTGGCCCCGGGAGCGTTTATCGCCTTGGGTTACCTGATCGCATTTATCAACAGAATAAGAAAAACCAACTAATTGTAAATTTTAGATTGTAAATCGTAAATAGCAATAAAATCTAAAATCTAAAATCTAAAATTAGAAACATGGAATACGTTTTTATATTTATAGCCGCAGTATTTGTCAACAATATCGTGTTGGCACAATTCTTGGGAATCTGCCCGTTCCTAGGGGTTTCCAAGAGCGTACCCACGGCACTCGGTATGACAGGAGCCGTTACGTTCGTGATGATTCTGGCCACCCTGGTAACATTTATCGTACAGAAAACCGTACTTGACCCGTTTCGGCATTGGATTCATGCAGACCATCGTGTTTATCTTAATCATTGCCGCCCTCGTTCAGATGGTGGAAATCATTCTGAAAAAGGTAAGTCCGTCACTTTATCAAGCATTAGGAGTTTTCCTACCCCTGATCACGACAAACTGTGCCGTACTTGGTGTAGCCATCATGGTGATTCAAAAGATTATAACTTACTGGAATCCGTTGTTTTGCAGCCTCAACCGCACTTAGGTTTCGGATTAGCCTTAACCATCTTTGCCGGAATCCGGGAACAACTGGAACTATCCTCCATTCCTCAAGGAATGAAAGGAACCCCCATCGCACTGGTTACAGCCGGATTGCTGGCCATGGCATTTATGGGATTCTCGGGGATCGTATAATAAGTCCGAAGGTTTATAAACCTGATCGACTCTTACTTCCCCATTAAGCTAATAAACTCATCATACACGCATCCCGTGAAATCGGAAAGCACCCAATCGACTTTATCCTGTATCTTCTCTCTCGGGTTCGTGGTTGCCAGACCGACAACTTTCATCCCGCACGCTGTCCGGCCTCTATCCCGGAAAAAGAATCTTCGAAACACAACAATCATCCGGTTCTATCTGCAACTCCCGTGCTGCCAGCAAATAACACTCCGGATCGGGTTTAGACCGGGTAATCTTATCTGCCGTAATCACACGTTCAAATAACTCGGTAAACTCCGGATGAGCCATTAGCACATAAGCCATCTTCTTGTTGTTTGAACTGGTAACCAGCGCGGTTCTCACCCCATATTTCTGTAACGTCCTGATAAATTGTTCCACCCCGGGGAAGTAAGGAAAATTCATCCAACGCTCGAATTCGTCAAGTTCCCGTGAAATCTGTTGTTGTAAAGCAACATTTCCCTCGAAATAATTCTTCAGAATCAATTCTGTCGTTTGCCCCTTGAATTCTTTATGAAATTCCGGCATATCCGGATGGTAACGTCTTCCCTGTTCCCGCCAGAAATTATCGTACTGCCCCTCCGTGTCAAGCACCACCCCGTCCATATCGAATAATGCCGCAAATCGTCTCACTCTATCCATAATCTTTCATCTCAATAATACATAGGTCACAAAAATATCGAAAAAAAGGGTAATCCGGACAAATCGAAACAATTTATTTGGTCTGTACAAGATAACTTGATAATTTTGCACACCAAAATAAATAATATGCAGTTAACTCATCCTATTTTTAAAATATTATCCGGAATCGCGGCAGAAAAGGGTTGGAAATTTACGTTATCGGGGGATACGTACGCGACCTGATATTACAACGCCCCTCCAAAGACATTGATATTGTCGTGTTGGGGAGCGGAATAGAATTGGCTGAGACGGCTGCCAAGCAACTCGGTGATTTAACGGTTTCCGTGTTCAAAAACTTCGGAACTGCCATGTTCCGCTATAAAGGAGTTGAGATTGAATTCGTGGGAGCCCGCAAGGAATCCTATCATCTGGATTCTCGTAAACCCCGTCGTCGAAGAAGGCACCATCGACGACGACCAGAAACGGCGTGATTTCACGATCAACGCTTTGGCCATATCCTTGAACCAAGAGAACTACGGGACACTGGTTGACCCGTTCGGGGACTTCAGGATTTAGAGGATGGAATATTAAAAACTCCCTCGATCCGATTATCACGTTTTCGGATGATCCCTTGCGTATGATGCGAGCCGTCCGTTTTGCCTCACAATTGAATTTCACGATCGAACCCGTGACATTTGAAAGTATCATCGCAAATCGGGATCGGTTGAAAATCGTCTCCAAAGAGCGCATCATGGACGAGTTTAACAAGATCATGGCCTCACCGAAACCTTCCGTGGGATTAAAATTACTGGAACAATCCGGCCTGTTGAGTGTCTTCTTCCCGGAACTATCCGCTTTAAAAGGCGTGGAACACGTGGACGGCATCGGACACAAAGATAACTTTTACCACACGCTGACGGTCGTGGACTCGGTAAGCCGTGTTTCCGACAACCTGTGGTTACGCTGGGCAGCCTTACTGCATGACATAGCCAAACCGGTCACCAAAAATTCATTCCGGGACAAGGCTGGACTTTTTACGGCCACAATCACGTGGGCGAACGTATGGTCGGGAGATTATTGAACCGCTTGAAACTCCCCAAAACGAGAAGATGAAATACGTACAAAAGCTGGTAGGCCTGCACATGCGCCCGATCGTTCTCTCGGAAGACATTGTGACGGATTCAGCCGTGCGCCGCCTCCTTTTTGACGCAGGCGACGACATCGACGACCTAATGACACTTGCCGAAGCGGACATCACGTCCAAAAATGAAGAGAAAGTTCGTCGATTCCTTGCAAATTTCAGATCGTGCGCCAGAAATTGAAAGAAGTCGAAGAGAAGGATGCGATCCGGAATTTCCAACCTCCCTGTCAGCGGGGAAGAGATCATGGAGACATTCAACTCCCCCTGTACAAGGCAATCAGGGGATATTAAAAATGCCATCAAAGAAGCTATCCTTGATGGCATAATCAGCAATAATCCCTACCGAAGCCCGGGAATACATGTTCCAAGTAGCGACAGAACTAGGGATTCAGAAAAAAGTGAATAGAGATCAGAAATGATCCTTGCGTTTCTTCACTTCATCCACGAGTTTCGTGAAAGATTTCTCTTTTTCCGTTTCTCATGTTCGGAGGCAGAGAAATGCCACGTTTCCCGTCGAAGTTTCAAATAACTCTCGTAAACCTGACGATCTAGTATGCCACGACTCACCGCATCCAACACGGCACAACCCGGTTCATTGATATGCTCGCAATCCTTGAAACGACACGATTGTGCGTAGTCGGCAATCTCAGTATCTCATCAAGCGTACCGGGATCATCAACCGCAAGACCGAATTCCCGAACCCCGGGAGTATCAATCAAGACACCGCCTCCATCCATCAACACCATCTCCCGACGGGTCGAAGTATGACGCCCCTTTCCCGTGGATTGACTTATTCCGAACGTGAGTAACACGGTTTCTCGCAAAGTGCATTCACCAGAGAACTTTTCCCGACACCCGAAGAACCGACAAACACGACCGTCTCCCCTCCGCGATAAATTCCCTTAAACGAGAAATCGTCCGAGACTCGTGAATACTCGTGTAAAACACCGGAATCTGCCGGGTAACGTGCCGTATTTGTTCTTCCACTTTTGTTGGTCAAAACCTAAGTCGACTTTATTAAGCACCAGCACGGGAATAATATTTTCTTCCCGCATCTGAACCATAAAGCGCTCAGCACGACGAACATTGAAATTATCATCAGACTTTGCACAATAAAGGCTTTGTCAACATGAGCCGCTATGGCTTGTTTTTCGGCAACCGTTCCGTTTTTTCTACGACACAAAGTACGTGACCGAGGCAACATATCCACGATAATCCCCATTCCCTCATCAAACGGCTGAAAGATCACCCAATCCCCGGTGCAGGGTAATTCGAAATCCGACTTCCCGTACATCATGTTTCCTGTCAACTCGCACCGGAACACTCCGCTCCCGGCAACCACCTCGTAACACGTCCGGTGTACAATAGTGACACGCCCATGCGTGAGAGTTCCATACGTCGATTCCTGTTTCAGTTGGTTTAACTTATCATTCCAACCATAACGATTTAAATCTATCATTACTTTATCTTTTTAGCGATATAAAATACATAACCGTAAAACTCCTTGTACTTACGGTATAGTTCAGCCTCGTGATGCTGAAAACTTATTAGTTCCTCGACTGTCTTATTCCCGGCATATTTCCGGCTGAATATCTCCCGAGCTTTAACTAACGGGGTAAAATAGTTCTCCGTCCAGCAATATTCCGGCAGGATAAAAGTCGCCACGGGGATATACCCCGCTTTCTGAATCTGGGCGACTTTATTAGGTATCGTGTCGATCTCCTCGTAAACGGACATCCAAAAATCATGGATCTCTGCCGGACGTTCTTCGGTAAACCACGAACTCTCGGAAACGGCAACATATCCTCCCGTCTTCAGATATTTACGCCACTCGTTCAATCCCCGCTCAAAACCGATATTATAAATAGCACCTTCCGACCAGATCAAGTCTAGTTCTTCCTCCCCGAAAGGCAACGCATCCATTGAACCTACAATGCCTTTCACCCGTTCTTGAAGATTCAACACCCTAGCGTTATGATTAAAACGCTCCACGAATCCCGAAAAAAGTCGAGTCCTGTAATCTGCCCCGGGCGTGCCGTGCCAGCGTCATCGTCTGTCCTCCCGTCCCGCATCCCAAGTCTGCAATCCGGGAATGATCCGTAAGATGGTCTATAAAGCTTAACGCTTTAAGCGTTACTTCGGGACTTCCGGGTCCCTGCCGTTCTGTATTCAAGAAGAATTCGCAAATTAAATTAACGTCGATTCCAAGAATGGTATTATTTTCGTTACTCATGATTGATCAATATAAAGCATACACGTAGAAAGCATAATTCTACTTTTCCTCGTTGTACACGGATTAAAAATTCAAATTATAATAATAGAAAATCACCCCCGGAAAGAGCTTTCGAAAGCAAGCGAAGGGACAACCTGTATCAGAAATACAGATTGTTTATTACACCAAATCCGATTGTAATCTAGTTTTTAACATGATGTAAAGATACACATATTTTATTCATTTGAAAATAATTGTCTCTATTTTCGTATAAGTTGGTCATCCCCTCGTCATACGTACACTGTCGCACAAGCATATCTCTCCAATAAATAAATATACTACGACCGAGCCATCCGGCAAATATAATCGTATCAAAAATCAATTTTATCGAACAAGAATGCAAGAGGAATGCAGGATGAATGCTCCGTGGTCTAAATGAACTATCAGGAAACTATTAAGAAAAAGTAAAACGAGGATAGCCTAACACGAAGGTAGTCCCAGTGCAATTTTAATGATAAACGGCCTAGCAGAAACGCATTCAATATTTTGTAAATATTCCAATTTAGTTTATATTTGCCACGAATAAATAAAAAAGATTCACGTTCATATCGGCAAAATAATAACACGTGGCAACAATAACACCTTTAAATTCTAGTTCCATCTATGACGAAAAAGTCATTCGGGAACTTTTCGAACAGCACTACACGCCCTTGGTGTTATTCGCAAAAGGCTATATCCCCGACTTGGACACGGACAAAGATGTTGTGCAGGAAGTAGTTTCTCTCGTTAATCGAATCCCAAGAGACATTCAATGACGTGGATAATCTAAAAAGCCTATCTATACGGTACGGTCAGGCACAAATGCCTGAAATATCTCCGCCACGAAGAGGTAAAAAGACGCTACCAAAAATATATGCAAAGCGAGGCTCCGGATGAAACCAGAACTTACGAAGAACGTGTTCTTGAAGAAGAGGTTTACGCTCTCTTGATAAAAGCCATTCAGAACTTACCGGAACAATGCCAAAAAGTGTACTTGCTTGTTTTAGAAGGCAAAAAGCAATCAAGAGATTGCCTATCAACTCCAACTAAACATCGAAACCGTCAAATCCCACAAGCAGGTCGGAAAAGTTGTTTGCTTTACGATCAACTGAAACACATTATTCCCGTCAGGATTCTCATTTTTCTTACTGGAATTTTAGACAGCCTCATCCCATTATTTGTGTTTGCCCGTTTACAATTTATTCTCTACCTTTGTTACTAAATACATAAAGACCATGAATACCAGCATAACCAGAAAGCTACCCATCGGAATCCAGACCTTCGAAAAAATACGACAAAGGAGAATTTCTGTACGTGGACAAAACGGCTCTAGTGTGGAACATTGCAATGAAAAGTGTTCCTTGTTTCCTTAGCCGCCCGCGTCGCTTTTGGGAAGAGTTTATCCGGAACATACTCTCAACTTTCGAATCTATTTCAATGGACGCAAGGATTTATTTAAAGGGTTGGCTATCGAGCAACTGGAACATGACTGGACAATTTATCCCGTACTGCATCTTGATCTGAATGCGGAGAGATACGATGCCCCGGAACAATTACACGCCATATTGAGTAATTATCTCACACAATGGGAAACCATATACGGGGAAGGGAAAGACGAAATTACACTCTCCAGACGTTTTGCCGGAGTCATTCAGCGAGCGTATGAACAAACAGGACGTGGGGTTGTAGTGTTGGTGGACGAATACGATAAACCACTGTTGCAAGCCATTAATAACCCGGAACTAACGGAAAACTATCGGCAGACGCTGAAGGCCTTCTACGGTGTACTGAAAAGTGCCGACCGATACCTGCGGTTCGTGTTTTTGACGGGTGTTACCAAGTTCTCACAAGTCAGCGTGTTCAGCGACTTGAACCAACTAAACGACATCAGTATGGATTTTTCTACGCAACGTTGTGTGGGATTACCCGAATGAATTAACCGCTGTTTTTGAACCGGAAATCCATCAAATGGCACAAAGAAACCAATCAACAGAGGAAGAAATTGTGAACGAAATGATCCGGCAATATGATGGTTATCATTTCCACCCGGATGGCGAGGGTGTGTTAAACCCTTTTAGCGTGCTAAACGCTTTCGATAAACTGGAATTCGGTAACTACTGGTTTCAAACGGGTACCCCGACATTCCTCGTGGAACTACTGAAAAAGAGTGATTATGACCTACGCTTATTAATTGACGGAATCGAAGCACCTGCATCTTCTTTCACGGAATACCGGATGAATACCGATAATCCTATCCCGTTGATTTATCAAAGCGGCTACTTGACGATTAAAGAATACGATAAAGAATTTAGGAACTACATGCTAGGGTTCCCAAACGAAGAAGTGAAATACGGTTTCCTTGTTTTTTTATTGCCCTTCTACACCACTCTACCCGGTGAAGAGCGGCTTTTACATAGGAAAATTTGTACAAGAACTCCGACAAGGTAATATCGATGCTTTCATGACCCGGTTACGAGCCTTCTTTGCCGATTTCCCCTATGAGTTAAATGACAGAACGACATTATCAAGTCGTATTCTATCTCGTTTTCAAACTCATGGGACAGTTTGTAGATGCTGAAGTACGTAGTGCCACCGGACGGGCTGATGCCGTGGTTAAAACTCCCAAATACATCTACGTATTTGAATTCAAACTAGATGGCAGCACAGAACAAGCCCTGCAACAAATCGACAACAGGGGCTATTTGATCCCGTACACGGCAGACAGCCGACAACTTATGAAAGTCGGAGTTAATTTCAATGCCGAAAAAAGAAATATCGGGGAATGGAAGATTAAAACGAATAACACACTCATCTTTACAAGAAAACACCTATCACTGTAATCACAATATTGCAATATTTTCAAAAATAATTCATTTTGACTCACTCTTTTTGCTCAAGGGGACTTACTATCAAACAAGCGAAAAGATGAGTCAAAAAGAGAATAATATATTTCAGTTAGCCCGCATCATCGCAGCGTCTCTTAAAGGGAATGCAAATGATGAAGAACAACGCACCTTAAGGGAATGGTTATCCGTTTCCACAAGAAACAAAAGATTTATGACGGATTCAAAGACGGAAAGCGTCTGGAACAAAAAAAATAGTCGAATCCCGACAGATCAATTGGGAGAAAGACTATCAACAATTCATCACTAAACGACAACGCACCCGCAAGAACAGAAGGATGAAAACGATCATCCGTTACGCGGCAATACTCACTCTTCCGATCGTGGCGGCAAGTATTTTCCTACTCCAAAAGAATGATCGGCAAGCCATCGTCTCTATTTCAGAAGTCATCAAGCCGGGAGAACACAAGGCAGTATTAATCACGGGTGGAGGCGAGCGAATCACGTTATCGGATAGCACGTTATCCCCGATACAGGAACAAAACGGGATGATCGTGAACGTCACTAACAACAAGGTCTCCTATATCCTACCCGGAAGATAGTTTATGTACGCAAGGAAGCCCGATATTCAACACCTTACAAATTCCTCGTGGCGGAGATATTTCCTTACCCTTGCTGACGGCACAGAAGTATGGTTAAATGCCGAAACGGAAATTCGCTACCCAGTACAATTCACGGGTGACAAACGAGTCGTTTACCTTGATGGGGAGGCCTATTTCACTGTAGCCCCAGACAAGAACAAGCCCTTCACGGTTGTCTCCACTCATGCCAGCGTATCCGTGCTGGGAACACAATTCAACTTCCGGGCTTATCCCGACGAGCGGGACGTGCAGACAACGCTTGTTTCCGGTTCCGTAATCATGCAATCGGAAAAATACAAACAACAAATCAAACTGGTTCCCGGTGAACAGGGAGTGCTGGAAAAAAGAATTCCGCCAAACTCATGAAACAAGAAGTGAACACGTACCTCTACACAGCATGGAAAGACGGGCGTTTCGCTTTCCGTGATGCACGGTTGGAAGACTTCTGTTCAACATTCTAGCCCGCTGGTATGACCTCAGCATCTTCTACCAGTCCCCGGAAGCCAAAGACATCCGGTTCACGGGAGACCTGAACAAAACGGATGATTTCAAATCCATTTAAAAATAATCGAACAAAATGAACGAGTAATATTTACAGTAAATCAACGCACAGTTTTTATTCAAGCAAAATAAAAAAGGCATCTGACGCTCGCAACATCAAATGCCCAAACTATTTTCTAGTTCTCATTAAAAACATCACAAATGTATGAAAAAAATGGACAAAAACAGCCATTCCTCGGGTGGATTATGGCAAAAACAAGTAAGAGTTATGAAGTTATGCTTTATCTTGACATTTATCGGCATCATGCACCTTTCGGCTGCCACCTATTCACAAGATACACGGCTAGATTTAAAGGTTAAGAATGCTTCCCTCGAAAGTGTGATGAACAACATCCGCGCGCAATCGGAGTATAGCTTTTTTTCGATGAATGTAGCCGTGAAAAAATCTCGAATATCACGCTGGACCTGAAAGGGGCCACGATAGAAGAAGTATTGGCTACTTGCCTGAAAAACACGGGATTCTCGTTCCGAGTTCTCGACAAGACGATTATTCTCTTCCGGGAACAAGCGAAAAACGACAAAAAACAATCGTTCATCATTCAAGGAAAAGTCGTGGATGAAAAACAATAAACCGATGCCTGGGGTAACAGTACTTTTGGATAGCACAAAAGTTGGAACGGCCACGGATACAGCCGGACATTTCGTTCTTCCATTACCACAAAAAAGGTACCCTCGTATTTTCATTTATTGGCTATAAGCCCCAAAAAAGTAAAATACACGGACGGCAAATTAGTCATGGTAAAAATGCAACCCGATGTATCCGGTTTGGACGAAGTTAAAGTTGTTGCCTACGGTACACAAAAAACGGTAATCAGTTCCATTTCTCTCGTTAAAGCCGATGAAATGAAAGAACTCCCGACACATAGTCTGGAAAGCCTGTTGCAAGGGCACATGGCGGGTGTAGAAGTTAATAATCTTTCCGGAGCTCCCGGTGGCGGTGGTTCTATCGTGGCTATCCGGGGATACAACTCGTTCTTCACGAAAGGGGAATGTCGGCTCAGGTGACGAGGGCGAAGACCGACAATACGGAACCCCACTTTACGTTATAGACGGAGTACCGATGCAAGCTTTTTACCTCCCCTATCACCGGTTCAAACACGCTTTCTGACCTTGACCCTTCAATGATCGAATCTATCGAGGTCTTGAAAGATGCCGCCTCTGCAGCAATCTACGGATCTCGTGCCGGAAACGGGGTAATCTTGATCACCACGAAAAGGGACGAAGTGGTAAAGCCCGATTCACTGCCAACGTGTCATACTCCGCTTCTTGGCTACCGAAAACACCCACGTGTAGCGGCGGACAATTGGTACGTCAATACAATTGCAGGCACTACGTAACGCAATACAACCATACAAAGATGCAAATGGGAAATGGGTTATGCCGAATTCCTACGAAGACGTGTACAATTACACCAAAGATGGAAATTATCCTGTTTACAATTATTTCTTCGGTAACCGGGAAAGAGGAGAAAATGACTATATTTTACAAGATAGTTTAAATGAATTTTACAACAATTCCACGGACTGGTGGAAGATACACGTATCGCACGGCAAACGTATATAACGCCAACTTACAAGCAAGTGGTGGAAGCGAAACGATGAACTACATGATCGGAGCCGGCTACTATAAAGAAGAAGGTATCGCATTAGGTAGTGATTTCGAACGTATCAACGTCCTCGACGAATCTCTCGGCGACTCCAACCAAACGCCTCAAAAATAGACAACCAGATATCCCTTTCTTATAGTGACCGTAGCCGCGGAGGGAAAAGGTAAAACAGGCAACAAAATTGAAGGTATCACGGTAAGTCCAACGAAAGTATCCTCTCTGTTACCAGGTAATGAATACGTGAAAAAATACTTACTGGAAGAGTTAAACTCTAGTATCGAGAAAAATCAAAGTTATTCTTTACGCTATAACCTTTCCTTAAATTATGAGATCATTCGTAACCTCAGACTACAAGTATCCGGTTCGGTCGATTACAACCAACAGAACCAGAATAACTTTTTCCCCAAGCACGACAGATGCTAATTTTCACCGTTCATCCACGAAAGGTACAATCACGAGAAACATCTCGCTTTTGAATGAAAATTTATTAACTTATAATTTCAAAATAAAAAACAAGACCATCACTTTGATTCGTTATTCGGGTTATCATTCCAAAAAGAGCACAACTACTTGAACGAAGGAGATGCCCCAGCTGGGCCCAACGACTCTGTACATTACGCCACGGGCCTATGGGGTAACGGCAGTGGACTGATAAACATGAATAACGAATCAGATAAAGACAACAATCCTGTTTGGCAATCCGCATTCAACAAAATCCAGCTTGGAAGAACAACGTATGAATAGTTATTTCGGTCGATTGCGGTATGACTACAGGAAAAATACCTACTGGAAACAACTATCCGGCGAGACGGATCATCCGTATTCGGAGAAGACTGTCGCTGGGCCACATTCCCGTCCGTCGCCGTGGGATGGATATTCACAGAAGAGTCATTCGTGAAATCTCTCTACTGGTTAAGTTTTGGAAAAATTCGAGTTAGCTGGGGACAATCGGGACAAAAATTTTCCCAACCTTACTTGGCGCACTTTGGCCTAATGAGTGGTTCCGGTACCTCTATCTTAGGTAACCAAGGTATGGAACCAGACTCTAAAGGAGGAGTATTAAACCGAAGTTTAAGCTGGGAAAAAACAGATCAATATGATATCGGGTAGACTTAAATTTCTTAGACTATCGTTTTAAATTGACTTGCGATTATTATTATCGTTACACGAAAGGACAATTACAACAGATAGATATTCCGGGTAATTGGAATTATTTGAGATTCCAATGGCAAAATGCTTTAGCTGTTTCAAAACGAAGGTTTAGAAGTAGAACTAACCGCTGATATATTCAGGGGAAACCGCCGTAAAATGGCGGGTAAAATTCAACGTCTCCCGTAACTGGAATAGATTTGAAAAAAGTAATAATGGTCGAGACTTTTTGGGAAATGTGATCGGGAAATCCCTATACGACATCAAGGCCTACAAAACCATGGGTTACTACAATTCCATAGACGAAGTTCCTTGCGTGCAATCTCACGGACTCCCCATACCGCTTCGTACGAAAGGAGGAAAATGCTGTATTTTTGCAGGCACAAGAAAAATCGCTGACTTGAATAATGATGGACGAATTAATTCCAGTGATCAATACTATGCAGCCAGTCCCCTTCCCTTGGCTCACGGTGGATTTATCAATGAAAATTAAATGGAAACAATTCGACTTGAATATATTTTTCACTTATTCTTTAGGAAGACATATTTTGAAGATTTATGACGATATCGCCATTAAACCTAATATAACCGGAGATCCGATCACGCTTGATATTCGCAAAGCAAGCACATGGACCGTGGCCCAGACAGTCAAAACTCGGACTATCCTCGTGCCATCTTTACAAAAATCTTGGAGAACAATACACGGGCCGATATGATTGTGACATCGAAAAAATAAATATGATTCGCTTAAAACAACTTACTTTTGGGGGTATAACTTGCATGAAAGAATCGCCCAAAAACTAGACTTTCCGGAGCTCGTTTATTTATCACAGGAGAGAATTTATTTATGTTGACAAACTATTCAGGCCTTTGATCCAGAAATCGTGAATCTCACATCAGGACTCGACTATTTGTCCGGGTATCCTCTTCCCCGGAAACTCACCATTGGTCTAACCGTTAATTTTTAATGACTATGAAGAAGATATTCATTTTATCTTATTTTTCCCTGTTCTCATGTAATGACTGGATTGACGTGAATTCGGAAGAATCCGTTACTTTCAGGAATTATTTTAATAGCGAACAAGACGTGGAAGACATTTTACGACCATATTGGGATGCGAGAAAGCAGTAATTGCTCCTACAATGATGGGATTTTTTTGACTGGAGCGCACTCCATTGTAGTAATGCAGGAACATTCGAGAAGCATATCGCAAATTAGAACCCGCTGCTATTTGGGGATATGGATAAACGCACAAGTTGGAATACTCATTACAAGGCCATCTACCTAACTAATTTCCTACATGAAAATCAATTCCGTTTCAAGAATATTTCACAAGAACGTATCGATTTTGGTTAGCACAGGCAGATTTCGTAAAAGCATTAATGTACTTCCGTCTGGCACAAGACTGGGGAGAAGCAGTGGTTGCACCCAGTACGGAAGATGCCTCACAACAAGCTAAAAGTCCGATCAACACGATTCTTACCGAAGCGATTCAGGCTGCGAAAGCCGCGCACTGATCCTACTTACTTTTGACAAATTGACGAATGCACGGGGAAACAACATCAATAGCAGGCAATACGCTGGTTTGGGAACCATTACATACCTTACTCTCGCAAACATCTACGCATGGATGGGGGACTTTATGACAAAGAGGAATATTGGAAAAAAGCAGAAGCGTCCCTCCCTCGTGATTGAAGGGAAAGTCGGTTTCTATGA
>VOFG01004272.1_pt1 | contig 17105 bp, 35 predicted proteins | sample 5384171 | NCBI WGS metagenome assembly VOFG01 (sample SAMN12384726, study PRJNA508395) | human gut metagenome | isolation source: healthy gut F | host: Homo sapiens
GTAGATCCTGGTGTCCAGCACGTCGGGGACAAAGCCCGCGCCGATGCCCTGGATCTTGTGGGCGCCGGCAACACCCTTGCTCAGCACAGGAGAGGTGGCAGGCTCAACAGCCACAACCTTGACGTTGGGGTTCTGGCTCTTGAGGTAGTCGCCGACACCGGTCACGGTGCCGCCGGTGCCGACACCGGCAACGAAGATGTCGACCTTACCGTCGGTGTCCTCCCAGATCTCGGGGCCGGTGGTTGCCTTATGGGCGGCGGGGTTGGCGGGGTTGACGAACTGTCCGGGGACGAAGCTGTTCGGGATCTCCTTCGACAGCTCGTCAGCCTTGGCGATGGCACCCTTCATGCCCTTGGCGCCGTCGGTCAGGACCAGCTCAGCGCCATAGGCCTTCATCAGCTGGCGGCGCTCCACGCTCATGGTCTCGGCATGACGAGGATGATGCGGTATCCGCGGGCAGCAGCCACAGAGGCCAGGCCGATGCCGGTGTTGCCGGAGGTAGGCTCGATGATGACAGAGCCGGGCTTGAGGATGCCCTTGGCCTCGGCGTCATCGATCATGGCCTTGGCGATACGGTCCTTGACAGAGCCGGCCGGGTTGAAGTACTCCAGCTTAGCCAGGATCTTGGCCTGCAGGCCCTCGGCAGCCTCGATATGAGTGAGTTCCAGCAGCGGGTATGGCCGATCAGCTGGTCAGCGGAAGTGTAGATTTTGCTCATGGTGGTGTCCTCCTAATTTATATAAGGTAATTGTTTATGTTATTGTACGTTCATAAAGGTTCCCTCTGTGAGGGTGACTCCCCACAGTGCGGGGAGATGTCGCGAAGCGACAGAGGAACCTGGACCGCGTAAGGTGTCAGCGAAACTGACTAAAAGACAAATCCGTTAACGACCATTCAATCGAGGCTCTCTCCCACCCGCTTCTTGTAGGTTCCCAGAGGGGGCCTTTGGCTAAGCGGCTGCTATCAACATCGAAACATGGAATTCGTTTTCATATATTCATACCTCAAAACAGGTTGATTTTACCCCATTAACCAATTTGTCAATAGGGTTTGAGGGAATTTTTGCAGAAATATTTTGCCGCCCCTGTTGCATTCCCATTTACCGACCTGTATAATAGGAATATAGAACAAAGGAGTACCAACCATGATGATTTCAACGCGGGGGCGCTATGCGCTGCGGGTCATGATCGATATTGCGGAGAACCAGCACGACGGCTATATTCCCCTTGAAGGAGATCGCCGCGCGGCAGGACATCTCGGAAAAAATATCTGAGGCCGATCGTGAAAAGCCTTGTCAAGGAGCGTATCTGCACCGGCTGCGCGGCAAGTCCGGCGGTTACCGGCTGACCCGGTCGCCCGAGGAGTACACCGTGGGCAGCATCCTGCGCCTTACCGAGGGCAGCCTGGCCCCGGTGGCCTGCCTGGGCAGAACCCAGGCCGCGCCCCGATGATCAACGCATGGCGGAGTGCCGCACCCTGCCGATGTGGCGCAAGCTGAACACGATGCTCCGCGGGAAAGGGACGCCGCCCCTACAGGGGATGGCCCGCAGGGTTTCCCGCTGCCGCAAACAGGCACGGCAGCCAGAGGGGCTAGCCGCCCGGCCCCATTTTTAAACCTGTGCGCGAAGCTTACCGCCGCTCCCGCAAAAAACAAACCCGGCGCTGCGGCTGAAATCGTCAGCAGCGCCGGGTGTTCTGGCCATTTACAGCTTTCCCAGCGCGTCCTTCACGCGCTTGAGCTCCTCGCGGCCCATCATGGCGGCAAAGGTCCGGGTGCCGCCGCCGGGGGAATTGCGGGCGCTTGCCGGACAGGGGCGATGCCAAGGGGAACAGCAGCCAGCCGTTCTTCTTTTCCATCTGCTCGGCCAGCGTCTTGCAGGCCTCAAAGATTGCATCGCCCGGGTCCAGTCGGTCTGGGCCTCCAGCACCGGCAGCAGGGCGGTCCAGGGCCTCTTTGGCGGACTCGGGGGTTGTTTTTGCTTCTTGTTGCGGTACATTTCCGCATCAATGGGCAGCACGGCATCAAAGAAATCGAGCTGCGGGGGATATCCTCCCAGCACCTCGCAGCGGGCTGCAAATTGGCGCAAAGCAGGTCGCGGTCGATGTCGCAGTGAACGGCACTGTCGATGAACGGGTCGGCCAGACGGCGGAACTCCTCGGCCGGCAGGGCGCGGATGTAGGCGGCGTTGATGGCGCGCAGCTTCCAGGCGGGTCAAAGATGGCGGGGACTTCGAGATGCGGGACGGGTCCCAGATCTTGATCATCTCATCGGAGAAGATCTCCTGCTTTCGCCCTCAGGTGCCCAGCCCAGCAGCAGCAAATAGTTCAGCACGGCGGCGGGCAGATAGCCCTTGGTACAAATCCTGATAACTGGCATCGCCGTTGCGCTTCGACAGCTTGTTCTGCGCGTCCTTCATGACGGGCGGGCAGTGGACATAGATGGGCTTCTCCCAGCCGAACGCCTCGTACAGCAGGTTGTACTTGGGCGTGCTGGAAGGTACTCGCTGCCGCGGATGACATGGGTAATGCCCATCAGGTGGTCGTCCACGACGTTCGCAAAGTTGTAGGTCGGCATACCGTCGGTCTTGATCAAAATCTGGTCGTCCAGCTCCCTGACATCGACCTCGATATGGCCGTAGACAACATCGTCAAGCCGGCCACGCCGCTCTCGGGGATCTTCTGGCGGATGACATACGGCTCCCCGGCGGCCAGCAGCGGCGACCTCCCCGGCGCTCAGGCTGCGGCAATGCCCGTCATAGTGGGTCATCTCGCCGGCGGCGCGTTTGGGCCCTCGTGCATCTCGTTCAGGCGCTCCTCGGTGCAGAAGCAGTAGTACGCCTTGCCGGCCTTGACCAGCTGCTCGGCATACTGTTTGAACATGCCCATGCGCTCGCTCTGGACATAGGGGCCGACAGGGGCCGCCGATGTCAGGACCCTCGTCCCATGTCAGGCCGGTGGCCTTCAGCGTATTGTAGATAATGTCGGTGGCACCCTCGACCAGACGGCCCTGATCGGTGTCCTCAATGCAGGCAGGATAAAGGTGCCGCCGTTGTGGCGCGCCTGCAGATAGGTATACAAAGCCGTGCGCAGATTGCCTACATGCATATAGCCTGTGGGGGACGGCATGCAAAGCGGGTACGAACATTTGCCATAGTGATTTCCCCTTTTTCTAAAGTTGCGTAAGTAATTTTATTATAAGCGCATCGGCATTAGGTGTCAAATGCGGAAGGCGAAGCTGGAGAGTAGAGTTTAAAATTAAGAGTTTAGATTTGGTGTACCCGCCGCGCGGGGCACATTTTTAGTATAAGGCGTAGGGCAGGGGTGCCCCCACCCCGCCAGGGGAAAACCGAGCCGCTGCGGCAGCCTCCGTGTCGGCTCGGCAAACTGGAATTTAGTAACGTAAAAGGAAATATGTGACATACACCCAACTAAGTAAACCATGAAAATCGCCCAACCAACAGACTTCCATGTCGTATAACTAATAACCATAGCTAATGCACTTCCAAAAGTTATTCCTGATTTTACTGTTTTCTTGACAGTCGTTGATTTATTATCTTCCATGGTTGTTTTTCTCCGTAACTTCTTTGTTTTCCTAATCGCGTTTAATGTATTTCGTGATAGTAGCGATTAATTCCTCCATGTTAATCGGCTTGGAAATATGGTCATTCATGCCTGAATTCAGGGATTCCTGAATATCATCTACAAAAAGCATTTGCAGACAAAGCTATAATTGGAATCGTAACTGCATCGGACCGCTCTGTACCCAAGGCTCGAATGGCTTTTTGCTGCTTGGTGTCCATCCATGTTTGGCATCATAATATCCATCAAAATAAGATCGTATGTGCCTCGTGGATGATTTTTAAACAAATCCACAACTTCTTTCCGTCTGATGCGCGTGTTACGGTCATACCAGCATCTTCCAGTATTATCGTAGCAAGTTCAGCATTCAGATCATTATCCTCAGCCATAAGAACATGAATATCCGTCAAATCTCTATGCAGATGTTGTTTTTTGTTCTGATTGAATAACCTGTTCTGTCAACTCCATTTGGGATATCCACTGTGAATGTAGAACCTACACCTTTTTGCTCTCAACAGCAATCGAACCGCCCATCATATCCACATATTTTTTTGTGATGGCCATACCAAGACCGGTTCCCTTTATATTGAGTTCTGGCATTAGCAACATCTTCTTGTGAAAACGGATCGAATAATTTTTCTGGAACTCTTCGCTCATGCCAATACCGTTATCTCGAACAACATAACGAGTTATGATATGTTTCTCATCCGCTCCCGGGTAACTGCTGATATCCAAAGTAATCTTTCCGCCGTCCTTGTGAATTTCACAGCATTGCCAAGAAGATTCACCAAAACTTCTCGGATACGCACAACATCCGCAAGGACATAGGGGTTCTTTGGGCTTTCTCGATGTACTTCAAACTTAAGATCTCGATTATAAAGAAGTCCATTCATAATCGCCTGGACGTTATCTGTCAATTGGGTAATGTCCACTGGCTCGGGCGAAATAGTAACTTTTCCACTTTCAATGCGAGTAAAATCCAGAACGTCATTCAACAAAGAGAGAAGATGATTCGAACTTTGTTGAACTTTCTCCAAGCTGGCATGAATATCTGAAACCGTGTTCTGGTGAAGCGCAATGTTTGTAAATCCAATAATGGCATTCATCGGCGTTCTGATGTCATGGCTAATACTAAGCAAAAACGCAGATTTTGCTTTGTTGGCACATTGCTTCCTCAGCGGCGGTCATTAATAATTGTTTTGTTTTTGATCTTCTGCCCTGCTTTTCTGGTAAACATAATAGGTATATAGACAAATTAAAAACAATACAGCTCCTGCGACTAAACCGCAGATGATGGAAATACGATTCGTCTTTTCAACCATTCCATAAGCTGATTGCATATCCATTTCAATGCAAAATGCGCCAATGATTTCTCCTGTCCCATCATAATTTGCGCTTACAGGATAGCAAGCCGTAAAAATCGGACCCCATGTTGTATCAATGATATCCTGAGAGTACACATTCTCCCCAGAAAAATAGCCCCTATCAATATACGGAACCATTTCGTCCTCAATATAATCTCCGGGGTGTCTTACATCATCTGCATTCGGATCCAAACCGTCTACCACATAAACGAGTTTTCCTTCTTCATTTCTTTTAGCGGTGTAAATATATCGAGTAGAATTCAGTGTTCTGATTTCATTGAAATAGGAAGAAATATCCTTATATAATTGCTCCTTTTTCATCAGATTGATCGTTGATTTGATCAAAATCTTCTTTGCCGATTCTTCCATTCACGAGTTTGCGTACTGCATCTGCACTCGCTGTGTCACGTATGATTTTCTGTTTCAAGGGCTGTCTTAGTGTAAGAACTTTGCAGAATAAATGTGTACGACGCTATTACAAAATCATCAAAAGGCTCGCAATCACAAAGATACTGCCTGTATTCTTCAGCCTAAAGAGTCTTTTTCAAATGAATTCCTTCTTTTGTTTTCTTCATGCTGCTCATTCACACCCTCTAAATTTGCCTTTCTTAAATCAACCCAACCCCACCCCGCCGGGGGAAAGCCTTCCCTGGGGGGAAGGTGGCGCGGTACGCGCCGGATGAGGGAGAAATGTCGAAGGCTCCCCCTCATCAGTCACCTGCGGTGACAGCTTCCCCCAGAGGGGGAAGCCAATGCTGCCGTTATACCCGCCCCGGCACCGCAGTCCGACAAACGGGAATTTATCTGCGTGTTCCGTCATCATTAAAATTTTTTCTCAAAGCTTGCTCTGTCGGATAAATTGATACAACCATAATAAAAACATTGAATTGTCACAAGAATCAAGCCCCAAAATCCAATCGTATTCTTATCACTATGGTATAACGGAATATGTACCAAAGCAGATGGTATAATCATTAACCATCCTATTTTCCACCAAAGTTTTCCTACAATATTCGTGGGCAAATTTCCAAGTATCCATATTTTTCCTCGAACGAGTTGTTCTATATCCAAGCATACCATTTATATGCTCCGGGCAATGTTTCCACATCATTCTGCCTGCAATTATCATAACAACGGAATTATCATATCACATATTAACATAAACCACCAAAAACCACATAAAGTACACCTCCGTAAATTCCTGATTTGCCCGTCTTACAGCAGCCCAACCCTCCCGCGGCATCATACCAAAATGCCTCAAACCGGTGCAGGTCGTCAATTTTCACGGTGGCGCGGTAAAAAACGCCGTCCTCGCGGTATTCCTCCACCGCTACGCGCTGCCGCGGCTGCGCAAAATGTCGGCCAGCGCCAGTTGTCATAGGGCAGCACCAGCTCGATCGTGCGCACGCGGTGGCCCAGCAAGACATCGTCCAGCTTTGGCCAAAAGCTCAGGCAGGCCGCAGCCGGTCTTGGCGCTCGTCAGCAGAATGTCCGGGTCAAACGCAACGGCGTTCGCCATATCGCATTTGTTGTAGACCACCAGCTGGGGGATGCTCTCGCAGTCAAGGCTGCCCAGAACCTCATCGGTCACGGCCAGCTGCTCGGCGGCCTGGGCATCGCCCGCATCGGCTACCTTGATGATGACATCGGCAAAGGCGGCCTCCTCCAGCGTGGGATTTGAACGCCTCGACCAGATGGTGCGGCAGCCGGCTGACAAAAAGCCGACCGTGTCCACCAGAATAATTTGCAGGCCGCTGGGCAGCACCAGCTTGCGGGCGGTGGGGTCCAGCGTGGCAAACAGCATGTCGGCCTCAAAGATCTGCTCGCCGCACAGGGCGTTCAGCAGGCTGGATTTCCCCACATTGGTATACCCTACCAGCGCCACCACGGGCACATTGTTCTTTTGGCGGGCGCGGCGGGTCTCACCCCGGCGCTTTTTCCATTTCCTTCAGCTTTTCTTCCAGATGCTCAATGCGGTGGTGCAGGTGGCGGCGGTCCAGCTCCAGTTTGGTCTCACCGGCGCCGCGGCGCGCACTGCCGCCGCCGCCCGCCGCCGCCGCCCTGACGGCTCAGGCTTTCGCCCAGCCCCTGCAGGCGGCGCGGCAGCTGGTAGCGCAGTGTGGCAAGCTCGGTCTGCAGCTTGCCCTCGTTCGTGGTGGCGCGGGCACGGAAAATTTCAAGGATCAGCATCGTGCGGTCCAGCACCTCAAGCTGCAGCGCGGCGGAGAGGTTGCGGATCTGGCTGGCCGGTCAGCTCGCCGTCATAGATGGCGGCTGCCGCGTTCACATTCTGGCAGACAAGGCGGGCATCGGCGACCTTGCCTCACCCAGCACGTGGCGGCCTGGGCGTGGCGCGCTTCTGTACGACCTCGGCCACGGCGTCCATGCCGTTGGCATCGGCCAGTGCGCGCAGCTCGTCCAGACTGCGGGTCATATCATAGCGGCCCTGATCCAGCGCCAGCAGCACCACGGGCAGCTTTTCGCCGTCGGTGGCCTTCTGGGCGGTCGTGCCAAAAAGTCAAGTTCTGTTGTGTTATCGCTCATAATTCCTCTTTCAGCAGGTGGTGGCGCGGCAGGGGACCGGGTGCCGTCAAACTTGCGGTCGGTCACATCATGGTCGTAGACAAAGCCTGCCTTTTTGCAGTACGGCGCTGCTGGCAATGTTCTCGTTGGCGTGGACGGCGGCCAGCCAGTCGGCGCCCACCGTGTCAAACCAGTAGTCCCGCACGGTACAGAGTGCCTCAGTTGCATAGCCTTTGGTTCCACCATTTGCGGCCGAGCGCATAGCCGACCTCCCACGCAGGGGCCGCTCCGTGTTCAGGTGCCAGCGCCGGTCTTGAGCGCCGGCGCGGGGAAAAAGGCTGATCGAGCCGGAACAGCACGCCGGTAAAAGCCCGGTCGGTGATGCCCCAATGGCAAAAGGCGGGGTCATCGTAGTGCTTTTCCCATTCGTTCAGCGTCTCGGCGGTCTCTGCCCCAGCTGCGGTGGGCGTTCCAGCGCAGATACTGCGTGACCTGCTTGTCGCTGGCCCAGTTGTTGTACATCATTTGGCTGTCATCCATGGAGAGCCGCCGCAGAACAGAAGGCGCTGCGTCTCAATTCCTGGTGCCGCAATGCTTCAAATTTCACCTCTTGTGGAAGATGCCGCGCAGGATGCCCAGCCCCATGGTCAGAGCGGATAGCAGCGCGCGGTAGAGTGTGCAGTAGATAAACAAAATCACGCCGACCAGCGCGCGAATTTTATAAAGAAGTGCTGCCACAGCAGCGTGCCGACTGCCGTGACCGCAAACGCCAGCAGAAAGCCGGAGATCGTCTTGGGGTAGCTGGCCACGGTGCGGTAATACATCTGCCCCGTGACGCTGCGGTACAAAAAGGCGGCACCGTTGCTGGCGGCCAGCGCGAGCGCTGCACCGGTCGCCCAAAGCGCGGCACCAGCACCGCACAAAGCCCGAAGTTGGACAGCGCCCCCAGCCCGATGCCGATCGTGTCATGCCACGGCTTGCGGGCGATCGAGTTGCCGTAGACCGTGCCCCTCACACAAAATGTTGAAGACAACGGCCAGCATCAGCAGCGGGAAAATCCAGACACCCCGCTTGTCGGGGGAAGATGACAAAGACGATGTCCTCCAGCATGACCAGCACGCAGAAAAAGCCGAAGATCAGCAGGTCCAGCACATCATGCACGCGGCAGATGCGCTCCTGCTCTGCGCGGTAGTGGGCGTAGACATAAGGCCCCAGTGGTCGAAAAACCCGGCCTGAATGGCCGTGACAAGCTGCGCAAGGCTGTAGCCGAGCAAAAAGCCCCTGCGCACTCTCGCCGCAGGCGTTGCCGACAAACGAAAAGGCAGATACCGCTGGACAGGCTGAACAAAATCTGTGCCGGGGCCAGCGCAATGCCGTAGGGCACGGCCTGGCCGCGCAATGCCGCCCAGCTGTGCCGCGGGCAGCGGTGCCAGCACGGCGGCGCGATATTTATACCCGAACGCAATGGCCACCACGCCGAAGCTGAGGATGGCGGCGACCGCCAGCACAAAGACCTCGGAGGTGAAAAAGCCCGGCAGCAGATAAAACAGGTTGTAGCAGCCCTGCATCCAGAGCGTCTCCGCTGTGTAGGCGCGCAGGTCGTTTTCCAGCCGAAGCAGGACATTCAGATACCGCACCAGCATATAAAGCGCCGCATTGAGAAAGAGCAGCGGCACGATGCCCGGCCAGCTGGAGCCAAGGCCGAACGCGGCAGCGAGGGGCTGCGCAAAAACACGCTGCCCGCAATGCCCAGCAGCATCATAAAGGACGCCGAGATGCGGGTGCAGGCCGCGAACAGCTGCCGCGGCTCGGCCCCCGGCGGGCGGCTCATGGTAAAAAGCGCAGCAGCGCCTGATCCAGCCCCAGAATGCCGATGTTCATGATCGTGGCCGTGTAGGTCATAAGGTGACCGGCGCGCCGAGCACCTCGGCGGGCAGCAGCCCCTTGACGATAAGGGCCAGCCCCGTGATGGCGAAGCCCAGATAGGTCGCCACCGAATATTTCATTACATTTCCGGCGAAGGACTCACCGGAGGATTTTTTGTTTTCTGACATATGTGTGTCCCATCATAGCGTTGTAGGGGTAGGGCATGCCCACCGCAGCCTTGCCTTTACTGCGCGTCTGCCATACAGTGCAGTGGCCGGCATGCCTTACCCTACATGCTCAGCGGACGAACGGCTTAATGCGTTCCGTCATTGCTGCCACCTGTTCCGGCGTTACATGCGCTTTGTCTACATAGCCGTAGATGCGCTGCGCAAAGTTGGCCAGCGGCGGGCAGAAGGCGAATACTTTTTTCGGCTCCCAGCCGTGCTTTATAGAGGAAGTGTACCCCCGCCAGCGCGCAGAATTTCAGCTTGTTGAAGTGCGGCGTAAAGCCGTCGCCCATCGGCTCGTCCCGCGGCGGATTTTTGTAGACATCCTCCAAAAGGTCGGCCATCCGCTTGTAGGCGGGCGTCTCGCCGGGGTCAAAATAGCCCTCGATGACGTCCTTCGCAATCGGGAACGGCGGCTCCGGCTCGGCCATGGCGGCGGCGAACGCATCGTAGCTTGTCACATAGCGCGCGTCCTTATAGATGACCGGGTCATACTCATGCTCGATCGGCACCGGGCGCAGGATATGGCAGCTTTTGCCCGCCATGTACACCTCGGCGATGGCGGTGCTCATCCAGATCGAGATCGAGTCTGCGGCAACGATCCACTGCTTGACCGAGTCGGCAAAAATAACATGGAAGTTTGGCCGCTTTTTTCGCCAGCGACTTCCAGCGCGGGGGAGTTCCACTCGCTGGGGTGGCGGCGGTAGACAAGCTCGACTCTCGGGATGCTGGCCCAGATATTCATCGAACCAGCGCAGTGTTTCCTGCATCGAGATGCGGTTTGTTTTGGCAAAGCCGGTAAAAGTCGGTGCCTGCCATTTTGGAAAGCTCGGTTACCTCCTCGTCGCTCATGCTGGCATAGCCGAAGCTTGAGATATACAGGTGCAGCTGCTTTTCGGGGTCGAGGCCGAATTCCCTGCACAGCGACGCCTTATCCTTGAAATATCCGTTGAACTCCGGGCGCAGAAAGTCCATCATGACGGCGCCGGTCACAGGGGGTGTTTTTGGCCTCCATGCCGTGGGCCTGCAGGCGGGCAGCGGTGCGCGTGCCCCAGCAGGTCTGCACACAGCGCTTGGCATTGCCGTTCATATTGAACCAGTCGCCCTCCTCCTGCGTGTCGGAGAGCATCTGCTCCCAATGGAGGTTGACGATCTTGTTGCAGCGGCCGATGTTGTTGTACACATGGCTGTTGATGGCCTCGTCGTCGTACATGCAGCTGGACACCAGCACCTCCGGCTTGTCCTTGCCGAAGAAACCGCAGCCGCTTGGGGTCAAGCAGCTGGCGGATCTCAGCGTATAGCCGCGCCGCTCCAGCTCCAGCTTGAGCAAAAGGTCGCTCTCATACTCGCGGACGGTGTGTTCATATAAAAATCAGGAAATCTAATGCCATGTGTACCTCCTAAAAGCCTTCCCCCGCGGGACAGACTCCCCCGATACGGGGGGAGGTGGCCGAAGGCCGGATGAGGGACGGTGTTTTCGCTATTATCCGTGAATGGGTGGCCGTGGGAAGGCTGCCGGCGCATATAGAATGCGCCCCTCTCCGGTGGTGTAGGGCGGCGTCCTCGACGCCCCGCGGGCGGAGCAGAGCCCCGCCCCTACCGTGCGGTACTTCACTTTATATCGTTAAACAATTCTTCCGTCCAAAGCGGCAGGCCGTATTTTTCATCAAGGTGGAAACCGTCAAAAAACTGCGTGTCGTCGTCGGTGATGCAGCTGCCGCTCCACTCATAGTCCAGCAGGGTAAAAGCCGTAGCTGTCGGCCCAGGCGCGCAGCGCGGGCAGTACCTCATCCTCCATCGCATCGCTGATGCCGAAGGCATCGCAGACCTCGGTGCGCACATTTTCCGCCATCGGCGGCAAAACTACGATGAGCCGCACGCCCTCGGCCTGGCAGCGCTCAGCCAGCGCGCGCAGCCGCCTGCTGCTCGGTGTTGAGCGACCAGTCTCTGCAGCGGGGGTGATGGTGGCGGTGTAGTCGTACAGGCGGCGGTGCAGCGGCAGCACTGTGCCGTCATCGGCCAGATAATCGCTCTCGGTCCAGTCGCCGGACTCGATCGTGTCGGGTGTGCCGCGCAGCGTGTCCATCGCCACGGTCAGGGCGTTTACATTGTACTCCAGATTAAAGCAGTAGGCGAGGGGTTGTTCAGTGTCTCCTCCAGCGCGGCAAAGCGGTCGGTGTTGTACCCGGCGTTCAGCGTATAGAACGAAACCTCCGCCAGCAGGGTATCGACCTCATGACCGGAGTTGAGTATATAGTCCGCCAGATCAAGCGTCTCTTTGAGCGAGGCACCGCCGAACGCAAGGTTCTGCCAGGCTGCCCGGTCAGGCTGTCGACCAGCTGCATATCAAATATGGGCAAGGCGGCTGTCGCCTAAAAAATCGCCTACTTGTGCCCGGCGCCTGCTGGTACGCCCGCACCCGCGCCACCGGCTGGCTGGACGTCGCGGAGGCCTTCAGTCCGAAGTAGTTGTTCGGCTCAAACGCAGCAAAGAACACGAACCACAGAACCACAGGGATCGCCAAGAAGCGCCATTTTTTTTGAGAATTTTTTCATGGGCCAAGCAGCCTCCTTTCGTTAAATGGCTTCCCAGCATCGGGGAAGCGTCAGCGGCTCCGCCCGCTGACTGATGAGGGGCGACGGCGTCGATACAACCCTTAAATGGGTGGCTGCGGGAAGCCCGCCCCTCATCCGGCGCTGCGGCGCCACCTTCCCCTGGGGAAGGCTTGGAGTTAAAACCCCGCATACATGCCGAAGCCGGAACTGCCGAAGCCGCCGCTCTGCATGATATAACCGATCAGCAGCGCGATCACCAGCGCATAATACGATGGCCCGGTGCTTTTCGTTGGCAAGGCAGATCTCGGCGGGCTTTTTTTGAAGGCAAACGCCCGGCGGGCGTCCAGATAAAAACGCCAGCGCCAGCACCAGCACCGTGAAGGCGTAGTACGCGGCCACCATGATGGCGTTGGCGTAAAGCCGTTGGACGCGGCGGCGTACAGCTCGGCGGGCAAAACCGCCGGGTGACCAGCCGGTGAAACAGCCGCCCAGATAGGCGGAACGCATCGCCCACGGTTAAGCCCGCAGGGGAGGACCCCACCTGAAAAAGACCATGCTCACGCACCAGCGCAAACACGCCGGCGCGCTTTGGCCCACGGGGTTTTCGCACGCGGGCTTTCTTTTTTTGGCTTGCCGAGGCGGCGGTGCAGCAGTTCTCACCCAGGCGGTAGCAGGCCTGCAAAAAGGGCCCCACATAACAAAAGGGCAGCGTATTGCCATGCCAGAAGCCCGGACACAAAAACACCGTGAATACGCAGACCTCGGCGGGAAGACGCTGGGTCCCTTCCGCCCGTGTCACGCCCGAAACATCGGCCCACGCCAGCGGCATAAAGAGATAGTCCTGCAGCCAGGAGGAAAAGCTGATGTGCCAGCGGCTCCAGAAAAAGTTTGTGGCAAAAAAGCGTTTTGAAGTTCTCCGGCAGGGTCAGGCCCGAGCAGCAGCCCCACCGCGCGGGCAACCTCAGAATAGCCGGAGAAGTTGAAAAATACAGCTGGAACGTGTAAAACACAGCTGCCAGGATCAGCATGGGGGCCCGCCGTAGCTGCCGTAGTGGGGGAACACCTCATCCACCAGCAGGCCCAGCACATCGCTGACGGCCACCAGCTTAAAAAGGCCCAGCGCCAGCAGCCGCAGCGCCTGCACGGTGCGGGCGGCGTCAAAGCGATGCTCGGCTTGAGCTGGGGCAGCAGTGCCCCCGGCACGGCAGATGGGCCCCTGCGTCACAGTGGCAAAAAGTTCAGGAAACAGCGCAAAGTCGATGAAGCTTGTCTCGACCTCGCAGTCGCCGCGCGCGGCGTCAATCAGGTAGGAGATGGCCGCAAAGGTGTAAAAGCTGATGCCGAGCGGCATGGCCACGGCCTGCCAGCCCGCCGTCCGCCGCAAACGCGCCGTTGTATTTTGAAGAAGGCAAGGATCGCCAGCAGCCCTACAACGCCAATGCGCAGGAACGCCGTTTTGTGAGCGCCTTCCCGCGCGGTCATGCCGCGGCCGCACAGGTGAGGTGAACACCGCAACAGCGATGGTCACGGGCAGCATGGCCGGCATGGCCAGCGCGTAGAATACCCAGCTGGCCCCCCAGCAGAAAAACGCTTTGCAGCCGCTGCGGCAGGTGCAGATACACCACGGCCACCACCAGCAAAAGCCGAAGAACCCGAAACTCTGGGCTCATGGCCGCACCTCCCAACATACTATCAGTAATAATTAATCATTATACATGATTTAACGCAATACCGCAAAGGGCGATTTGCGCCCCCTGCGCCCCCCTGCGGCGCGAAAAAAAATAAATTTGGTCACGCAGCGGAAAGTGTGCTATAATACAGCCAATGCAATCGGCAGGAGGGAAAAACACCATGCAGCATATCCGCAATGCGGTCCAACAATTTTAAAGACGCAGCCCCCGGCGCGGATCATCGCCATCGGCTTTACGCTGCTGATCCTCTGCGGTGCGGCGCTGCTCATGCTGCCGTTCTCGGTGCATCCGGGGGTGCATATCACACCGCTGAACGCACTTTTACCTCTACCAGCGCCGTCTGTGTCACCGGGCTGGTCGTGGTGGACACCGGCGACACCTTCAGTCTGTTCGGCCAGCTGGTCATCGCGGTGCTGATCCAGATCGGCGGTCTGGGCGTGGCGTCCATCGGCATGGGGCTGGCCCTTGTGACAGGGCGGCGCATCAGCCCTGAAAGGGCCGCTCCCCTTGTGCGGGAGGCGCTGAATGTCGAAAACCCTGAACGGCATGGTCAAACCGTGCGGCCGTCCTGCTTATGACAGTGCTGTGTGAGGCAGCGGGTGCGGTGCTGCTGGCTTTCCGGCCTTTGCCCGGGACCACATGCCGCTGCGGGCGGTCTGGCTCAGTATTTTCACTCAATCGCCTCCCTTTTAATAATGCGGGGTTTGACGCACTGGGCGGCGGCACCAGCCTGATCCCCTATCAGAACGATCTGCTGCTGAACCTCGTCACCGATGCGCTCGTCATTGTGGGCGGCATCGGCTTCATGGTTATCCTCGATGTCGGCTGCTGCCGCGGCAATTTCCGCAAAATGAGTTACCACCAAGGTCGTGCTCTCCACCACGGCGGTGCTGCTGGTGGGCGGCGCGGTGCTTTTGCAGCCCGACCCATGGGCTGGCTGGATGACGGCGTTTTCCAGAGCATGACGGCCCGCACGGCGGCTTCTGCACGGTGGGATTTCAGCACCGGCAACGCGGGCCTGCTGGTCATTATGCTGCTGATGTTCATCGGCGCATCGCCGGGCTCCGACGGGGGCGGCATCAAGACCACAACTTTTTTGTGCTGATGCAGCAGGTGCGGTCCATCTTCTCCAAGCGGCGGCTCGGCGGGTTCCACCGGCGTCTGCCGGACGCTGCGCTGCCCAAGGCTGCGACCATCACCCCTGATGGGAATCATCGTTGTCCTGGCGGCACCTTCGGCCTCTGCATCCTTGGAGCCGGAGACGGATTTTGTCCGGCTGCTGTTTGAGCAGATCTCGGCCTACAGCACAGCGGGGCTTTCCACCGGCATCACGGCGGGGCTTTGCGCCGGCAGCCAGGTGCTGCTGATCCTTACCATGTTCATCGGCCGCGTGGGTGCGGTGACACTGCTCTCCTCTGGGTCGAGCGCTCCCGGTCTCACCGCCCGCTATACCGAAGAAGCCATCACGATTGGGTAAAATACGAAGCCGCAAAGACACCACCGTAGGGGCGGGATTCCATATCTCCGCCCGTGCCCGCCTGCTCCAGGCACGGCTCTGCGGCGCATATAGAATGCGCCCTTTACATGCTGCTCTGCCGCCCGGCGCAGAAAGGGTACACATATGTTTGATAAAATGAAAAGTTCCGCCGAAAGCTACGGTGTCATCGGTCTGGGCCGCTTCGGCACCGCACTGGTAAAAAACGCTGTCGGACGCCGGCAAAGGAGGTCATCGCCGTTGACAAGGACGAGGCCAAAGGTCAAGGCAGTGCGCGGCTGGACCGATTACGCCTTTTGTCATTGACGAGCTGAACGAGGCCGCACTCAAGGAGACCGGCATGCAGAACTGCGGCACTGTCACGATCTGCATCGGCGAACGGATCGACATCAGCATCCTGACAACGATGCTTGTCACCAAGCTCGGCGTGCCGCATGTGATCTCAAGGCGGCCAGCGAGGGTATCATGGCGAGGTCCTCAAGCAGCTGGGGGCGAGGTCGTCTATCCGGAGGCCGACATGGCCGTGCGCATCGGCAAGCGGCTGATCTCGGGCAACCCGTTGACCATGTCGCACCAGACGGTAATGAGGTGTGCCGCATCGTTGAAGCGCGTTGCCAGTGGCAGTGTCCGGGAGCTTGACCTGCGCAAGGTTCACGGCATCAATGTCATCGCGGTGGATACGCCCAGATCAACGTTGAGTTCTCCTGACTATACCTTTGGCGACGGCGATGTCACGGCTGTGGCTCTGTAAGGTCGCCAAGATCGACCGGTTTGAGAAGGAGGTGGAGGTTGAAGGATGAACGGCATCCTCCTGAGCTGTTCTTTTGCCAACAAAAGAAAGAACCAAAGAAAATTGCCGCTGTTGCGACGCAGCGACCTGCGCCTTGGGGCTGCACGCCCTAAGAAACTTTGAGCGGAAGGCTCCATTGCTGCCGCGAACGCAGTATTGTTCGCGCTTAACGCCAACGGGCCTTCCTCCACTTTGAGTCAAGCAGGGGTTGGAGCGCGGGGCCACAGCTGAACGGAGCGAAACTGAGAGCGAGACCGCCACTCTGCGGGGGCAAAACAACCGGCATCGAGCGGGCCAGTTTTGCTGGCTGGCTGGCGGCGCTCGCTGTGCGCCGCCAGCGCCCCGAACCCCCCGCGCAGTGGGAATGGAATGCGCAGGGGCGTACTTCTGCTCCGCCCGCGCCGTCAGGGGAAGGTATGAAAGATCCGTATGGCATCCAGCTTCGAGGCCAGCTACGGCGGCAGCGAGGCCAACATTGATCCCTGGCCCTGGCCAGCCTGGGCGTGGACTCCACCTTCTTCAGCGTGGTGCCCAACAACTCCCTGGGTAAAAGCGCCATCCGCTGGCTGCGCTGCAACGATGTGCACTGTACGCCGATGATCCTCTCCACCAAGGAGGAGACCCCCAGCTGCCGCCTGGGCACCTATTACCTCGAGACCGGCTACGGCATCCGCCCCAGCAAGGTCATCTATGACCGCATGCACAGCGCCATGACCGAGTACGATTTCTCGCAAGGTGGATCTGGATGCACTGTTGGAGGGCTGACTGGCTGCACCTGTCCGGCATTACCCCGGCACTGAACCCCAACTGCCGCCGATTTCATCATCGCATGCTGAAAGTAGCCAAGAAAAGGGGCCTGACCGTCAGCTTTGATGGCAACTTCCGCTCCACCCTCTGGACCTGGGAGGAGGCCCGCGACTTCTGCACCCAGTGCCTGCCCTATGTGGACGTGCTGTTCGGCATTGAGCCGTACCACCTGTGGAAAGACGAGGAGAACCACGCCAAGGGCGACTGG
>VOFG01000018.1_pt1 | contig 17104 bp, 20 predicted proteins | sample 5384171 | NCBI WGS metagenome assembly VOFG01 (sample SAMN12384726, study PRJNA508395) | human gut metagenome | isolation source: healthy gut F | host: Homo sapiens
CACCACATAGTCGGCCACGCCATCGGGCACCACGGCATCCTGGGTGGTGAAGAGCAGGACTTTTGCGCCGCGGCTCTTGGTCTCCTTGGCGTTGGAGATGGTCTTTTCGTAAACGTTCTTCTGGGTAGCCAGCGCAATGACCGGCACACCGTCCGTGACAAGACTGATGGTGCCATGCTTCAGCTCGCCTGCCGCGTAGGCATCCGAGTGGACATAGCTGATCTCCTTCAGCTTCAGGCTGCCCTCCAGCGAGAGCGAATAGTCGAACCCGCGGCCGATGAAGAAGCAGCTCTGGGTATTGACGAAACGACTGGCCAGATACTTGATCTGCTCACAATCGGCCAGACGGGGCTTGATGACCTCCCCGGCCCGGAGCAGCTCTGCCGTCAGGCGGCGGATCTCGGCATCAGTCTGCATTCCCCGGGCGTAAGCCAGCCGCAGGGCGAACAGGTAGAGCACGCACATCTGCACCATGTAGGCCTTGGTGGAGGCCACGGCGATCTCAGGGCCGGCATAGGTGTACATGACATAGTCCGCCGCGCGGGCAATGCTGCTGCCCACCACGTTCACAATGGCCAACACCGGCACGCCGCGGCTCTTGGCCAGCTTGAGGGCGGCCAGCGTATCGCTGGTCTCACCGGACTGGCTGATGATGATGACCAGATCTTCCGGCTTCAGGATGGGGTCGCGGTAGCGGAACTCGCTGGCAATGTCCACCTCGGCAGGCACACGGGCCAGCGCTTCAATGGCAGATTTACCCACCATGCCGGCGTGCATCGCCGTGCCGCAGCCCACCAGATGCACCGTGCCGATGCGGCGCAGCCGCTCATCCGTCAGCTCAGGAACGCGCAGGTCGGGCAGACCGTTCTCCACACGGGGGCTCACCGTGGCCGTGATGGCCGCAGGCTGTTCGTTGATCTCCTTCAGCATGAAGTGCGGGTAGCCGCCCTTTTCAGCGGCTTCCTGATCCCAGTTGGCGGTCAGAACTTCTCGCTCCACCGGCTCCGCGAACTCATTGTAGAAGCAGATGCCGTCGGCGTTCACCACCGCCATGTCCCCCTCTTCCAGCACGCTGTACCGGCGGGTATATTTCAGCAGCGCCGGGATATCCGACGCAATAAAGTTCTCCTCTTCGCCCCAGCCCACGATGAGCGGGCTCTCCCGCTTGACCGCGAACAGGGTATCCGGGAAATCCCGGAACAGGACAGCCAGCGCATAGCTGCCCCGCACCATAGCCAGGGCGGCACGCAGAGCCTTGAGGGGCTCCCCCTCATAGCAGCTGTCGATGAGCTTGACCAGGACCTCGGTGTCGGTCTCGCTCTCAAAGGTATAGCCCTTGGCCATGAGCCTCTCCTTCAGCACACTAGTTTTTTCGATGATGCCGTTGTGCACGATGCTGACCCGGGGCGTGGAGTGCGGATGGCTGTTCACGTCGCTGGGCTCGCCGTGGGTCGCCCAGCGGGTATGACCGATGCCGCAGCCGCTCCGGGCCAGAGCCTCCACCGCCAGCCGCTTGCGCAGCTCAGCCAGACGGCCCTTGCTCTTGACCACCCGGATGCCGCCCTCCAAAGCCAGGGCCACACCAGCGGAATCATAGCCGCGGTACTCCAGCTTTTCCAGACCATCCAGCAGAACATCCTGTGCATTGCGTTTTCCAACATAACCAACAATGCCACACATACAAAACACCTCCATGCCGACAGCCCGGCGCAAAAAACGCGCACAGCACAGCTGTCAGCCTCCTGTAACAGTTTATGTTCTTGTATGGCTTTCTTTGAGGGGATCTGTTACGGTATTGCTGCCGATTTTTTGCCCCTCTCTGCGGCTGGTCTAGCCCATGGTCAGCCGGAGAAACATCCGCCGAATCTTTCGATGATTCCTCTCCTCGTCACCCTCACGGCTGTCACCCGCGTGGCCCGGCGCTTTGTGTCAACTGGTGGTAGACATCACTCCTCTCAATTAGAATCCTCTTAGACAAAGCCCTGCTATTAAACCCCACCGTCATCCCTTCGGGATGACACCGCCCCTACTAGGGGCGGCCTTGGCAGAGCAATACAGTTTGTGTATATAGGGAAACTTTACGAAATGCCAAGGGCCCCACTATTAGGGGGGCCCTTGGCGGGCGTAAGCCCGCCTGAGGGGTTTGACCCATTATCTTTTTCCCAGCATCTTATGCAGCTTCGGCCGCCACACCAGCTGATACACCTGCAGCAGGTTGTGGAGCGCCCGGTCATACAGCAGAAAGGCAACGTTGCCCATGGCAAGGGTGGCCAGCGAGACCGCCAGCGCGGTGGTCTTCAGCTCCTGCGAAATGCTGCCCGCAGGCACCAGCAGCAGCACCAGCCCGTACATGGCCAGCACGGCACCGTTGCAGAGCAGCAGCTTGCACAGCACCCGCACCAGCGGCAGACGAATGCGCTCAAACTTCGGCTTTGCCAGCGGGTAATACCCCAGCAAAAAAACGAATGTCAGCGCTACTTCTTTGTCCGGCACAAACAGCAGGCTCAGCAGGCTCACCGCGCCGTAGGCTGTCAGGGCCATGGTCCTGCCGCACTCCACGCAGACCGTAGCGATAAGCAGGCTGGCCACCGCCGGGGCAATGAACATCAGCACCGGCACCACAGCTCCCAGCAGCATCAGGGCCACGCTCAGGGCAGCAGCCATGCCGCAGTAGGCCATCGCCCAGCTCTTGCGGGCCTTCACGGCAGCTCCCAACGCACGGGCTGGTTCTCCGGGTCCAGCGGCTCCACCGCATGGCGCAGGCCCAGGATCATAATATTGTCGATCAGGCTCTTGTTCAGCTTGACATCCAGCATCCCGTAGGCGCGCACCAGATCGTTTGCCGCAGCCAGCGACTGCCGCCGGGCATTTTCCAGTGCAGCACCGGGGTCCTCGACCCCATTGACCAGATACACATTGTACCGCTCGGCCCGCTTGTCATCGGCCACACGGCCCGCCTTATCCAGCAGGTAGAACACCCGCCCGATGCAGCTGCCGATATAGCGCATACTCTTGCGCTGGCTGTTCTCATCGGTGGCAAGCGTGGAGTAGAGCGCACCGTAGATGTTGCTCATAGGCTCGGCAACCTCGGTGTAGTTCTTGGCGTTCAGGTTCATCTGAACGATCGCCTGCTCCTGCTCCTGTTCAAACAGCCGCTCCAGTGCCGGGTTCTCCTGCCGGGCTTTGTCGTAGGCGCGGCGCAGCAGGATGCGGTCGATGGTACGCTTCACCCGCTGTTTGAAGGGCAGTTCGTCACAGCGGCGGTCCTGCAGCTTATGCCAGCCCAGCAGCACCTCCACCTGCGCGGCCAGCCGGATGCCCTGGGTCTGGCACATCATCGGCCTCCAGCAGAGCGTCCAGGGCAGGCGCACCTTTTTGCAGGTCGCCTCCCGCCCGGCCAGGCTGTCTGACAGCAGTGCGAACAGAACCCCGTTGTGCTGCAGCAGACTGCACGAGTAGAGCCCGTAGGTCGTGTTCAGCTGATACTGCACGCCCCGCAGATACCATTGGTAGATATTATAATCCCGGATGGTAAGCTCCGGAAGATAAGGCCGCATCCGACCGTCCATGTCTTTTTGTTCTCCTGTTTACTTTTTTCTTGAACTCAACGGTACGCTTCCCGTCAAAGCCCTGCTTGGGCATCGGCTTTGCCTTGTGCTCAAACTTGGGGGCCTCATAGTACATATACAGCTGGCAGGGGATCATACCGTTGTACATCTTGCGGCGCTTGTTGGCGCGCTTGCCGTAGTGGCTCTCAAACTCCATATCGGCAGTGATGGCGTACAGGCCCGCGCAGGGATGCTCGGCCATCTGCCGGCCCAGGGTGCGGGCCAGCTTGGCGGCACCCTCGATGGTGTTCATCCGCTCGCCGTACGGGGATTGGTCAGAACGATGGCTTCGGGCTTTGCCGCAAAGTCAGCGACATCGGCCACCTCAAAATGGCAGCGCTTTTCCACACCGGCCAGCTTTGCGTTGGCATTGGCCAGTGCCACCGCGGCGGGGTCGATATCGTAGCCAAAGGCTTCAAAGCCCACATCCAGCTTGGACTCAGCCAACGCCTTCTGGCGCTGCTCGGCCCACACAGCGGCCGGCACAAAGCTATACCGTTCGGCGGCAAAGCGGCGCTTGAGGCCCGGCGCAATGTTCATGGCTTTCTGGGCGGCCTCGATGAGCAGGGTGCCGCTGCCGCAGAACGGGTCCTCCACCAGGCTGTCACGGCGGACACGGCCCAGGTCGGCGATGGTAGCGGCCAGGGTCTCGCGGATGGGCGCCTCCATGGCGTTGCGGCGGTAGCCGCGCTTGTGCAGACCCTCACCCGTGGTGTCCAGCATGATCTCACAGACGTTCTTGCGGAGCATGAAGCGGATCTTATACTCCGCGCCGGTCTCGGGCAAAACAGAGGTATGATGCTTGTTCATCAGGCGCTTGACCACAGCCTTTTTGATGATGCTCTGGCAGGCAGGCACACTGGTGAGCTGGCTGTTCAGGGAAGAGCCGGTCACCGGAAAGGCTGCGTCTGCGGGCAGCAGATCCTCCCAGGGGACGCTGTACACGCCGTCGAACAGCTCGTCAAAGGTGGTGGCCGTGTAGGTGTTCAGGAGCAGCATCACGCGCTCCACGGTGCGGAGGTTGAGGTTGGCGGCGGCGATCATCTCCGGCCCGCCCGCAAAGGTCAGGCGGCCATCCCCTACCCGGATGTTCTCGGCCCCGATGCGGGTCAGCTCAAATTTCGCAGTTGCCTCGCAGCCAAAGAAGCAGGGTGCGATCAGTTCAAATTTTGCAGGCATTCTGGTTCCTTTCCTGTCGGTGGGCGTTGCCGCACCACACAAAAAACAGGCCCGCCCCGCTGGGGCAGGCCAGGTTCGTTCTATGGCTCTCAGCGGCCGCGGCGGGAGCGCGGTGCATAACCGCCGCCGCGGCGGTTGTTGGTCTCGTGGTCGAGGTCGGCCATCTTTTCCTCGCTCTGGCTCTTGAAGCGGCTCATCATATCCTCAAAGCTCAGGTTATCGCTCTTGGCCGGGGCCTTGGGCTGCCACACACGGGGTGCAGCGTCCCGGGCAGGGCCGCGCCCGCCCTCACGGGGGGCCGTCCGCCGCCGCGGGAATTGCCGAAATGGCCGCCCTCGCGGGGCTGTTCTGGCGCGGGCCGCCGGGCCGGGCCGGGCCGGGGCCCAGGGTCACTGCGCGGCTGACGGGGTGCCGGCGACAGCAGCCGCTTGATGGACAGCGCGATCTTGCCGTCCGGTGCAATGTTGATGACCTGCACCTTCACAGCATCGCCGTCGTGCAGCACCGTGTTGATATCCTGCACATATTCATTGGACACCTCGGAAATGTGGACCATGCCCGATTTGCCCTCAGGCAGCGCAACAAACGCGCCAAAGGGCTTTACGCCGGTCACACGGCCTTCCAGTACGTTCCCTACCTCAATTGCCAAAACTCAACACTCCTTGCTCTCTTTTTGTGGGGGCACCGGGTCTGTCCGCAGAGCTGCCCGGCGGGGTGTGCCCTCAGTTGCCCGTCACATCCACAAAGATGCGCTCGTTGGGCGCTGCGTAGTTGTAAGAGTCCCGTGCGACCCACTCGGTCACGTCGTCCGAATCCCCGCTCAGGATGCGCTGCATCTCCTCGTTCTGGGTCTTTTGCTGTTCGATCTGCTCGCTCAGCGTCTGCAATTCCGCACGCCGGGAACTGATGGACACCTGATTGGAGATGTAGGCCACCAGCATACTCAACAGCAGCAGAATGAAGAAAAAGACGAAGGATCGTCCGCACAAACGGGCTGCGTCTGCGCTTTTTCCGGGTGGTATTTGCCATTTTTCAGCGCCTCCTGTGCTCAGCAGGCCCGAAACGCCTGTACTCTTACTTTATACGTTAGAATTATACAACAACCGCCGTGTGCTTGGCAAGTTCTTTTTCGGTTTTTTTGCGCTTCTTTTTTGCGCGCGGCGCGCTCTGGCCTGCTCCGCCCGGTTTTTGCGGGCTGCTGCCAGCGGCTGCAATGCCCGCCGGGCCAGCCGGAGCGGCCCCGCCGCCAGCCAGAACAGCCCCTGTTCCATTGCCTGCAGGGCAGGCCGCAGAAGCCGTTCGGCCCCAAAAGCACAGAGAAAGGCGCTGCCCGGCATATACCACCGCAGCACGCCCCCGGCGCTCAGGGCGGCGGCATAGCTCTGCAGCCCCAGCAGGACAGCCCCCACAAGGGCCATATCCGGCAGGAACGCCGCCCGCCCCCTGATCGGAAACACCGCGCGCACGCTGCCCAGCACAAGGCCCAGCAGGGCGCAGGCAGCCGCCTCCTGCCCGATGAGTGCGGGCGCAAGGGCCGGTGCCATCAGCGGAGCAGCCGGGACAGAAAGCCACCCGGGGTGCGCGCGGCGGTGTACTCCACCGTGTCGATGCGGCCCGTCAGCTTCACTTCCCCGCTGTCGAGGTCGAGGCTGGTCACGTTGAGCTGTGCCCCGGCCAGCTGCAGCACGCCCCGGGCTGTTTCAATGGCGGCGCTCTCCGCATTGCACTGCAGTACCCGCCTGACCCCTGTTACCGTCAGCTTTTCCCGGTTCTCCAGGATGAGGTCGCTGTTCCCCGCCTGCTCTGCCATGCACCTCTCCCCCTTCTGGTGAAGGTTATGCAAACAGCTTGCGGGATAGAACCTCTCCGTCAGCCCTTCGGGCTGCCACCCTCCTAATAGGCGAGGCAAAGATGCAGCAGCATAAACCTGGCTCCCCTATTAGGGGAGCTGGTGCAAAAAGCACCTGAGAGGTTATTCGAAATGATTTCGTACATCTCCCGGGCCACATCCTTGGTGCGGGGCTCCACATCGGAGAGCACCTTTACCTTGATGGGCCGGTTGCCGAAGGTGACCTCGATGATGTCCCCTTCCTTGACCGCCTGGCTGGCTTTGGCGATCTTGCCATTGATGAGGATGCGGCCCGCATCGGCCACCTCATTTGCCACGGTGCGGCGCTTGATGAGCCGCGAAACTTTCAGGTATTTATCCAGTCTCATGTTATGATCCTCCAGAAAAGCAGGCCCTCTCCATCATTGCGCTTTGTCCACCGCCGCACCTCCGGACAGGGGAACTGGCAACGCGAAGCGTTGACTGAGAGGTTTTACAAAAAAACCGCCGGAACCACTGCGGCCCCGGCGGCAAAGATCAAACTTACAGGGTATCCTTCAGAGCCTTGCCCGGCTTAAAGACAATGCTCTTGGAAGCAGCGATGGTAATGGGCTCACGGGTGCGGGGGTTGATGCCCTGGCGCTCTGCGCGCTCACGGATCTCAAAAGTGCCAAAGCCAGAGATGGTGATCTTCTCACCCTCAGCCATTGCCTTGCCCAGTGCCTCAAAAGCAGCGTTGACTGCCATCTCCGCGCTCTTCTTGCTCATCTCGGTATTTGCCGCAACCTGTGCGATCAGATCCGTCTTGGTCATAATGGGGTACCTCCACAAAATTTTACTCAGCTTTTTCTATCAGACAGTGGCAGGGCGTTCCTGCTCGTCTGAATCTTCGGTCTTTTTTTGCAGCAGCTCCTGACGGAACCGCCCGGATGCAAAGGTCAGGGCCTCTTCCGCGTCCACACCAGCCAGACGCATGGCATTGGCCGCAGCAAACAGCAGCGCCCCGGCCCGCTCGGCGGCATTTTCCGGCACCGCTTCCTCCCAGCCTCGCTCGGCAGCCTTCAGGGCAGCGGCGGCATCCTCTGCCGTCTGCGCAAACGCGCCCTTGCGGGCGGCACGCTTCTGCAGCTTCTGGGCATACATCAGGGCGGGCAGGGTAGCCGGAACCGTGTTCAGCTCATCCGCCAGCGTGGTGCGGCCCTTTTCCTTATTTTTGAGCGCGTCCCAGCTGTTTATACCAGCATTCCGGGCCGCGGAGGAAGCAAAGATGTTCGGGTGGCGGAAGACCAGCTTCTCGCACACCTCCCGGCAGACCTGCTCGAAATCGAACCGGCCCCGCTCTTCCTCAATGACGGTATGGAACGCCACCTGCATCAGCACGTCGCCCAGCTCCTCGCGCATCATGGCTGCGTCGTCGGCATCAATGGCTTCCAGCGCCTCGCAGGTCTCCTCCAGAAAATTCTTCCGGATGGAAGCGTGGGTCTGCACCTTATCCCAGGGGCAGCCGTTTTCTCTGTCACGCAGAATGCGGATGATCTGCAGCAGATCCTCCGCCGTGTAGCGTTCCCGTTCGGGCCAGTCCTGCATGGGTGCACTCCCCTTTCCTCTGCTCAAAAACCTGAGCTCGATTGTACCGCAGAATCTGCGATTTTTCAAGGGGACAAGCGCATTTTCCGGCTTTTCATTTCAATTGTTTCCAGAATTTTCACACTTTGCCCTGTTTCTGTGCAGAAAGGGCGGCATCCCCCCTACGGGACACCGCCCTTTCAAGGCTTTTTGCGTTACAGCTGTGCGCCGCACTTGTTGCAGAACAGCGCATCCTCAGAGACCGGCGCGCCGCACTGGGGGCAGGTCTTTTTGTCCGTGTCAGGCTTTTTGTCCTTTTCCACGGTCGGCTCAACGGTGATGCCGCTGCCCTCGGCGGGCTCCTCGTCCAGATCATGGGTGATGACCTCGGCAGCGGGGCCAAGGCTCTCCTTGAGGGCGTTCAGGTTGGCCTCGATGCTGCCGATCATCTCGATATACTTATCCACAAGGGGCTGGTTCTCCTCATTGCCCTTGGCCAGGCTGTAGACCAGTGCACCCAGCTGACGCTGTGCCCGGGCAAGCTTGGTCTGTTCCGAGACGATCTTTGCCTGCGTTCTGCCGCGCTCTGCCAGATCCATGGCGGCATTGCGGCCCTTTTCCGCATATTCCAGACCCATTTCCTTGATCTTATTGAAATCCATAATGACACCTCTCTTACGGGCATTGGCCCTGTGTGTGCTGTCAGATGATGGTTTCATTATAGCGCACTCAGGCACTGATTGCAACGAATGCACCGCAACTTTTACAGTTTGGTGCCGGTTTGGAAACAGTTTTTTCGCATTTGAACAAGAGAATGGAACATTTTCCCCGCAGAGCGCGATTTTATTTTACGGCACTGCCGTAGAACTCCCGCAGCATGCTGTCGGCGGGCAGCAGGTCCAGCGGCACCGGGTCCACCTGCTCAAAGCGGCGGGCGGTCTCGTCCCATAGCTCTGCGTTGTGGCCCTCCAGCGTGAACTGACGGCGCACCACGCCCAGCAGCCTGGAGATCAGGCCCAGCTCATAGGTAAAGGAGGTGTCCAGCAGAAAGTCCGCCGTGGTCTTGAAGCCCTTGATATACCGGGTCTCGCCGTCCAGCACCCGGTCCCACATGGCAAGGGTCTTTTTCGGGGCTGCGGCCCCGGGCGGCAGCGTCCCGCAGGGTGCGGCGGCACAGGCGGATGTCCTGCGTATTGATGACCCGGCGGCCGTCAATGCAGTACTCCTCCCGCAGACCGGCGTAGATGCGGTAGACATCCTCCGCAGGCACAAGGCCGGTCAGCTCCGGGTTGAGGGCATGGATCCCCTCCACGATGCAGACACCGCCCTGCAGGTCCACGGCCTCGGTCTCGTCGGAGCGCCGCTCGTTGGCAAAATCATAGATGGGCAGGGTGGTCCGGCCCGTCTCGCTCAGCTCATGCAGGCACTGCCGGACAAGGGGCAGGTCCATGGTATCGGGGTTTTCGTAATCCAGGGTGCCGTCGGGCAGGCGGGGGTAGAACTCCGCCCCACGGAAAAAATTATCCAGGCTGACCACATGGGCGTATGTTCCCTGCCGGATCAGCTCCTCGGCCAGCTTGTGGGCGCTGGTGGTCTTGCCGCTGGCCGATGGGCCGGTGAGCATGACGATCTTGGTGCCGGAAAGGCGCACCTTTTCGGCGGCGTACTTCACGCGGTCGCGGTAGCTCTGCTCACTCAGGGCAGCAAGTTCCTGCGGACTGCGGGCTGCAACGTTGTACAGCCCGACTTCAACCAACCGTTTCGGGACCCAAATCGTGATCATAAAAATCAGCCACTCCTTTTTTCCGTTCCAGTACCTCCGCAAAGCGCTGGATGTATTCTGTCGCATACTTGAAATTGAAGATGCGCTGCATCCGCTTGCCGCCGTCGGCCACCAGCTTGGTGCTGCCGCCTGCTCCGGCCGAAAGGATGGTCTGGACTTCCTCCATGATATAGATATTATAGTACCCCTCGTGACCCGGCTTGCACCAGCCCACGTTTTCCAGATTTTGCAGCGTATTCTTCTGCCGGTAGAGGTAATAGGGGCGGTAACCCGCTTCGGCCAGCAGATGGCATTTTTCCAGCATGGCGGCTACGTCCGCGTAGTCGTTCTCCTTCTGGTCCTCGATGACGATGCGGGAGGCCCGCTTGAGGGTCAGGGTGTGGACGGTGATGTTCTCCGGGTCGAGGGCGATGGCCTGCCGCAGGCTGCGCTCAAAGCTTTCCACCGTGTCGCCGGGCAGGCCGGCGATCAGGTCCATGTTGATGTCCTCATGACCGGCCTTGCGGGCATCGGCATAGCAGTCCAGGATATCCTGCGCCGAGTGCTTGCGCCCAATGCCCGCCAGCACCTCGTCCGAGAAGGTCTGGGGGTTGATGGAAATGCGGGTGGCGCCGTACTCCTTGATGACCGCCAGCTTTTCGGCATCCGTGCAGTCGGGGCGGCCCGCCTCCACCGTGTACTCCACCACCTTGGAGAGGTCGAAGTTCTCCCGCACCGTACCCATGAGCTGGCGGAGCTGGTCAGCGGACAGGCTGGTGGGGGTGCCGCCGCCGATGTAGATGCTGCAGAGCTTCAGCCCGGCCTTGTCAGCCTCGTCCCGGATGGCCTCGACCTCTTTGCACAGGCAGTCCACATAGGGCTGCACCAGCGTGCGGTCCCGGTCAAGGTTGCAGCTGACAAAGCTGCAGTAGCTGCACCGGGAGGGGCAGAACGGGATACCGAGATACAGGCTGTACGTTTTGGGGGCGCTGCCCAGCTTCAGGATGGGTTCCTGCAGGTCGGCGATGGCCTTGGCCATGTCGTACTTCTGCCGGGAGCAGTCAAAGCGCTCCAGAAAGAACCGGTCGATGTCGGCTTCGGTCCAGCCCGCGACCCGCTTGTCGTGGATGAGCCGCACCGGGCGCACGCCGGTCATCTTGCCCCAGGGCGGGCGGATGCCGGTCCACTGCCGCAGCAGGTCGTAGGTCAGGCTGGCAAGGGTGAACTCCACCGTCTCGCCGCCTGCTTCCACGGGGCGGGGCAATGGAGCCGCCGCATCCCTGCTCTGGCCCTGCTCCCGCACCATGGCGTACAGACTATCCTCTTTTTTCTCGGCCCAGACACAGTCCTCGCCCTCCTCCGGCGGGGTGAGGGTGAGCGGAGCCATGGGGTAAAACAGGCGCACCAGATGCTCCACCTCGTAGCCGGAGGGCAGGCCGGTAATATAAATCTTCATGTTTTTCTCTCTTTATCCTTAAAGTCCGCATTCCCGCCGCGCAGGGCGCTGCGGATATAGAAATTGTTCGCCAGTTCCTCGCCAAGGGTGGAAAAATCCCCATGGCCGGGCAGCAGCTGGGTCTCTTTGGGGATGGGCAGGCCCGCCAGCTTGCGCAGGCTGGCATCCATTTTCTGCATACTGCCGCCCTCCATATCGGTGCGGCCAATGCTGCCCTTGAACACGGGATCGCTCACAAAGAGATAGGCCCCGCACAGCAGCACCACACCGCCCTCGGTATGGCCGGGGGTGTGCCAGACGGTAAAGGTCAGCTCATCCACGGTGAGCTTTTCCCCCTCCTGATAGCCGCTGTCCGCGCTTTTCAGGGGAAAGAGCTGGCTGCCCCTGCAGTCGGCAGGCTCACAGTAGATCCGGGCCTTCCACTCCCGGCTCAGCACCCCTGCACTGCCCACATGGTCATAGTGGCCGTGGGTGCAGAGGATGGTGGTGAGCGTTGCGTTGTTCTCTTTGAAAATTTTATCGTACTCCTGCACTTCGGCGGCGGGGTCAATGACCACTGCATGGCCCGCATCGGAGATCAGGACAAAGCTGTTGGTATAAAGCGGCGCAGCGCCGAGAAGATGAAATGCTTTCATATCCTATATCCTTCTAACTGTTCAGATGTTCCGGCTTGCCGGAGGGCCGGGCCGTTACGAGTGGTGCGCCCACTCGTCCGTGTCGATGACAATGGTGCAAGGGCCCTCGTTCACAAGAGACACCTGCATATCCGCGCCGAACTCGCCGTTCTGCACGTCCCTGAGGCCCTGCCGGTTCATCTCGGCAAGGAACAGCTCGTAGGCATCCACCGCAAGCGGGGCCCGGGCCGCTTTGATAAAGCTGGGGCGGTAGCCCTTTTTCGTGTCGCCGTAAAGCGTGAACTGGCTGACCACCAGTGCCGAATAACCCAGGTCCTTTGCACTGAGGTTCAGCTTGTCGTTTTCGTCCTTGAAGATGCGCAGGCCCGCACACTTATCTGCCAGCTTGGGCACGATGTCCAGCGTATCGGTATCCCGGACACCCAGCAGGATGACCAGGCCGGGGCCGATGGGCGGGGCTCCCCGCCGTTGACCCGGACAGAAGCGGAGGACACTGCCTGAATGACTGCACGCATGGTTTAACTCCTTGTCACTTTGAGCACATCCTTGACCTTGGACAGACGCGCCACCACACGGTTCAGGTGCTCGGTATTGTTGATGCCGATGGTCAGGCTGACCACGGCGCAGTTGTTTTCTACCTGACGGGCGTTCATGGTGTAGATGGGCACCCGGATATCGGCCAGAGCGCTCAGCACATCCCGCAGCAGCTCGTTGCGGTCCAGCGCCACGATCTCAAGGCCGGCCTTGTAGCTGTCCTTGACGCTGTCGGCCCAGTAGGCCTTGACCCAGCGGGGAGCGTTGGTGGGGTCTTTCATGCTGGCAATGGCGTTGACACAGCTCTGCTTGTGGATGGAGACGCCAAAGCCGCGGGTGATAAAGCCCACGATGGGGTCGCCGGGCAGCGGGCTGCAGCACTTGGCAAACTTGATGGGGGTGTTGTCGAAGCCCTCCACCACCACACCGTCGGTGGCGTGGACCTTGCTCAGATCCACCTTGGCCAGCTGCTCGTTCTTGCCCTCCTCGCTCTTCCGCTTCTGCCACTCTTCCTTCAGCTTGGGCAGGCAGTTGGCGATGGTAATGCCGCCGTAGCCGATGGCGGCGTACAGCTCCTCGGCGTTGTTCTGGCGCAGGCGGCGGCAGCAGCTGCCGATAAATTCATCCAGCTCGTCGTCGGGGATGAAGATCATCTCCCGGCGCAGCTCCCGGGCCAGCGTGTCGCGGCCCTCCTGGATGTTCTCCTCCCGGCGCATCTTCTTGAACCAGTTGCGGATCTTGCTCTTGGCCTCGCTGGTACGCACGATCTTCAGCCAGTCGCGGCTGGGGCCCTTGTCCGCCGGGCCGAGGATGACTTCAATGATCTCGCCGGTGGAAACAATGTGGTCAATGGGCACCATCCGGTTGTTGACCTTGCAGCCCACCATCCGGTTGCCGACGGCGGAGTGGATGGCATAGGCAAAGTCAATGCAGGTGGCGCCCGTGGGCAGGTTGATGACATCGCCCTTGGGGGTAAAGGCAAAGACCTCCTCGGGGAGCAGGTCGCTCTTCAAATCATGGAGCAGGTTGCCGGAGTCCTCGCTGACGCGCTGGTTTTCCAGCAGCTGGCTGACCCAGGCCAGGCGCTCGTCCAGTTTATCGTGGCCATCCAGCCCTTCCTTGTATTTCCAGTGGGCGGCAACGCCGTACTCGGCCTGTTCATCCATCTTGCGGGTGCGGATCTGCACCTCGAAGGGGATGCCCTCGTGGCCGATGACCGTGGTGTGCAGGCTCTGGTAGCCGTTGGGCTTGGGGGTGGAGATATAGTCCTTGAAGCGGTTGGGCAGCGGGTGGTACATATCGTGGATGAGGCCCAGGGTGCTGTAGCACTCGGCCAGACTGTCCAGAATGACCCGAACGGCGTAAATATCGTAGATCTCATCAAAGGACTTGTTCTGCATGATGGTCTTGCGGTAGATGCCGTAGATGCTCTTGACTCTCCGCTTGATGGTCGCGCCCTCGATGCCGCTCTCGATCAGGCGGCGCTCGATGACGCCGGACACCTTTGCCAGGAACTCTTCCCGGCCCGCTCACTGAGCATCCGGCTGATCTCCTCGTAGCCCACGGGGTCGAGGTAATGGAGGCTGCGGTCTTCCAGCTCTTCCTTCACGTTCAGGATGCCCAGACGGTTGGCGATGGGAGCGTACACCTCCATGGTCTCCCGGGCTTTATCGCGGCGCTTCTGTTCCGGCCATGCGTCACCGGTGCGCATGTTGTGCAGCCGGTCGCAGAGCTTGATGATCATCACGCGGACATCACGGCTCATGGCCAGCAGCATCTTGCGCAGGTTCTCGGCCTGCAGTTCCTCGATATTAGAAAATTGGATCTTGGTCAGCTTGGTGACGCCGTCCACCAGCAGGGCAACTTCCTCGCCAAAGGCGGCTTTTAGGTCGTCCAGTGTAGTGGGAGTGTCCTCCACCACATCGTGCAGCAGGGCGGCGGCAATGCTCTCGGAGTCCATGCCAAGATCCAGCACCAGCCGGGCCACAGCCAGCGGATGGCAGATATAGCGGCTCGCCGCTGCGGCGGCACACCCCCTTGTGGGCAGTGTTAGCAAGGTCGTAGGCTTTGGTGATCATCTCCATGTTGTAGGCCTTGCCGCTGGCCTTGATGGCCTCGCAGAGCTTCTCCCAGGTAACGATCTCCGGCCGCACCTCACTGGGCAGGGCACCCTCGGGCGCGTCGGCCGGCAGGGCCGTGGCGTTCACGGTAGACACCTCCGGCACCGGCTGATGCAGATGCGTTTTTGCGGAGTAAAGGTCCTCCGCCGGTTTCTTTCCCTCTGGCATATTTTTTACTCCTCCAGACATTTCAGGATGGGGGCATCGGCCAGGTTCTTCTTGCCTGCCGTGGGAACCAGCTCCCAGAACTTTGCCCCGCCGCGCTCCACGGCGCCGATCAGGCCCACCTGTTCCAGTGCCGTGACCGCCACCAGCGTTTTGCCGGTATTTTCCTCTCCCAGCTTCGCGCACAGGGGCTGCAGATCCTCGGCGTGCCAGCGCCGGGCCTGCAGTTCCCGGTAAACAGTAATGATATCACTGCGCTCCGGTGCGATCAGGGCGCGCTGCTGGGCAGTCAGCGGGCTGCCGCGGCGCAAAGCCTGCACCAGCGCGGTCTGCTGGGCGGCGGCACTGCCAAGGCCCGCCGGGTGCAGGTCGATGATGCGGCCCGAAAGCTGCGCGCCACGGGGCGCCTCGTAGACCGAAAGGCTCAGGGCAGCGTCCACCACATCGCCGGTGGCATAGGGCAGCTGCTCCGGGTGCATCCCGAACCAGACCGCATAGATGCAGGCATTGCCCTGCCGGCGCAGGCGGCAGTGCCGCCCCTCCGAGACAGGGTAGACTCCCTCCACCACGGCCTTTTCCAGCAGGAACACCGGGGCGGGGTTCTCGGCACCGAAGGGGGCCAGCTGATCCAGCCGCCGGACAGATTCCACGGTGATGCGGTCGAGATGGATGGAGAGGTCGCATTCCAGCGGCGGGGTCACCAGCACCGGGCACTCCCGGGCGGCCCACTCGTTCAGGCGGCGGCGCAGCTCCGGCAGGTTCTCCTCCCGTACCGAAAGGCCCGCCGCCATGGCGTGGCCGCCGAAGCGGAGGAGAAGATCTCGCAGGAGGCAATGCAGGCGTGCAGGTTGAAGCCCTGCACACTGCGGCCGCTGCCCTTGCCCTCGCCGTGCTCATCAATGGACACCACGATGACAGGGCGGCCGGTCTTTTCCACCAGCCGGGATGCCACGATGCCAATGACACCGGGGTGCCAGTCCCGGCCCCAGAGCAGGATGACCCGGTCCTCCAGAATGGCGGGCTCGGCCTCCAGCTGGGCCTGGGCGGCCTTGGCGATCTCGCCCTCGGTCTCCTGCCGGGCGGCGTTGATCTCGTTCAGTTTATGTGCCAGCTCGGCAGCGCGTTCCTCGTCCTCACAGAGGACGAGCTGCAGGGCTGTGACGGCACTGTCCATCCGGCCCGCCGCATTGATGCGGGGGGCAATGGCGTAGCTGACATTCTCGGCGGTCACGGGCTTGCCGCCCAGCCCCACCTCATCCAGCAGGGCCAGAAGGCCGGGCCGGTCAGAGTTCTGCAGCAGGTGCAGGCCCGCTTTGACCAGGGTTCGGTTCTCGCCGGTCAGGGGCATCACGTCTGCCACGGTGCCCACGGCGGCAAGGTCGCCGCAGTAATCCAGCATCTCCTCCGGCGGGCAGCCGTCCAGCGCGGCACAGAGCTTAAAAGCCACGCCCGCGCCGCACAGGCCCTTGAAGGGGCTGGTGTCGTCGGCGCGGCGGGGGTCCACCACGGCAACGGCCTTAGGCAGAGTATCATGGGGCAGATGGTGATCGGTGACGATCAGGTCCACCCCCAGTGAAGCCGCAAACTCGGCTTCCTCCAATGCGGAGATGCCGTTGTCCACCGTCACGATGAGCTGGCAGCCCTTATCGTGGATGGACTGGATGGCATTTTTGGAAAGGCCGTAGCCATCGCCCTCCCGGCTGGGCAGCATACATTTGACGTTGGCTCCCATCCCTTTCAGGTGCTGGTAGAGCAGGGCCGTGGCAGTCACGCCGTCCACATCGTAGTCGCCAAAGACAACAATGGTCTCCTCCCGGTCGATGGCATCGAGGATACGGGCACAGGCCTTGTCCATGTCGGTCAGGAGCATGGGGTCGGTCAGTTCTTCCTCGCCCGACAGCAGGGTCAGGGCCTCGGCGGGGTCGGTGATACCGCGCGCGGCCAGAATGCCTGCCAGCAGCCCCGCCTCCTTCTGCTGGGCGGCCAGCGTCATCTGATATTTTTCCTCGCTCCACGGCTCCCCATCCATCGTTTCCATGGCGCGGTTTTCCAGCTCCTCAGTGCTCTGCTGGGCAATGGCCGCGGTCAGCTCCTTCAGGGCGGAGCGATCCAGCGGCTTCAGGTTCCAGGCCCGGTAGGTCGTCATAGCAGTCCCTCCCCGGTCAGGCCGTCATTGGCCAGCATTCCCTGAAGGGCAGCGATCTCGCTGGAAACATCCATGGCAACGTCAGAAAGCAGGTTATCATACAGG
>VOFG01001612.1_pt1 | contig 17097 bp, 28 predicted proteins | sample 5384171 | NCBI WGS metagenome assembly VOFG01 (sample SAMN12384726, study PRJNA508395) | human gut metagenome | isolation source: healthy gut F | host: Homo sapiens
GCTTCAGCAGTTATGGCGGCAGCGGCAAACGGTGCTAGTTTCAGCAAAAACAGCAGCTCCCAGAACAATGAGAAGAACTAAAAAATGATGTTATTTCTATGGAAAACTATCGAACTTTTCTGACGCACAGGCAATCGCAGGCAAAACAGTTTCCAGTACAGATGACAATGGAAACCGGAAACAATTGTTATGCTTATGATCTCGTAGTTGAATATGCTCCGGAACTTGAATTGGAAAGCGTTGTCGGTGCAAACGCCACAGTGAGCTTGACAATTTTGTAGCGATTGTGGGATATGTAAGCACAAATCCGTTTATGGATAATAAACCTATTGTAACTTTTAATTTCAAGGTTCCCAATGAAGCTGAGGTGGGCGACATTTATGAAGTTAAATTTAACGATATAAGAAGCTTTTCAGGTCTTGACTGTGATTTTGAATACTTTGAATTAGAAAACAGTGAAATTGAGGTTTTGGAAGAAACTAAAAGCATACTGATTATATGGTATTTGAAAAGAAAGATGAAAACGGCAATGTAATCGACACATTGACCGGTCTTAGGGAGATGCTGACGGGGACGGTAAAGTCAGTGCAAAGGACGCCGCAATGATAGCTCAGCATTGCGCTAAATCGTATACTGGAGAATCAGTTATTGAATCTGAAGAAAATCAGTATTTTGCAAATGTAAATGCAAACGGCGGAAAGCCTACTGCCAGAGACGCTGCAGCTATTGCAAATTATATGGCAAAAAGAGTATAAGTGATGCGACTTGGGACGATGTTATAAAGTAAACTTGAATTAATTCATGTTTTTCCCTGATCATCACATATATATTAAGAAAAAGACGCGTTGAATGCGTCTTTTTCTTTAAAATTAAAATGATAATGGTTATTATTATGTATTGCAGTTTCCACATACTTTATGTGAAAACTTTGTGAATTCTTGTAAAAATCATTGACAAAAAAGTATGTATTATAATAAAAATCAGTCAAAGGGAAACCTTTGCTTAAATAAAAATACAAATAATATTATTGGAGGATAATAAAATGAAAAAATTTGTTTGTTCAGTATGCGGTTATGTTTTTGAGGGAGAAGCTGCTCCGGCTGCCTGTCCTCAGTGTAAAGCGCCGGCTTCAAAGTTTACTGAAGCTCCGTCAGAAGGTCTTGCTTGGGCCGATCAGCATGTCGTTGGGGTTGCAAAGGATGTTGATCCTGAAATTATAGAAGGATTAAGACAAAACTTTACAGGCGAATGTACAGAAGTAGGTATGTATCTTGCAATGGCAAGAGTTGCGCATAGAGAAGGCTACCCTGAAGTCGGAATGTACTACGAAAAGGCAGCTTACGAAGAAGCAGAGCATGCTGCAAAGTTTGCTGAACTGCTTGGTGAAGTTGTTACAGACTCAACAAAGAAAAATCTTGAACTGAGAGTGATGGCAGAAAACGGTGCATGCGAAGGTAAGAAAAAGCTTGCGGCAAAGGCTAAGGAACTTAATCTGGATGCTATTCACGATACAGTACATGAAATGGCTAAGGACGAAGCTCGTCACGGCTGTGCATTTGAGGGACTTCTTAACAGATACTTCAAATAATAAAAACATATAAGAAAGCTCATTTAGGCTTTTCTCCTTCTTCTTTATTAATTAGCTCCTCGATTCTATACGGGGAGCTAAAATTTTCTACTTTTTAAAAAAATTGAAAAAAATACATGCAAAACTAAGTAAAAGTGTAACAGAAAAATATAAAAAAGACCGCAGTTTCCGTACCTTGACGAAAATCACAGTCTTACTGAAAATCTATCTAAAAATTTTTTTTACAAGGAAAAAATAAAGAATCGAGACTAAAAATCTCGATTCTTGGTGACCCGTACGGGGAATGGAACCCATGATTCCGCCGTGAAAGGGCGGTGTCTTAACCTCTTGACCAACGGGCCTTATGGTAGCGGCAGTAGGATTTGAACCAACGACCAATCGGGTATGAACCGAAGTACTCTAGCCAACTGAGCTATGCCGCCATTTTTTATCGTTTCAGTCGTTTTTTATTACCGCTTCATGCGACTATATTATTATACACGCTTTATCCTTAAAAGTCAACACTTTTTTTATAAAAAGTTATATTTGTTAAAATTGACAGATATAGCTTTATTTTTATAGCTAAAACAGTGCAAAAAGTAGAAATGAAAAAATTATTTTTTTCTTAATTGCATATTTATATGCAAAAAATGCCCTTTTTGCCCATTGGTGAAAGACGTTTTTAAATGTTTTTCAATCTTACATTTATTTACAAGGAGGTTTATATGAACGATAATGACAAATCAAAAAAAGTTGAGCGTTTATTCTGCTGTTATTATGCAAAGCTGGGAAACATTTTTGAAGCGGCAGTACGGGCAGGTTTTCTCCGGATACGGCGCTTGTAAACGGTATGGATATTTTAAAACAGAAAAAGTATCAAAAAAGCATATCTGTTCTTATGTCTGAAACTGTTTCTCCCTCTAAGCTTGTAAAGCCGGACTGGAAAGGCTGGCTTTCGGAAGTTCCAACGACGCAGTTTACTTAGCATTCTCGGAAGAAATGCCGTCGCCGGAAAAATTTCTTCACTCGACCTTTTTAATGTATCGGAAATTAAAAAGGTCAAAGGCGGAGGCGTTGAAGTAAAATTGTTTGACAGGCAAAAGGCAATGGAAAAAATGTACGAATTTGCGTCAAACGACAATAGTTCTACCGCAGCTTCAAATCTTCTTGAAGCCCTTACAGGATTGGAGGCGGAATCGGAAAATTGAAGTTTAAGAAATTTTCCCCAAACAGCGTCTTGCAATAGGCTGGTGGACTCACCCCTCATACAGAAACAAGACGCAATCATCTGCGATGGGGCTGTCAGAAGCGGCAAACACTATGCATGTCAATGGGTTTTTGTAAGCTGGGCAATGACATGCTACAACGGCTGTTCTTTTGCACTATGCGGTAAAACGGTTACATCACTGCGGCGTAATCTTGTAGAACCGCTTCTCGGAACACTGGGCGCTATGGGTTTTACCTATATAGAAAAGCTCAGCAAAGCTACATCGACATTGAAATGTCCGGAAGACGCAACAGATTTTATTTCTTCGGGGGGACGAGACGAAAGCTCAGCTTCACTGATTCAGGGGATTACTCTTGGAGGAGTTCTGCTTGACGAAGTGGCATTAATGCCCCGTTCATTTGTTGAACAGGCTGTGGCAAGATGTTCCCTTGCAGGTTCAAAGCTATGGTTCAACTGCAATCCCGATCACCCTTATCACTGGTTCTACAGGGAATGGATAAAAAGCATGATGAAAAAAATGCTCTTTATATTCATTTTACCATGAAGGACAATCCGTCGCTTACAAAGGCGGTCAGGGAAAGATATGAACGGCTTTATTCGGGAGTTTTCTACGAACGCTTTATTCTGGGCAAGTGGACTGCTGCAAGCGGCGTTGTTTATCCTATGTTCAAGGAATCGAAGCATGTGTTTGATAGTCCGCCGGAATGCGACAGATTTATAATCTCCTGCGATTACGGTACTGTTAATCCTTCCTCCTTCGGTTTATGGGGACATTGCGGCGGAGTGTGGTACAGGCTTGACGAGTACTACTACGATTCTCGCCGTGAAGGTATTTCAAGAACAGACGAGGAGCATTATAAAGGTCTTTCCGATCTTGCAGGAAACCGCACCATTGAATATGTGGTTGCTGATCCTTCGGCGGCAAGCTTTATAGAGTGCATTCGCCGTCACGGAGAATTTGATGTGATCCCGGCAAAAATGACGTTCTTCTGGTATACGCAGAGTAAGCGACGTTTGAAATCGAAAACAATTATGTTTTCAAAAAGATTGTACGGATTGTCTCCGTGAATTTGCCATGTACTGTTGAATGAAAAAGCCGGAGGAGATACTCCTCTGAAAGAAAACGACCATGCTATGGACGATGTGAGATATTTTGTCAGTATGGCGCTGAGTTCGCCTGTTTCAGACGGATTTTTTCGCAGTTTCCGTTGCACGGTGAAAGGAGGTGAAATATGAAGATTTTTAAAAAGAAAAGTACCCAAAAGGTATCTTCCGGAGAGGCGGCAGTATTTTCTGCCTCAAGAAGTCATGACGTTTATGAACCCTTTGATTCCTCAATGGAACACTGGGAAAAGAACTTTATGACCGTCTCAGATATACTGTTCCTGTTATTGACGCCGCAATCAGCAAGATAGTAAGGGCTCACAGGCGGATACAAAATACAGTGCAGAGACGAAAGCATGCAGGAAATTATGGACTGTTTTTCCGGGGAAATACCAGTTGGACTTACAGGACATTCTATTCAAAGCTTTACCGACAGCTTTCTTGAAAGTCTGCTTACCTACGGAAACGCCGTGGGAGAAATGCTGGTTGACAGTGAAACTATGCAGCTTACTGCCCTTACAACGGTGATCCGTCAAAAATTACTGCAGTTCTGCCGGGAAACAGTCCTGAGCTGCCTGTTTACTGCATTAAAAATTCTGACGGTAAGCTTAAAACTATTGAAAAGCCTCAGCTTATTCTGTTTTCTGCGCTGAATCCGCCGCCGGGAAAAACTATGGGCATATCAATTCTCAGAGGACTTCCGGCTTTAAGTTCCGTACTTATGAAAATATACAGATGTATAGGTCAGAATTACGAACGTGCGGGAAACGTCAGATACGCCGTAACCTACAAGCCTACAGGAGACATATCCGAAAAAGGCGTTTACCAAAGACAGAGCAATGCAGATTGCTAAAGAATGGTCTGACGGAATGAACGCCGCTAAAAACGGTGACATACGTGATTTTGTCGCTGTAGGAGATGTGGACATCAAGGTCATCGGCGCAGACAATCAGCTTTTTGATACGGAAGTTCCGGTAAGGCAGATCTTGGAACAGCTTATTGCTAAGCTTTCTGTTCCGCCTTTCCTGCTGGGACTTAACTGGTCTACTACTGAAAGAATGTCCTCACAGCAGGCAGACATTCTGACTTCCGAACTGGAGTATTACCGCAGACTTCTTACTCCTGTAATCAGAAAAATTGCGGTAGCCTTCCTGAGACTTCAGGGAAGCGACAGCGATGTTGACATCATATGGGACAACATCAACTTTACAGGACGAAACTGCTCTTGCAGAAGCAAGACTTAAAAACGCACAGGTTGTTCTGATCGAACAGCAAATTAAAAACAACAATAATAATGAAATTTAATTTGGAGGTATTTTTATGTATAACGATATTAAACTTGAAAAGGGACTTTACAATCTTGCAGGAAAAAGCTTTACTCAGGCACTGACTGAGGCTGATCCTGACGAAAATTACGCAGATTCTTCACTTGCCGGTCTTGACGCATTTGAAAGACAGCTTAAAAGATTTGATATTAAGATCTGCGGTCCGGAATGCGATAAGGTAGAAAATTCTTTGTTACTACCGAAAGCGCCCGTACTGTTTCCCGAATTTGTAAAAAGAGCCATTACTCTTGGTATGGAAGAATCAATTCTTACTGATATTGTAGCGGTTAAAAACTCGTTCCGACTGCAATCAGTACAGAGGCTATCTGATTTCAGAATCTGCCGCTTACACTACTAAAACATCAGAGGGTAACAGTCTGCCGGAAACTACTATTAAAAGAATCCCCTAATTCAATCAGTCTTTTGAAATACGGCAGACTTATTACAGCGTCCTATGAAGCGGTAAGACTTCAAAGACTCGACGTTTTGCTGTAACTCTTCGTTCTATCGGCAAAAGCTTGCCGACGCTATTACAAGCCTCGGCTGTCAGCACAATTAAAACAGGCGCAACAGAAGTTGATATTGCCGGCTCTGCTCTTGCATATTCCGATCTGCTTAATCTTTACAGTCAGTTTACAAGCTACAATATGAACACTATTATCGCTTCTCCTAAAAATGCGGCTTTGATCCTTTCTATGACGCAGGTTCAGGACAGTATTTCAACCGATGAAAAGGGAAATATTATTCTTCCTTTCGGTACTGTTCTTATTAAGTCGGCACAGGTCAACGACTATACAATTATCGGTTTTGACAGAAATTACGCTCTTGAAATGGTTACAAGCTCAGAGCTTATTATGGAAACCGACAAGCTCATTGACCGTCAGCTTGACGCTTTTACCGTTTCTATGAATCTTGGCTTTAAGAGTATTATTTCTGGATGCGGCTAAAACCCTTAATCTTGACAAGTAATATAGCCTTATAGTACTTTGCTGCTTTTGCTTTAATCGGAAAGCAGCAATAAAGCTTACTAAAAATAAACGGAGGTAAATTTTTTATGGAAAATACAGAAAAATTAATTACTTAATCAATTCACAAGACGTGAATTAACAGAAGAGGAAGTATACATTTTTGACGTTATTTTATGCGATAACGAGATTGACAGGGACTTCGAAAAGTTTTCATTATCCGCACTGAAAAACATTACAGGAGCTTTTTATAGGAAAAACCGGTATATTTGATCACGACGCCAAAAGCTCCGGTCAGACTGCAAGAATATTTCATACCGAGCTTGCCGAGGACAGTGAGAGAAAAACTTCTACAGGCGAAAACTATGTATGCCTTAAGGGCTGCGCTTATATGGTGAGGACTTCTGCCAATGAAAATCTTATAAAAAGAAATAGAAGGCGGTATAAAGAAAGAAGTAAGCATTTCATGCAGCGCTTCTGTTCAGAAGTGTTCCGTATGCGGAGCAAATAAGCGTACTAAAAACTGTCCTCACACAAAGGGAAAAGAATACGCCGGCAAGACCGCCTATGTGATCCTTGACAAAATTACGGATGCCTATGAATGGAGCTTTGTCGCTGTTCCCGCACAAAAAATGCGGGAGTTACACGTAAATTTTATTCTGAAAGCAATAATACCCAAAGCAATTTTGATCATGAGACTGCACAGAAGCTTTTTGAAAATCTGAAAAAGACGTTACAAGACTTTGTTTTCTATGCGGAGAAAAACGGCGATATCTTAAAATCTGCCGCTGACAGAATGAATGTCCGGGAGCTTCTGGATTTTAAATCCGAATTGGAATACAAGAACCGTTCAAACAAAATCCTCAGCTTGCATATGAAAGCTCAAAGGATTTTACTGAAAGCTTCAAAATGACGAAAGGAAAATAAATTATGACCGTTTCAACAATAAATTCTCTTTTTACTCTATTTTCCGGCGAAACCGATACGGAAAAATATTCTCCTCTTTGTAAGCTCCGCAGTAACTCAGGTAAGGAATATGCTTCGTGAGGGAGCAAGCTCTAACGACATACGTCTTGACTATCTTTGCGCCGCTGTTGCAAATTACCGTTATACACAAATTACCTGCGTAAAAACAAGGTTGCCTATACATATGCCGGTACTGCCGAAAAGGAGGGAAATTCCCAGCTTGAATACGACTTTTCAAAGGAACTTATGCTGGAATACTTCAGACAGTGCGGAGATCTGCTTTACGACGATAATTTTAGTTTTATGACGGTAGGATACGGAGGTGCGGCTGATGGATCTTAAAAATCTTGTTTACGGTATTTACGGACTGATAAATTATAAACGCACCGACGTATTTGCCGAATATGAAAAAATTCCCGTTAAGGATCACGATAATATTTATATTGTCACAAGTATTGAAAATATCTCACTGAAAAATCAGTTTATCAAAAGCAGTCTTAAAAGATATGAAACGCTGATTGATCTTAAAGTCAGAGTACTCGGACTTCCGGACGAAGATCCACTTGTTCTTTATGATTACATGGACAACGCTGTTATCAGCCGTCTTGCTTCTGGCGGATACTACTTGAAATCCGCTGAGATAAAAGGTCCTAAACAGGATAACGGATTAAAGCGTTTTTGTCCTTGAGGGAATTTTTACACTTGAAGCGAAATCGGAGGCGGAAATATAATGAATCATGCTTTAGTCCTTGAGCAGGACTGCTCGGTAAACATTTCCGGAATCACAGTTTATATTGACGCATATGAAATATCTGCTGAAAATAAATTTTTATTTCAGCCTATGGCAGTTTCCGGAATTAGATTTCAGGAACTGGGCAGGCATCCGGCGTCCATAAAAATAACCGGAAGAATTCTTAAGTCTGAAGGAATAAATCCGGCAGCTCAGCTAAACGGTCATATGACTAATTCAACGGTATTCAATCTTAATATGGACGGTTTATATATTAATGCCGCAAAGCTGAAAAATATTCTATAAATACTCAGACTAATTCACAATTTCATCAGTGCGTTGTTGAATTTTACTGCGACAGCTACATAAACGGAGGCAGCTAATGAATTTAAAGCTTACATTACGTACTACGACAAATACAGATTATGAATTCGGAAGATGCGTTTCTTTTTCTTCACCAAAGACGCATACACTCCGTATACTTTGTTTGAAGGAGTTTTTCTTACTGAAAAAACCGACATTGCAAATATTAAGGAAGTAATTTTTTCAGTTGACCAAACTGATATTCACTATGGACTTCTTGACAGTGTTGATTTTTGTACATTGCAGGGTTATAAAATTATTAAAGTAAAATCCAAAGGATTTACGTCCCTGCTTTGTCAGAATCAGCCCAAACCCGGATTAAAGCCGGATTCCGATCTCGCTACATTAATGTCGGAATTTGACATACCAAATGTTACGTATGAGTCAACGTCGCTTTTAAATTACATTTACATAAAGGAAGGATCTACCTTATGGGACGCCGCTGCAAATTTCAATTTTCGTCTTAACGGAGGGTATCCTTATATTGAGGGGACAAATAACGTAAGAGTTACTCTTAAAAACGCCTTCTGAAAAAACCGTTTCTGAAAAACGATATTATAAAGACCGGAATAATTTACGATTATTCCAAAATTATCAGCCATCTTCACATGAAAGACGTTGACGGTACTTTACGACGCTTTCAGCAGAAGCAATCTGTTTGCCATTAACCGCAGACTGATCAGGCATAAGCAGATCCCCTTGATATGCAGTATCTCAGCGCCCCGATTCCGGACTTCTCTTTAAACTTAATTTTAGTCAGAGAGGGTGCAGATGTCATTATGTTCAGTACATAGGATATTCCGAGAAGATCTAAACGATATGGTGTCTTTTGGCGATGTCAGTCTTCAGAGAATTAAAAATTGAGCTTTCCGGGGAAAGGGAACAGTCAAAACCTTACTCGGAGTTTATTCCGACGCTTTTTTTAACTTACTTTTTTGAAAAAAGTAAGCAAAAACTTTTATGCCGAATTTTATTGACTTGATTTTCTTTTTAAAGACTCGCAAAGTTAATTTTGCAGGGAATAAAAAGAATATTTTACAAAACATATACCGCCCCAGCTTGTGCATATAACACAAACCGAGGCGGTTAAACTTTATTTTTATTATCATTGAGAGGAACTCTTCTGACGAACAGGAACGCTATTGCAGTCAGAAGTACTGCAATGCAAGGCAGTACAGCTGTAAGATGATAAACACTTTCCTCAAGCCACTGTATAAATTTCAAGAAAGTTTCGATTATTTTATTGTCGGCAAATTTAAAGTCAATAAAAAGTATAATAACCGATCCTATCTGAAAAATCAGCCACAGACTTAGTGGAATTATAATTTTAAAATTCTGTTGAGACGGTATAAAAGCGCTCCTATTAAGACACCCAGAGATGAAACAGTGATATACATAGTAAAATCCATTAAAAATATTGTAGGGTATTCTGAAATTTTTGGGCTAATACTAGTTCCGGATTGATAAAGATACATTTGTTCATACATTGAATCATAAAACATTTTAGTGTGTTTTTCATAAGTATTACCAATAATATTAATTATTGAATCCTGCGGCTGCTAAGACTGAAATAGTTATAAAACCAAGAATCAATGCCATAAAAAATGTTTTTCTTGATATGCCGTTTTGCATGGAAAGAGCCAAACTTTCTCTGTAAAATACTATTCCCGAGATCATCATAAATATAACTGTGCCCATTTCCATACCGCCGAAGCTGCCGTTCGTATCAATACTTAAAGTTAAAAGCAGTCCCAGATGAACTATTACAAAATTATCCCAAAGTAAATCAGGTAAGATTTTCCTGTTGCCAAATTAAATATTTGTAAATTGATTTAAGCTTCATATGATTTCCTCCATTATGAGTTAGTAAGCTGAACAAACAGCTTTGCAGATCCATTGCAGATATTTCAAGTCCTACCGGAATACCCTCCGACGGTACGCTGCCGATTATATACGCCGTTTTCAGTCCGCCGATGGAATCAGTACCGATAACGTTTTTATCTTTTATAAATTCATCTATAGCGGCGGCTGAGCCTGCAACGGTAAAGCCTGTACGCAAAAGCGAATCCCTGGTTTGATTTCTTATGATCTCTCCGTTTTCACTATTATAACGTCCTCGATTACCGATGAAACTTCTTCGATCAGATGTGGAAATAACGCAGCAGAAAGGGTTTTCAGCATATTTTTCAATGAGAACTTTATAGAAAATATCACGGTGATTAGCGTCCAATCCCAAAACGGGTTCATCAAGGAAGATATACGGCGTATTTACTGAAAGAGCAATTATAATTTTAAAAATCGAAGTGTAGCCGGTTGAAAGAGAACGAGGAGTTTTATTGACGTTCAGACTGAATTCATTTGCCAGCTTCATTGCATATTCGGTATCAAAATCGGGATAAAATTCCTTAGTCCATTTGAAAATTTTTTAATTTTCATTTTCGGAGGATATAGATTGCTTTCATTCATAATATATAATTTTGACAAAGCCTTATCATTTTCCCTTTGCATTTACCCGTCAACAAATATTTCACCTTCTGTTGAAAAAATTCTGTTTGAAATAATTTTCAAAAGCGTAGATTTTCCTGCGCCGTTTCTGCCTAAAAGTCCGTAAATCTTATTTTCTTCAAAGGTAAGATTGACCATATTCAAAGCACGCACTTTTTAAAATCCTTGGTAACATCTTTTATTTCAATACTCATAATGCATCTCCTTTATCCAACATCATAATAATTTCTTCCTTTGTTACTCCAAGCCGTTTGGCTTCAGCAAGAAGCTCCTTTACATAATTTTCGAAAAATAAATTCCGTCGTTTTTCCGTAAGTTTTTCTTAGCGCCTCGGCTACAAACATACCGACACCTCTTTTTTTATAAACTATTCCGTTTTCTGTAAGTATATTTATTCCTTTCAGAGCCGTTGCAGGATTTATTTTTAATGTGACGGAAATCTCTGTTATTGAAGGAATTTGGCTGCCCTCTTCAAAAGCTCCTGTTAAAATTGCGTCCTCCAATCCGTCGGCAACCTGCACGAATATCGGCTTTTCACTGTTGAAGTCTAGATTCATTTGCATGCCTTCTTTCTGTTTTGGTTAATTAGTCGACTGATTAACTACAAGTGTATATAATACCATATCTTTTTCAGTTTGTCAATACCTTTTAAAGAAAAAATTTATTTTAAGATTTTATACTATTGACGAATCAGTAAAAATAATGATATACTATAAAGAAAGCTAATAACGTATATTCGGGGGAGAGAAAATGAACGAGCTTTTCAAATCGGTACGATATTTAAAGGGCGTAGGGGGAAAAAAAGCTGCTTATTATGAAAGCTGGGAATTTCTACAGTTTACGATCTTCTTTATCATCTTCCGCGCAGTTATGTTGATTTTTCAAATCCCGTATCTCCTCTTGAAGCTAATATAAACGACTATGCAGTACTTAAAGGAACTATAGTAAAAAAAATGCCCGAACAGAGAATACGTAAGGGTTTGAGTATCTTTAAAGCCGTCGCTACAGACGGCGTTCACGATTTTGTTGTTATAATTTACAATAATGTGTACGGATTCCGTGCGCTTAAAGAGGGCGAGGAATACTGCTTTTACGGTAAGATAACAGGAAATCTTTTACGCCGTGAGATCAATTCCCCCGTATTATAAAATCGGACGCAGAGCCTTTTCAGCCTGTCTATCACCTTACAACAGGACTTACTTCCGCTGCAATTCTGCAAAATATGAGGGAAGCTGTGTCCATACTGGACAGCGAACCCTTTGACAGTATGCCGACAAATCTGCTGATGGAAAACGAATTGCTGTCCCTGCCTCACGCACTGAAAAGCATTCATTTTCCCATTGATTCCCCAAGACGCTGCAAATGCAAGGAAACGTCTTGCCTTTGACGAACTGCTGATACTACAGCTTTTTGGTATGCTGACTATGAAAAATCACAGTCGAGAAAACAGCGTACATAATGGATAAAAATACGGACATGACTGCCTTTTTCGGCAGTCTGCCTTTTGAAATGACCGATGCACAAAAAATCAATATCCGACGTTATAAACGATATGTCTACAGATTCTCCTATGAACCGTCTGCTTCAGGGGACGTGGGCAGCGGTAAAACTGCTGTTGCCGCCGCCGCATGCTATTTTTGCCTGTCAAAACGGATTTCAGTCTGCGTTGATGGCGCCTACGGAAATTCTTGCAGTACAGCATTACAATACCCTCAAAAGCTTTTCTTGAACCCATAGGCGTAAATGTAGTACTGCTGACAGGCTCAATGACCGCTAAACAAAGCGTATTGCAAAAGAAGCACTGAAATCAGGCGAAGCGGCGGTAGCCGCAGGTACTCATGCAATAATACAGAAAGACGTTGAATTTCAACGTCTTGGTCTGGTTATTACTGATGAACAGCACCGTTTCGGCGTTGCACAGCGTGCCGCCCTTGCCGACAAGGGGAAACAGTCCCCACAGACTTGTAATGTCGGCAACGCCCATTCCCCGTACCCTTGCGCTGATTATTTACGGCGATCTGGATATTTCTATTATCAATCAGATGCCAAAGGGCAGACTGCCGGTAAAAACCTATGCAGTAACCGGTAAGCTGAGGAAAAGGGCTTATAATTTTATAAAGTCGGAAATTGACAATGGCAGGCAGGCTTATATTGTGTGTCCCATGATCGAGGACAGTGACAGCGATCTCCAGGCCGTCAAAAGCTATGCGGACAAGCTGAGAATCGACGATTTTGCAGATTATGAAATCGGTCTGCTTCACGGTAAAATGAAAGCCGCTGAAAAAATGAAATAATGAGTAAATTTAAGGACGGTAAAATTGATTTACTGGTCTGTACCACCGTTGTAGAGGTGGGTGTGGACGTTCCAAACGCTTCCATTATGCTGATAGAAAATGCCGAGCGATTTGGTCTTTTCACAGCTTCATCAGCTGAGAGGTCGTGTGGGACGTGGAAGTCAGCAGAGCCATTGTATTCTCCTGACGGACAATACAGGTGAAGAATGCATCAGGCGAATGAAAATTATGAGCAAAACGTCGGACGGCTTTAAGATTCTGAAGAAGACCATTAAAAAAATGAGAGGTCCGGGAGACTTTTTCGGTCATTTCTTGTCTCGTGACAAGAAACGAACCAAAGAAACACACTTTTTTTGTTCACACGAAAAAGAAGCAAAAAATGTAACGACTGCATAATTGATAGTGAAAAATCACGCAAGGTACTCTCCCAAAACTGTACTGAGACTTTTTGCCACTTGCGTTCTCCGCTTAACTGCACTCATCTAACATGGGCGTGAATTTTTTATTTACGTCTTGCCTTTACGGGGAGACTAATTAGTTCAAAAACTGTATGACGGATAAAGTTCGGCACTTTATGTGCCGCAAGCCGCCCACGGCGTTTGAGTGGGCGCATTTCTGTTCGTTTCTTGTTGCGAAACAAGTTAAAAAAAAGCAGTCATATGAGGATACAAAGCGTAGTTCTGGAAAACCATTGCGATATCTCTGTCCTTAGGAGCGATATCGTTTACAAGACGGTCGCCTATATAGAGTTCACCTTCGAGATTTCTTCCAGACCGGCAATCATTCTGAGCGTTGTGGACTTACCGCAGCCGGAAGGTCCGACTAATATGATAAATTCCTTATCTGTGATTTCTAAATTTACGTCTTTAACGGCTGTAAAGCCACCGGGATATTTCTTATAAATTCCGCGTAATGATAAACTTGCCATTTTATCTATTCCTCCCACATAATAATTCTGCTAACCCGAATAACAGATTAACTTACATATAATATAATACCAAATTTTAACAAAGTTTCAAGTCACTAATTATCCAAAGTTATCATTGCATGTTTATCCAATATGACGAAAAATTCTCTGTAATATTGCGGAAAACTTCTTCAAAACATTGTGATTTCAACAGGTTTTTCAACATCTTTGTGCATTATTTCCATATACTCGCCAATCGCCAGTTTTCTGGCATCAGCAGTCCTCCCATCTGAATTCTGCACAATTTTTCAACACTGTTTCAACAGCTGAAAACATACGTTTTATCTGGTGATATTTCCCCTCGTGAAGTTCTATAAACGCCGTTTTCGCAGTCGGAAACCGCTTCACTTTTGCCGGAAGACACTTCTCCCCTCCGTCTATTATAACGCCTTCAGCAAACTGTCTTACATAATCTTCTTGAAAACTTTCGGCAAGTTTTACAATATAATATTTAGGAATATGTTTTTGGGAGATAATATTCGGTGACTCAGAGTTCAAATCATTAGTAATAAAGACCATTCCTATAGTATCCTTATCAGTCTGCCCGGCGGGAAATATATCTTTTCTTTTATATCATCACCCAGAAGATCCATAACGGTTTTTTCATGTTTGTCCTCAGTGGCACAGACAAAGCCCTCAGGCTTATTTAAAATTATATATACTTTATCCCTGTATAAGATTTTGCGTCCGTCAGCGATGATTTCCGATGTTTCGGGGTCAATCTTTATACTGCCGTCACGAAGTATTTTTCCGTTCACGCTGATTTTACGTTTCCATAGAAGTTTTTTTATATCAGTTCTGGTAAGATCGGTCTGAGAGGACAAAAAATTTATCCAGTCTTACATTCATAAAAAGTGCTCCTTTACGCATAAAAAGTAATGAGGTGCTTACATATGAAGAAAAAATTATAGCTATAGCCGCCGCCATTACTTGGCATTGCGGCGGCGGCAATTTTATATGCCGACGAATTGAACCAAAACAAGACGAACCTCCTCTTGTGCTCAACGAATATCAGCGTGAAGCATATTTAAATATCAGAGGGTGGGAAATAGAGGAAATATCTGTCAAACTGTAAGAATACCCGAGGAATTTGAGGGTATTTACAGGAGTATGCCGATATTCAGAGTAAGGACGGTTTCAAGCTTGAAAATTATAAAGGAAAAAAGTTTTAAGATGTTTATATCGGGTACTTAATTACGGAGGAGACTCAGAAGTCACTGCCGAGCTGCTTCTTTATAATGACGAGCTGATTTCTGCGGCTCTTATTGAAAATAAGCAGGACGGTTTTATAAAACCATAAATTCTCTTTTTAAAGACTCGTAAATCATTTTACATTCATTTCCTAAAACGCAGTCAGCCCTTATAATTTTCAAATTCCTCTTTCGTTCCATTAAAAACGTTCAGATCTATATACTGTTCTGCTCCGTCATATCCGTCTAATCGTCCCCTGTTGCAATACTGCCAGAAAGTCCATTTTCTTTCATCCGGCAGCTCAGCCTTGGTAAATATACTTCTTATCCATATATCGTTATCGTCAAAGTAACCTTTAATATAAAGCTCATAAAAGTAATATCGGTAACGTAAATAACGGGCATTAAACCGTAATAATCATAAACGGCGTCTATCATTTTTGAAGATTATATCTTGTTTCTTCTTTTTCGGAGGGTCAGAGCCGTGCTGAGCATAAAATTCAAAAGGTCTATTACAGGCGGCAGCATATTTTGTGTTTTTGGCACGGTTTTGATAAAATTTTCAGCCTGTGTAATTCCTGAACTGTCAAAGCTGAAAAAAATGGTATGCACCGATTCTAATGCCTGTTTCAGACGCATTTTGAAAATTCTGCTGAAAAATACTCGTCCTCGTAACCGCTGCCCTCTGTAGCCTTAATAAATGCAAATCAATATCTTGATTCTCCAGCGTTTCCCAGTCAATTTCCCCTGATAAGAGGACACATCTACGCCTCTTACAGGATATTTCTTTGACGGAGTATTAGGCCATATCAATCCGTTATACCATAAATTATAAAAAAAAAAGAAAAATAAATACACAACTGATTATTATAATTATTTTTTGTATTTAAGTTTCATTCTCTCCTTTCATAACTCTTTTTTAAACTATAATCAAAGAATCTCATAGCGTTTTGCACAGGTTATATCAGCATTTCCTGCGCTGTAGTTCCCTTTATTTCTGCCGCTTTTCAGCGATTTTTCAATCATACTACTGTCGCGGCGTTTGCCTCTGTATGGCTCAGGAGCCATATAAGGACAGTCGGTTTCAAGCATAAAGTCTGCAATCGTCGGTACTTTTTCCCAAAAGCCCTCAGGGCTTTTTGCATTTTAAAGGTAAGTACTCCCGTAAAGCTTATACATTCCCAAGCAATTATTTCCTTTGCTGTTTCAGCAGAACCGCTGAAGCAATGTACAACGCCCTTAGGTTTATATTCTCTTAATATTTCCATTGTATCGTTTGAAGCGTCTCTGGAATGCACTATAACCGGTATATCAAGCTTTTTGCAAGCTCCAACTGACTTATAAACAATTTTTCTGTTTTTCTGCCGAATACCCGTCATAGTGATAATCAAGTCCGATCTCACCAAGAGCCTTTATTTTTTCTGAAGAAAGTATATACTTTTTCAAGCCGAGGCAAAAAATCCTCAGGAGTATAGTCCGCCGCTTCGGGATGCACTCCCAAAGCGCCGTAAATATAGTCAAACTTTGAAGTCAGTTCAAGTATTTTCGGACAATCCTCCATACAGGCTGAAACGGTAACTATTTTTTCCACGCCCTTAAACGGAAGATTGTTTAAAAGTTCCTCTCTGTCGCAGTCAAAAGCGCTTTCAGTATAATGACTGTGAGAATCAAATATATTATTCATTTTTCTGAGTCTCCTGACTTTCCGCATTTGAATTATTATCGTCGGTTTTTGTTTCATCAAAATAAATTTTAATATCTTCCGCAAAATAATTGTCTGCAACAAAATTACTTTCCGCTTCATTTCCGTAAGGAGTTATAAACTTTGCTCTCGTGGAACGTGATTCGCTGTCCGAAGGTCGCTGTACTTAAGCATAAACTTGATCGCATACT
>VOFG01004546.1_pt1 | contig 17093 bp, 25 predicted proteins | sample 5384171 | NCBI WGS metagenome assembly VOFG01 (sample SAMN12384726, study PRJNA508395) | human gut metagenome | isolation source: healthy gut F | host: Homo sapiens
CGAAATCAGTCTCGGGCAGGTAGATGAGGTCGGGACCCGCGCCGTACTTCGTCGCGAGCGCGGCGGCGGCAGTCAGCCAACCGGCGTGGCGGCCCATGATCTCGACAATGCAGATCATGCCCGTGTCGTAGACGTGCGCGTCCTGATAGACCTCCATCAGGCTCGTCGCGATGTACTTGGCGGCGCTGGCGTAGCCGGGGCAATGGTCGGTGCCATAAAGGTCGTTGTCGATTGTCTTGGGCACGCCCATGACGCGGCACTCGTAGCCGACCTTCTGCATGTACTTGCTGATCTTATTGCAGGTATCCATCGAGTCATTTCCGCCGTTGTAGAAGAAATAGCGGACGTCGTGCTTTTTGAATACCTCAAGGATGCGCTTGTAATCGGTGTCGTCCTCGTCGGGGTCCTTCATCTTGTAGCGGCAGGCAGCTCCTTCGCGGTCTTCCTTGTCATATCGAACAGGCGGTCTGCGAGCACGCCCTTGATACCGTGCTCCGCGCCGTAGACGTGATGATGGACGGATTGTCCAGCGCCGTGCGGCACGCCGAACAGAAGCGTTGATGACGGAGGTCGGGCCGCCGGACTGGCCGATGAAAAGCGCCTTTCAGTTCACTCATTGATAAAACCTCCTAAGCAAATTAAAACGCAGAGCAGTGCCGTGCATTTTCTTACTCATAAAAGTACCATATAATATGAAAAAATCAATGAAAATCCTGCGTTTTCGGCAGGTTTGGCAATTTTGGCAAACATGCCGCAGGAATCGACGAAAAATGACAGGATTTTTTTGATATGGACTTGATTTTAGTATGCTTAACTGATAAAATAAAAGCAGAATTTTTAAGATTCAGTTTTTATCACAAAGGAAATATTCCCATGCCTTTAGTTACTACTACTGAGATGTTCAAGAAGGCTTACAACGGCGGCTACGCTGTTGGCGCATTCAATGTGAACAACATGGAGATCGTCCAGGGAATTACCGAGGCTTGCCAAGCAGCACGCTCCGGTAGTCCTGCAGGTATCCAAGGGCGCACGCGCTTACGCAAACCACACCTACCTCGTTAAGATGGTTGAGGCTGCTGTTATCGAGTGCCCGGATATTCCCATCGCGCTGCACCTGGACCACGGCCCGGATTTCGAGACCTGCAAGGCCTGCATTGACGGCGGCTTTACCTCCGTTATGATAGACGCCTCCTCCAAGCCGTTCGATGAGAACATCGCCATCACCCGCAAGGTCGTTGAGTACGCCCATGACCACGGCGTTGTCGTCGAGGCTGAGCTTGGCACTCTCGCCGGCATTGAGGACGAGGTCAACGTTTCCGCCGAGGACAGCTCCTACACCCGTCCCGAGGACGTTCAGGAGTTCGTCGAGCGCACCGGGTGCGACTCTCTGGCCATCGCCATCGGCACCTCTCACGGTGCATACAAGTTCAAACCCGGCACCGCAATCCCTCACCTCAGATTCGACATTCGTTTCCAGGAGGTTGAGCTGCGTCTGCCCGGCTTCCCGATCGTTCTGCACGGCGCTTCCTCTTCCGTGCCTCAGTGAATTCGTCAAGGTCATCAACGAGAACGGCGGCAATATGCCCGGCGCCATCGGCGTTCCCGAGGATCAGCTCCGCAAGGCCGCTTCCATGGCAGTCTGCAAGATCAATATCGACTCTGACCTCCGCCTCGCAATGACCGCGAGCATCCGCAAGTACTTCAACGAGCATCCCGATCACTTCGACCCGCGCCAGTACCTCGCTCCCGGCCGCACCGCCATCAAGGAGATGGTCAAGCACAAGATCGTCGACGTCCTCGGCTGCGATGGCAAGGCTTGATTTTAAGATCAGCTTTAGGCAAAATACACAAGACATAACACAATAAAGAAACATGAAATAAGCGGGAGGGAGTAGAATATGCGTCGATCTGACCGTGCTGACCATGCACAGCACACCGGCAGCAGGGAAGCGGGCACATATGATACGATCCTCATCATCAGGCTCATCATCGCCTCCGTGATCTTCGCGGTATCGCTCATCATCAACACGCTGCCGGATCTCGTCAGTGTGCTGATGATGGTGGTGTCGGCAATCGTCGCGGGCTATGACATCGTCCTTGACGCGCTGCAATGCGTTTCAGAGAGGGATTTCTTCTCCACTCCGCTTATAGTCGTGATAGTGACGGTGGTGTCCTATATCATCGGCTTCGGCTATGAGGGGGCGGCACTTGTCATACTCTATCAGATCGGGCTTCTGCTCATCGCCTACGCCGAGGAGCGCACGCGCCGCTCCGCGCTGGAGCTTTTGCAGTATCAGGACGAATCCACCGTCAACCGCATTACGGAGTTTATACTGCGCGACGGCGCGGGCTCGATGAATATTGAGTCTGTCATGGGCGGCAGCGCGGGTACGGTGCTCAAATACGCGATGATATTCAGCGTTGTTTACGCCGTGGCTCTGCCTTTGCTCACAAATTACAGCTTCCGCGTCTCGCTCCACCGCGCGATGACCATCGTCCTCATCGCCACGCCCATGTCCGTCGTCATCTCCATGCCGCTCACCGGCATAATCGGCATGTGCTTCAGCGCGCGCCACGGCGTCGTGTTTGAAAGCGCCGCCCTTATGGAGACCACCGCGGACACGGACATCGCCGTGTTCGACAACGCCGGTGTGTTCTGTGACGAAAACCCGAAGCTCACCGATCTGAGCTCGGACATGATAGACGACAATACGTTCCTCACCTTTGCCGCTCACGCGCTGTATTATTCCAACCAGCCCGTCGCCCGCGCCGTCGCCGGGGTGTACACCAAGGACTACCGGCTTGACGTTATCTCGAACTTTGTCGATATTCCCGGATACGGTGTTGAGGTAGACATTGGAAATGCGCACGTCGTGCTTGCCACGCGCGAGCTTTTTGTCGGGAGGGGAGTGAAGCTCCCGCCGGACAAGGTTGAAGATGGGCAAGTGTTCTTCATGACGGTCGCCGGGCACTATGTCGGCAGGATCGTTATCAATTCTCAGCTGAATGTTGAAGCGGATGAGCTTGTCGTCGGGCTGCGCGAAGCCGGTGTCAGCCGGTGCGTTCTCTTGACTGAGGATGGCAACGCAGAGAGCCGCAGGCTCGCCGAGGAAATGGACTTCAGTGAGGTTTACGGCGAGTGCGACACAGAAAAGAAGCTCCGCGTGGTCTCGGAGCTCAAAACGAGCGCGAAAGGCTCCGTGTTGTTTGTCTACGCCTCCGGCGTCGAGATGCACAGCGCCGCGGACGTGGATATACGTGTGAACCGAAGAGGGAAATATGCCGATGTGCTTGTATCGCCGGAGTATCTGGCAAATCTTCCGTTTGCCGTGCAGATATGCCGCCGTATGCGCGAGATCGCCATCGAAAACGCGGTGTTCGCGTTCGTTGTGAAAACCATTCTGGTGTTTCTGAGCATTATCGGCTACTGCAACATCTGGTTTGCGATTTTTATCGATATGGTTGCGGCAGTGGCGACGATACTCAACAGCATCCGCGTCACGAGTGAATCGCTTATCAGCATGTTCATGTACAAGACCGGCCAGCGCTGAGAGTAAAAAGAAAGCGCAAAAGTTACAGACTGATTACAAACCCCCGCACGTTATTATGTCACCATGATTCCGTGCGGGGTATTGCTTCTCCCATTTCAAACTTCGCATAATATCAATTTAACGAAGTTTATGCTTGATTTTTTAATATGGTTGACATATAATTATGTTCAGAATTATGTCACCGGACTGCATGTCCCACAGATGCGGCAATTCCGGCAGTATCATCTTACGGAGGATCATATGAATCTCGACCAGATAAACGACGTTCCCGATATACTTATGGAGTTTCTTGAATACCATTCAACTGTGCGCGGGCATTCTGACCGCACGGTCTTTGCATATTACACGGATCTGAAAATTCTTTTTTCGTTATCTCAAACGCCGTCGGCATCTCGCCGCGCCGGATGTACCGTTCAACGAAATAGATATCACCGATATTGATATTGATTTCATCAAGACCATTAAAATTGAAGAGCTGTATCGATACCAAAGCTTTTCCCCCGAGGGCAGCACTTCCCTCTCTGCCGCCAGCCGCTGCCGCAGAACATCGTCGGTCAAATCGTTCTTCAACTACCTCACAGCAAAACGGCATTTGATGGAAGTTAATATATGCCAAGAGCTGGATATGCCCAAGCGTCAGGCTTCACTGCCAAGATACCTCGAGGAATCGGAATGCGAGCGTCTGCTCGAAGCGTGCGAGGGTAAATTTGAATACCGTGATTACGCAATTCTGATGCTGTTTCTCTCATGCGGACTGCGCGTGTCGGAGCTTGTGTCGCTGAATCTCACTGACGTGTACGACGACCACGTGCGTGTTATCGGCAAGGGCAACAAGGAGCGCGTGGTGTTCTTCGCTGACGGCTGCCGTGAAGCACTGGATGATTACCTCGCCGTGCGCGACACGGGCAAAATACGCGATGAGGACAAAAACGCCCTCTTTATCAGCAGCGTCAACCGCCGCATTACGAGCCGCGGCGTTGAGCAGATGGTGGACAAGAAGCTCCTCATGGCTGGGCTGGACGCCTCGCGCTACTCGCCGCACAAGCTGCGACACACGGCGGCAACGCTCATGCTGAAAAACGGCGTTGACACCCGCGCCCTGCAGGAGGTTCTCGGTCACAGCAACCTCAACACCACGCAGATATATACCCATCTCGACAATGCACAGCTCCATGAGGCCGCAATGGCAAACCCGATAGGCCGCAGAAAAAAGGCGGAGGTCGACGCCGACAAAGAGCAAACCCTTCCTTGAGGCATACTCAAGGAAGGGTTTGCTCTGTTATCGGTATTGCACTGCCGATATCGAACACCGGGAGTTCAGTCAGATACACGGCGGTCATGCCGCGCGCGGCGAGAACGTCAGTATGCGCGCCCTGTCCGGGTGCGCGTCGAGTGTTCCTGTGAACGCCATAATATCAGCGGCAGGCTTGAAGCCCGCGCCGCCGAGGAAACCGTATTCAAACCCGTCAAGCGCGACGTACCCCGGCATGATCTCCATCACATCCAGCCCGATTCCGTGCGCCGCGCGGGCGATACCCGCATCCTGTGTGATGATCGAGCGCTCATCCACAACGAGCACGGAGCACTTGGCGTAACCCTGCCGCACAGGAGCGCCGCGCATTACGCGAACGTCGGCAAGGTACTTGATCACCGGCATATACGACACTTTGGGGTTATATATAAACGCGCCGCCCACTGCGGCAATATTCATCTGCGCGTCGTGAGGATACGCGGCGGACTGTGCAATGTCCGCGATATGCACCTGCGCGCCCATCGCGGCGAGCCGCGCGGCAAAAAGCGCTCTCCCACAGATACGGGCGAGCCAAATCTTCTCCCCTCCCGCGTGAAAACGGAGAGATCGGCGTGACCGCTCAGACGCTCGTCCACATTGAGGTTGTCAGGCACAAAAGCGGCGTGATTCCGCGTATTTTCAGCGGTTTTCGAGTAAATGCGCATATTTTGCACCAATTATGACGTACTCTGCCCTCTCCGGCAGATTTGCGTGCAGGACAAAATCAGCCATTCTTGCCAAGCGCGGCGCGCACTGCCTCGCGCACGTTGTTCACTGGTATAAGCTTCATTCCGTCAAAGCTCTTCACCTCGCCGCGCACATGCGCCGGGATGACGCAGCGCTTGAAGCCAAGGCGCGATATCTCCGTCAGGCGCTGATTGAGCGCGCTGACAGAGCGTATCTCTCCCGAAAGACCGACTTCGCCTATCGCGGCAAGATCAGCACCGAGAGGACGGTCAAGATAGCTCGACGCGATGGCGAGGATCGTGGCAAGATCGGCGGCCGGTTCATCAAGAAACAGCCCGCCGATGACGTTGATATACGAATCGCAGTTCGATACCGGCAGCCCGCCGCGCTTTTCCAGCACTGCCAGCAGCATCGCCGCGCGGTTATAGTCAATGCCGTTGCTGCGGCGCGCCGCGTTGTACCCAGACGGGCAGAGCAGCGCCTGAACCTCCGCGAGTATCGGGCGCGTCCCTTCGACCACACAGGCGACGCATGTGCCGGGGCTGTTGTCCGGCCGTCCGGACAGCAGCATCTCCGACGGGTTTTCCACACATTTCAGCCCGTTATCGACCATTTCAAACACGCCTATCTCATTCGTCGAACCGAAACGGTTTTTCGCCGCGCGCAGAATGCGGAAGCTCGTGCTGCGCTCGCCTTCGAAATAGAGCACGCAGTCGACCATGTGCTCCAACACCTTGGGTCCAGCAATGCTGCCCTCTTTGTTGATATGCCCGACGACAAACACCGTCAGCCCCTTTTCCTTCGTCATGCGCATGAGGCGCATGGTGCACTCGCGCACCTGCGTGATGCTGCCGGGGGCGGAGCTTATATCCGCGTCGGACACGGTCTGGATAGAGTCGATGATGACGACGTCCGGCTTCACTTCATCGACTGCGGCGATGATGCTGTCGATATCCGTCTCCGCCAGCACATATATATCGCCGCTGTCGACACCGAGACGCACGGCGCGCAGCTTGCTGGCGTTCGCTCTCCTCGCCTGTGATATAGAGTATGCGTTTTCCGCTCACCCTGCCGCACATTTGGAGAAGCAGCGTCGACTTACCGATACCCGGCGCGCCACCGACAAGCACAAGCGACCCGACGACCGCGCCGACGCCGAGCACGCGGTCAAACTCCGATACCCCGGTCGAAAAGCGTATCTCCGCCGTCATGTCCAGCTCGGATATTCTCTTCGCGCTCGTGATCTGGCGCATTGCGCGCGCGGCAGATTTCCCGCGTGCTCCGGGCGCGTCGAGCTTTACCTCGATGAGCGTGTTCCATGCTCCGCAGGCGGGGCATTTGCCCGCCCAGTTTGCCGTCTCATTGCCGCATTCCGAGCAGCAGTATACTGTCTTCTGTTTGGCTGCCATAGTGGATTCCTCTTAATATATCATGTGTATTGAACAGTGTTTTCAAACTGAATGAACGACGCCATCAGTACGGTCGAAAGCGCGGTCTGATACCTGCTGTCGGTGAGCTTTGTAACATCGGAATGGTTCGAGACAAAGCCGCACTCAACAAGTATCGCCGGGCAGTCGACGTTTGAAAGTATGTACAGTTTATTTTTGTCCGGCTCCGCAACGCGCCTGTTCTGCGGGTCGAGCGCGGAGACAAGGTTCTGGTGCATGAGCTTGCCGAAGGTCTCGCTCTTGCCGTTGGCGGAATAGAGCACCTGCGCGCCGCTGGGCTGCGCCGTCGGGTAACAGTTCTGGTGTATGCTCAGCAGCACTGGGTTCGGCGTGGCCTTGACCACGTCCGTGCGGTAGACAAGCTCCTCATGCTCGCTGTACGTCAGCGCGTTCGCGGCGCGGCTCTCGTCGTCCGTGCGCGTCATGACGGCACGCTGTCCGCAAAAGGCCGAGACCGCCTGTAATCTCAGCGCGATGGCGAGGTTTATGTCACTCTCTTTCGATCCGTCCGCGCCCGTCGCGCCGCCGTCGATCCCGCCGTGTCCCGCGTCGATCACGAGGGTGTATTTATCGCTCTGCGCGGCGGCGGTCACGGCCTTCGTGCGGTCAAAATTCGCCGCAAACGCCGAGAGCGCGATAAACACCGCCAGCGCCGTCACCGCGCCGATGACCTGCTTTCTGTTGATAACCAAAAAGGATTTGGACATTCATTCACCTCATTATATATGCTCGCGCGGCTTTAGTCAAACAAAATGCCGGTCAAAGCAGAATGCAGATAAGCCCGCCGCTCCCCTCGTTTATTATCCGCTGCAAGGTCTCCTGGAGCTTTGCCTTCGCGCTGTCCGGCAGCCCCTCTATCTTGCTCGTCAAGCCCTCCTCAGCGATGTCATAGAGGGACTTGCCGAAAATATTCGACTGCCAGATACGGTTGACGTCCCCGTCAAAGCCCTGCAGGAGGAAGTTTATAATGTCCTCGGACGCAGTCTCTCCGCCTATCGCGGGCGTGACCTCCGTCTCTATATTCGTCATCAGCATATGTATCGCCGGGGCGTTCGCCTTGAGCTTCACGCTGTACTTGCCGCCCTGACGCACGATCTGCGGCTCCTCCAGCTGCATCTGGCTGGAATCCGGCATCACAACGCCGTAGCCCTTCGTGCGCACATCCTCCAGCGCCGTGCGCAGCTTGTCGTAATCCAGCTTCACCGCGCTCATCTCGGCAAGCGTGGAGATGAGGTCGCCGTCGTTTTTGACCTCAATGCCCGTCTGCTCGCTGATGGTCTTGTAATACAGCGCCCGCGGCAGCTGCACCGTCACGCCTATCGCGCCCGTGCCGAGGTCGCGCCGGTCGATCTTCACGCTGCTGATGTTCTCCTGCTCCGCCAGTTTATCCGCCGCGCGTGAGCAGTCCTTTATTTTTCCGCGCCCTCGGCGCACTCGCATATCTTCTCATACATATCGGTCTTGAGCGCGTTGTCATCCGGCAGTGCATCCAGCCACTCCGGCAGATAAAAGCCGATGGACTTGAGTGGGAACTCCTCAAGCACGGAGCGGATGATCTCCGCGATGCCCGCCTCGTCCAGCTCAAGGCAGTTGACGCAGATACACCTAACGTTATACTGCTCGGAAATCTCGGCGGCAAGGAGCCGCGCCGGTTCAGACTGCGGATCGGTGCTGTTGAGCAGCACGACAAAGGGCTTTCCGATCTGCTGAAGCTCAGCAATAACGCGCGCCTCGGGCGCTGCGTACCGCTCGCGCGGAATGTCGCATATGCTGCCGTCGCAGGTGACGACGATTCCGATGGTCGAGTGCTCGGCAATTACCTTGTATGTTCCCTTTTCCGCCGCCTCCGTGAGCGTCACCTCATGGTCAAACCACGGCGTTGTGACAAGGCGCTCCGCCCCGTCCTCGAACTGACCGGACGCGCCGTCGACCATATAGCCCACGCAGTCCACAAGGCGGACGGAGACCTCCGTGCTCTCATCCACGCTTATCGTCACGGCATCCTCCGGGACGAACTTCGGCTCCGCCGTCATAATCGTCTTGCCGGAGCCGCTCTGCGGCAGCTCATCCTTCGCGCGCTCGCGCATATAGGTGTTGTCGATCTGCGGGATGACAAGCTTCTCCATAAAGCGCTTGATAAATGTGGATTTACCTGTGCGCACAGGTCCCACAACGCCGAGCATGAAAGCTCCGTTCGTTCGTGCCGCGATATCCCGATATATGTTGGTATCAGTCATAATAATCCTCCATAAAGCCTCCGCTCTCATGTTCTCGTTTGTACGAGTCTATGAGAGCGGAGTTCGGATTATGCGGCGCCGGAAGCGCTTATATGAATGATATTACCTGCCCGTGTACTTCGGATACGCAAAACCCCACGTCCGCAAACTCTGCGCGCAGTCGTTCCGCCAGCACCGGGATGACAGGATTCTCGGTGCAGAAATGATCGCCGTCGATGAGGTTTATGCCAAGCTCCTTCGCCTCAAGGAAATGATGATATTTTATGTCCGCCGTGACATAGGTATCACAGCCCTTTTCAAACGCGGTGCGCACGCTGTCGCTGCCCGCGCCGCCCATAACGGCAACACGGTGCACTGCGCGCCCGGCATTATAATAGCGCAGTCCGTTCGTTTTGAGCGCCGCCTTGCACCGCGCGAGGAATGCGTCGAGCGGCAGCGCCTCCGGCAGCATGCCTATGCGCCCGCAGCCGTCCGCGTCCAGCACGCCTTCGCACTGCGCGCCGACAAGCGAGATGAGCACGTCGTTCACGCCGCCCTCGGCAATGTCGAGATTCGTGTGCATGGAAATGACGGCAATGCCGCGCTCTGCAAGGCGCAGAAGCTTTTCGTCGCTGATGCACTTGACCGGCGTGAATATGAGCGGGTGGTGTGAGATAATAAGCTCCGCCCCGCACTCCGACGCCTCGTCGATGACCTCCGCGGTGACGTCCAAAGCGAGCAGCGCGCGAGTGACCGGCGCACTGAGCCGCCCCAGCTGAAAACCGGAGTTGTCAAAGCCCATCTGCAGCTCAAGCGGCGCGACGGTTTTCAAAAAGCCGTAGATTTCGCCCACAGTTCTCATTTCTGCATATCCTCCCGCATTTTATAAAGCTCGCTCAATATCTCCTCGTTCAGCTCCATGCGCCCTATCGCGCGCTTTGCCCTGCCCATGCCGCCTATCGCTTTTTCAAAACGACGGATGAGTGCGTCAAGATACTCGGGGAAGAGCGGCTGCGAGCGCACGAGCGGGTAGCACCCGGCAAAAAGCTCCGCGTCGCAGAGCCTTGTCTCGCCGCCAAAGCGCGCCGTGAAAAGCTGATACGTCTCACCCGCGTCACGCAGCAGGTGCTCCTGTTCGATCGCAAAACCGTTATTCACCAGCCAATAGCGCAGTATCTCCGCCTTTGTCATGGGCTGCAATATCAAAAGATAGCGCGCATCCATGCACCACTCCGCCCGGTCGAGTATGCCGCAGATGGTGTCCCCGCCCATACCGGCGATGACGATTGTGTCCACCTCGTCCGGTGCTGTGCCGTCCAGCCCGTCGCAGAGGACGAAGCGTATCCGCTCCTCAACCTGCGCCTCCCGCGCCGACGCGACCGCGCACGAAAGCGGAGTGGCGCGAAGATCGGAGGCAATGATATTCCCTTTATATCCGTGCCTTGCCATATGCACGGGGAGATACCCGTGATCCGTGCCGACGTCGGCAAAGCCAACGCCGGGAGGGATGAGCGCCGATATAAGTTCAAGTCGTTTGTTCATATCAGATCATATATCATATAAATAAAGGGCACGTTTATACGCACCCTTTTACTCTAATCGAAGTTATGCTCAGAGTGTTTCGAGATATGCCTTGAGGCTGACAAGGAACTCGTCAGGGTCAACGCCGTGGGCGGCGCAGGCCTGCTCAAGCGTCTCGCCGCTGGCGAGGGCGCAGCCCATGCAGTGCATGCCGATGGCCTGAAAAGCGGGCATAGCCTCCGGGCAACTGTCAACGATCTCAGAAATTAAGGTCTCTCTAGTGATTTCCATGATATTCAACCTTTCAAATTAGAAACTGATAATAAAATTGGGGCGCCTGAGCGCCCCAATTCCTCACAGGCGATCAGGCCTGCTCTCTCATCTTAGCAAAGCACTCGCTGCAGTAGACAGGGCGATCAGACTTGGGCTCGAAAGGAACCTTTGCCTCGCCGCCGCAAGCGGCGCAAACTGCGGTGTAGAACTCACGGGGACCACGGGCGGCGTTCTTGCGAGCGTCGCGGCAGGCCTTGCAGCGCTGAGGCTCATTCTGGAAGCCGCGCTCTGCGTAGAACTCCTGCTCACCGGCGGTAAAAACGAACTCGTTACCACACTCTTTGCAAACTAAGGTCTTGTCTTCGTACATCTTGAATCCTCTCTTTTGATAAATGTGCCGTATTAGGCTGTATTTTGCGAACAGCTCTTCGCTGATGTCGCCATAAAGTGTTCCGCGCCCGTTGCGGGATAAACAAAGCAATCAAATGACACCGATCAAAAGAGGGCAATCGAAAGATGCTTGTGATCAAGCGGAAACGGGTATAAAGGATATGCAGGTCAAATTGCAAACATAAATACAAATATAACCATGACAATTATCAAGTTATATTATACAACAGACAGCCGTAAAGTCAACCATTTTTTTGTTCAATATCCGATTTTTTTTACAGATACCAGTGAATTATGCGAAAAACCGGCTGTCAGTCCATATATGCTTCTGCCAAGTGCGTCAGAGCGCTCTAAATGTCCAATTGCTGCTGCCCCATATACTCAAGCCCGAGGTGCTCATACGCCCGGCGAGTGACACATCTGCCGCGCGGCGTGCGCGTGAGAAAGCCGTTTTGCAGCAGATACGGCTCATACACATCCTCTATCGTCACTGCGTCCTCATTTATCGTCGCCGCAAGCGTATCAAGCCCGACGGGACCGCCGTTATAGAAGTCTATAATGCTCTTGAGCATACGCCGGTCGAGCGAATCCAGCCCCATACGGTCGACCTCCAGCGCCAGAAGCGCCTTGTCGGCGACAGGTTTTGTTATGATGCCGTCCGCCATGACCTGTGCATAGTCTCTCACGCGGCGCAGCAGCCTGTTGGCGATTCTCGGCGTTCCGCGTGAGCGCGACGCGATCTCATACGCGCCGTCCGGCTCTATCTCCACGCCGAGGATCCCGGCGGAGCGCGTCACGATCTTTTTCAGCTCATCGGGGCTATAAAGCTCCAGCCGCAGCGACACGCCGAAACGGTCGCGCAGGGGCGCTGTGAGCTGCCCGGAGCGCGTCGTCGCGCCGATGAGCGTGAAATGCGGCAGATCGAGGTGCAGCGAATTTGCAGACGGTCCCTTGCCGAGAATAATGTCGATGGCGTAATCCTCCATCGCGGGGTAAAGTATCTCCTCATACGCGCGGTTGAGGCGGTGTATTTCATCGACGAAAAGAATGTCCCCCTCGCCGAGGTTTGTAAGCATAGCGACAAGATCGCCCGGTTTCTCAATTGCGGGGCCGGAGGTGATGCGCATATTTACACCCATCTCGTTTGCGATTATCGCCGCGAGCGTCGTCTTGCCCAAGCCCGGAGGCCCGTGCAGCAGCACGTGATCCAGCGGCTCCCCGCGCATTTTTTGCGGCGTTTATAAATATGCTGAGATTCTCCTTCGCCTTTTCCTGCCCGATATACTCCGTTATCGTGCGCGGGCGCAACGAGCCCTCCGCGTTGTCCTCCGGGAGGCTCGCGGCGGTGGTTATCATCTCGTTATTTACATCTTCGGAAAAACTGATACTCATGTGATAACTCTCACTTCACCATGTGCTTGAGCACTGCTTTTTATTATCTCCTCGGCGGTCATTCCGTTCACATCCAGCTTTTTTCAGCACCGGCGCGACCTCCGCGCTGCTGTAACCGAGCACGGACAGCGCCGTCATCGCGTCGCTGACATTGCCGTCCACACCGCCCGCAAAGCCGCCACCCATGCTGCGCGCGGGCTGATAGTCGTCGAGCGAGCCCATCTCCTTGCTTATTTTATCCTTGAGCTCCAAAATAACGCGCTGGGCAATGCGCTTGCCGACACCGGGTGCAACGGTCAGCGCTTTTCGTCATTGTTCATTATTGCAAGCGCAAGCGCCTCCGGCGTATTGTACGACAGTATGGACAGCGCTGCCTTCGGCCCTATGCCGGACACTGACGTGAGCATGACAAAGCAGCGCTTCTCACTTTTATCTACAAAACCGTAAAGGTCAAAGTTCGTCTCCCCTATCGCCTCGGCGACAAAGAGCTTCGCCCTTGCGCCGGGCTTGAGCGCGGCGGCGGTGTTCGCCGTTATGTTCAGCGCAAAGCCTATGCCGCCGCAGTCAATGACCGCAAGGCTTGGCTCAAGCCTGCGACAGTTCCGTCTATATGGTAGAGCATTCGTCTCTCTCCTTGTAAAGTAAAGATGTGGCGCTTCTGGCGTGGCAGATTGCGAGCGCGACAGCGTCGGCAGCGTCGTCCGGTTTCGGCGGCGCGGGGGAGCGCGCAGATGCGCTTGACCATATCCATGACCTGCTTCTTTTCCGCCCATCCGTACCCGACGACCGCCTGCTTCACCTGAAGCGGCGTGTATTCATACACGCGCACCCCGGTCTTGCGGCACGCGAGGAGGATCACGCCGCGCCCGTGCGCCACGGCAATGCCGGTGGTGATATTGGTGTTGAAAAAAAGCTCCTCAATGGACACGGCGTCCGGCTTGAAAAGCTCCAGCAGCTGCAGCATATCGTCATATATCTGCTCAAGCCGTGAAGAGAGGCTGTTGTGCGCAGGGGTCGTTATAACGCCGCAGTTTTGCAGCTTATACTCTCTGCCCTCGAAATCCAATACGCCGAAGCCTATCGTCGCAATTCCGGGGTCAATGCCTAAAATACGCATTCCGAGCCTCCGATCATTATAGTTTATAATTCTAGCATAATTGAGCTTCGATAGCAATACAAAATGCAAAGACCGGCGCTCGCCGGCCTTTGCATACGGTATATCACGCTCTGGGGTGCGCCTTGTTGTAGACGTCCTTGAGCTGCTTTTTGATGAGGTGGGAGTACACCTGCGTGGAGGTTATATCGGCATGGCCGAGCATTTCCTGTATCGCGTGGATGTCCGCGCCGTTTTCGAGCAGGTGCGCGGCGAACGAGTGGCGCAGGGTGTGCGGCGTGATGTCCTTCTCAATGCCCGCCTTCTTCTGGTAGAACTTGATTATCTTCCAGAAGCCCTGACGGGACATGCGCTCCCCCGCTGACGTTGACAAAGAGGGACGGCTCGTCCGGCGTGGCTATCATCTGCGGTCTGACAAGGTTATGTACTCGCTCACAGCTTTCACCGCCGCGGGGTACATCGGGATGAAGCGCTCCTTGCTGCGGCTCTGGCAGTGGATAACACCGGCGGTGAGATTGACGTCGTCAATGTTGAGGTCGATGAGCTCCGTCACGCGGATGCCGGTCGCGTACAGCAGCTCGAGCATCGCCTTGTCTCTGTACCCCTTTGCGTCGATGCACTGGGGCTGGTCAAGCAGCGTCTCGACCTCGGTGCTGGTGAGTATCTGCGGCAGCTTCTGCGTGCTCTTGTCGGGGACAAGCTTGAGCGCGGGATTGACGGGAATGATCTGCTTGATGCACAGGTGCGTATACAGGCACTTGAGCGACGCGATGTTGCGCGACACTGTCGCCACGGACTTGCCGGAAGCGCGCAGATAATCAATATACTCCCCGACGTCCTCTTCGTTTGCCGAGACGATCGTCGCGTCGGTGTGCGTGTCCAGATACTCGCAGTATTTGCGAATGTCGCGCATATAAGAACTGAGGGTGTTGGCAGAAGCTTTCTTGTCCTCTGTCAGGTATCTCTCAAATATTTCTATGATCTCCGCGTTCTGCATACTAACGCCCTCTCTGAATAAAAAGAATTTTTTATCTATATCAAAGCCCCGTCCGCCGCAACCGTATTATGTCTAGGTTCTTACGCGGTCGGATGCTGTTGCTGCGCGCCTGCGGCCGTCATGCCGTCGTCGTGTCGGGAAATTGCTTAACATAACTGCTCTGGTAACAATATATTACACTCGAGCAAAAAAAATCAAGTCTTTTTTTACTTTTTTGCAAAAAAATTTTTCTTTATGTTAACTCTTGTTACCCGTTAATCACAATTATTTGTGGCTATTTGTCGCTTTTTACGCCAGAACCCCAAGATATTGATAAAAAATAATTTCAAAAATGAACAAATTATTTCTTGCGATTATGTCAATGCAAATATGTTTACGCTGTCCACCCCTACGCCTTTCTGCGCACCGCTCTGCTCTTCGCGGATTTTCTGCGCCCACCGGCGAAGAAAACACTGCCCGCAAGGCACCCTGCGAGAGTGAAGGTCACCACACTCAGCACGCCGTCCGCCGCGATGCTGTCCCCCGCGACGATGAAACCGAGCGTCAGCGCAAGCGTCGTTATGACGACCCCAGCAACGAGCCCAGTGTACACCGCTCCGGTTTTTCTTTCGCGCGCGGCACGGCTGCCGGCAATGAGCGCCGCGATGAAGCTCATCGCCGAGCTGATATATCCTATCGTGCCCGCCGGGATAGAAAACTGCGACACCGCGAACGCGGCGAGCAGCGCAAGTACCACAGCCGCCGCTGCCCACGCGGCGGCCGCGTGCAGAATAAAGCGCGCGTCGGGCAGTTCAAAAGTCTTGTTCAAGCGAAAACCCCCTGTTAATTTGATGTAGTACATCCTATTAACAGGGGGCGCGTTTAATTCTATTGTACGCAGAGGGCGGAGAGATTACTTCTTCTTGCCCTTGTTGGCTCTGGCTTCCGCCTCGGCTGCTTCCATCTTTGCGGTGGTAGAGATGGACCACTTCTTCGCCTGGATGCGGACTCTGTCCTCACCGGTCTCGAAAGTGATGGTGTCCTCAGTGACCTGAACGATCTTGCCGGTCAGACCGCCGATGGTGGTGATCTCATCGCCAAGGGAGAGGGAATTGCGCATCTCTTCCGTCTTTTCTTCTTCTTGTTCTCAGGACGGATTATAAGAAAATAGAAGATTGCAAACATCAATACGATCATAACGATCATAGAAGAGCCGCCTCCGGCAGCATTTGCTGCGCTTGCATCAAAAAGGAAAAGCATTTAGGGTTTACCTCCAATAATAAAGTGTTCTTATTATACATGGTACTTGCGGTAATTTCAAGATTTTATATGCGCTTATCTAAAATTTCTGTATACTGCCGTCTGAATGCGTCGAACTCGCCCTTGTCAAGGCTTTCGCGGATGCGCTTTGTGAGGCTGTTGTAGAAATACAGGTTGTGCGTGACGGCAAGGCGCATAGCCAGCATCTCCTCCGCCTTGAAAAGATGGCGCACGTAGGCACGCGAGTAACGGCGGCACACAGGGCAGCCGCACAGCGGATCTATCGGCTCGCTGTCCTTTGCGTATTTCTCGTTCTTTATGTTGATGATGCCGCTCCACGTGAAGAGATGCCCGTGCCGGCCGTTTCTGGCAGGCATTACGCAGTCGAAAAAGTCCACGCCGCGGTACACGCTCTCGATAATATTGCCCGGCGTGCCGACACCCATGAGATAGCGCGGCTTGTCCTTTGGCATATGCTCCTCGACCGCCTCGATAGTGTCGTACATCTCCTGATGCGTCTCCCCCACTGCGAGCCCGCCGATAGCGTATCCCGGCAGATCAAGCTCCGCAATGCGTTTCATGTGGTCAATGCGTATGTCGTGGAACACCGCGCCCTGGTTTATGCCGAAGAGCATCTGTCCGGGGGTTGACAGCGTCGTCACGGCTGTTGTAGTCAGCAAGCGCTACCTTGCACCGTTCGAGCCAGCGCACCGTGCGCGCGCAGGAGCGCTCCACATAGTCGCGCGGCGACGGTATCTTGATGCACTCGTCAAACGCCATGGCAATATCTGAGCCGAGGTTGGACTGGATGCGCATGCTCTCCTCCGGCCCCATGAAAATATGTCGCCCGTCGACATGGGAGTTGAACTCACGCCCTCCTCGGTTATCTTGCGCAGCTTTGCCAGCGAAAATATCTGGAATCCGCCGCTGTCCGTGAGAATGGGTCCGTCCCGTCATGAATCTGTGCAGACCGC
>VOFG01000263.1_pt1 | contig 17091 bp, 19 predicted proteins | sample 5384171 | NCBI WGS metagenome assembly VOFG01 (sample SAMN12384726, study PRJNA508395) | human gut metagenome | isolation source: healthy gut F | host: Homo sapiens
ATAAATTAATTGTTTGTAATTGAAATTTGTCTATTCCATTTTAGTGTACTGTTTGGGCATGGACACAACAACGCAAAGATATTAAATCCTATTACAGTTTGTTAACTCGCGCAGCAATTTTATCATAATTTAGTTGTAGCGATAGATTCGTGACCCAGCATACTTTGTATGGCGCGCAGGTTGGCGCCTCCTTCAAGCAGGTGGGTGGCAAAGGAATGGCGGAAGGTGTGCGGACTGATGTTTTTGGTGATGCCGGCCTTCTCCGCCAGTTCCTTGATGAGATGGAATACCATGATGCGCGAGATATTTTTGCCCCAGCGTGCCAGGAATACATAGTCCTCGAAGTCCTTCTTGATTTTCCAGCCTCCATTGCGGTCCACGAACCAGTTCCTTATCTCCTTGATGGCACGGGACGATATGGGTACAAGGCGCTGTTTGCTGCCCTTACCTTCTACCTTGATGAAGCCTTCGTCGAAATACAAGTCGGAGATTTTTCAGGTTGCACAGTTCCGATACCCGTAGGCCGCAACTGTATAGTCTCGAGGATGGCCCGGTTGCGTTGCCCCTCGTTTGTGCCTAGGTCAATGGCGGAGATGATGCGGTCTATCTCTTCCACTGTCAGTACTTCTGGAAGCTTGAATCCGATTTTGGGTCCCTCCAACAGTTCGCTGGGGTCTCCCTCCAGGTAGTCGGCCATGACGAGGAAATGGAAGAATGACTTGATGCCCGACAAGATGCGTGCCTGCGAGCGGGGATGGATGCCGATGTCGTGCAGTCCGGAGGCAAAATGCTGCAAGTCATCCAGGGTAGTGTCAAGGATAGCGATACCCTCTCCTTCCAGAAAGTGCAGCAGCTTCTGTAAGTCTGTTTGGTAAGCATCCACTGTATTGGGTGAGAGTGCTTTTTCCAGTTTCAGATACTGGTGGTACTTTCTGATTATCAGCGTTTGTTTCTCCTTATTCGTGGATTTTTCTTCTGATTTCATTTCTTTTTTCTACCTTTGCTTCGCGAAAATAGGCTGCATTTCAGCAAATTGCAAATAAATTTGCATCTGCTTTCGGTTTGCACTATCTTTGCACCGCAAAGGTATAAAAAATTGTGTTATGAGGATACAGATTATTAACGGCCCCAATATAAATCTCTTGGGCAAACGTGAACCTTCCATTTACGGTAGCGTTACTTTTGAAGACTACCTTGCCGAACTCCGCAAGAAATATGCGGATGTACAGATTGACTATTTCCAGTCCAACATTGAGGGAGAGCTGATAGACAAGATTCAGCAGGTAGTATGAATACTGCACATCTTGGCCGTGAAGGTGCCGAGAAGTTGATTAACAATGTGCGTTCGGTTTCCAACCGCATCGCTATCCCGATGGATACGAAAGGACCGGAGGTCCGCACGACGGTTCTGGCTGAGCCCATTCCTTTCAAGGCGGGCGACCGCGTGAAGGTGGTAGGCAACCCGGAGCAGGAGACTACCCGTGAATGTATCTCGGTATCCTATCCCCATTTCGTCAAAGACTTGAATGTGGACGGCCATATCCTTATTGATGACGGTGACTTGGAGTTGGTTGTTGTAGAGAAGACCCCCGACTACCTGCTCTGCGAAGTACAGAATGAGGCTACTCTGGGCAGCCGCAAGAGCGTCAACGTTCCCGGCGTCCGCATCAATCTGCCTTCTCTGACGGAGAAGGACCGCACCAATATCCTTTATGCCATTGAGAAGAACATAGACTTCATTGCCCACTCCTTTGTGCCATCAAGGCAATTCTTGACGCTCATAACAGCGATATCCGTATTGTGGCAAAGATTGAGAACCAGGAAGGCGTTGATAATATCGATGAAATCCTGGAAGTAGCCGACGGTGTGATGATAGCTCGCGGTGACCTCGGTATTGAAGTTCCGCAGGAACGTATTCCGGGCATCCAGCGTGTGCTCATCCGCAAGTGTATTCTTGCCAAGAAGCCGGTGATTGTTGCCACACAGATGCTTCATACCATGATTTCCAATCCACGTCCCACCCGTGCGGAGGTAACGGACATTGCCAATGCCATCTATTATCGTACGGATGCCTTGATGTTGAGCGGTGAAACCGCCTATGGAAAGTATCCGGTAGAAGCGGTGAAGACGATGACCAAGATTGCCGCCCAAGCGGAGAAAGACAAGCTGTCTGACAACGATATCCGTATTCCGCTGGACGAGAACAGCAACGACGTGACTGCGTTCCTGGCCAAACAAGCGGTAAAGGCTACCACCAAACTGAAAATCCGTGCAATCATCACCGACAGTTACAGCGGCCGTACTGCCCGTAACCTTGCCGCTTTCCGTGGCAAATATCCGGTGTTGGCCATCTGCTACAAGGAAAAGACCATGCGGCACCTTGCCCTTTCCTACGGTGTGGAAGCTATCTATATGCCCGAACTTGCCAACGGGCAGGAGTATTACTTTGCAGCCTTGCGCCGCTTGTTGAAGGAAGGCCGTTTATGTCCTACGGACATGGTGGGCTACCTGAGTAGCGGTAAAGCCGGTACGCGCACTTCTTTCCTCGAAATCAACGTGGTGGAAGATGCCCTGAAACATGCTGAAGATAGTGTGTTGCCCAACAGTAACAGATATTTGTAGGATAAGGGATTAAGGATAAGGGGTTAGGGATTAGCGGTTAATGATTAATTAATAATTGTGCGCAGAACTAACCCCTAACCCCTAATCCCTTATCCCTAACCTATAATCCATTAACAGTGACGATTGACGAATACATTTTGCAGCACATTGATGATGAGGGCGATTATCTGAAAGCGCTCTATCGCGACACGCATGTCAAGTTGCTATATCCCCGCATGGCTTCCGGACATTTGCAGGGGCGTATGCTCAAGATGTTTGTCCGGATGATTCGTCCCCGGCAGGTGCTGGAGATAGGGACTTATAGCGGATATTCCGCACTTTGCATAGCAGAAGGACTGCCGGAGGGCGGGATGCTGCATACGTTTGAAATCAACGACGAGCAGGAGGACTTCACCCGTCCGTGGCTGGAGAATTCCGATTACGCGGATAAAATCAGGTTCTACATTGGCGATGCCTTGGAGCGGGTACCGCAACTGGACCTCACTTTCGACCTTGCCTTTATTGACGGAGATAAGCGTAAATACATAGAGTATTATGAAATGGTGCTCGCCCGCCTTTCCGGCGGTGGATATATCATTGCCGACAATACCTTGTGGGATGGCCATGTGCTGGAAGAACAACCCCATCGCACAGACCTGCAAACAATCAGTATCAAAGCCTTCAATGATTTGGTGGCGCGGGATGCGCGCGTGGAGAAAGTCATTCTTCCCCTGCGTGACGGATTGACGATTATCCGTAAGAAGTAACTGTTTTTTTTATCTTTTTCTCAGCAGCCGCTTGCTGAGGTATCTCACCGGATACCATACGGACAAGAAGCCTACAGTGATGACCGTTAAGAATACCAGAATAATATCCGTGGCATGTACACTTACCGGATAAGCGTCCACTACAAAACTTCCATTGCCTCCCCCCAATGAAATCAACCCGAAACGTTGCTGCAGAAAGCACAGCAACAATCCTAAAACGATGCCGGAGAGGGCGCCGAATACAGAAATCATCCTGCCTTCGAACAAGAAGATGCGCGCTATGAGCCGGTCATCGGCACCCAGGTTGCGCAGTGTCTCCACGTCCTCCCGTTTGTCCAGTATCAGCATGGACAGCGAACCGATGACATTGAAGCATGCGATACCCAGAATGAAGGTGAGGAAGAGATAAGAGATAAGTTTCTCTATTTCCATGATGCGGAAAACATCGGCCTGCTGCTCGTAGCGGTTCTGTACAATGAACCGGTCGCCGAGAATGCCTGCTATTTTCTTTTGTACGGAGCCGATGTTGGAACCGGGTTTCAGTTTCATCTCGATGGCAGAGACTTCCGTGTCATAATTGAACAGACGGCGGGCAAAGTCAAGTGACGTCAGTATGTAGCGTGAATCGTATTTTTGCTGGTTGACGGCAAAGATGGCGCCGGGCGAGAAGAGATACTCCCGGTTGAAAGCCGCAGTGGGGTTGGCTATGTTTACCCGTACGTTCCGTTTGGGGGCATAGACCTGCAACGGGTCCACGAACTGAATGCCGGTGCCCAACTCGGATATAAGTTCCACACCCAGAAAACCATAGTCCACCACCGAGTCGCTCAGTAGGAACTTTCCCGTCCCATAGAGCAAGCTGTCGATGGATGTAAGCTGTTCGAAATTGTCCTCCACTCCCTTGATGACGGCCATTGCCTGGCGGTCCTTGTACTGCACCATGGCATTCTCTTCCAGTGTTTCCGTCCACACGTCAATCTCGGACAGGGCGTGTACTTGCCGGATGCACGCTTCGTGCGGGTCGAAAACCTTACCTTCGCGGACGGTGATTTTCAGTTCCGGGTCGAAGGCTGTGAAAAAGCCTGCCACCATGTCCTGAAAACCGTTGAACACGGACAAGGTGCATACCAACGCCAACGTAGCCAATGCCACTCCACACACCGAAATACCGGAGATGATATTAATGGCATTGTGTTTCTTCTTGGAGAAGAGGTAGCGGCGGGCTATAAAGAAGGGAAGGGACATTATTTCAACAGTTCATCAATTCGTTCCAGATAGTCCAGTGAGTCGTCTACGAAGAACTTCAGTTCGGGGATAATGCGTAGTTGGTGGCGTACGCGGGTACCCAGTTCAAAGCGTATGGACTTCATGTTCCGTTGATGTTCTTGACTATTTCTTCGCTTTTCTCCGAGGGGAATATACTGAGATAAGCGCGTGCCACGCTCATGTCGGGGCTGATGCGTACGGCACTGACGGAAATCAGTATGCCGGGCATGGACTTGGTTTGCAACAAGAAGATATCACTCAGTTCCTTCTGCAGGAGACGGGCTATTTTATTTTGTCTGGTAGTTTCCATACTGTTTATTTTTTTTATGCTGGGGTGCAGCCTGTTTTCACGTTAGCAAAGTTACTGAAATATATCGTTCTGCCGACTGTTTATAGCTTTTTTTTTTCATTCTTTTCCCTATTGTAGGGTTCATTCTTTTCCGTTCTGTCGATGAGATATGCCTTTTCGTAGATTCTATTTGTTGTTCTTGTTATGCTTCCCTAACTTTGATGTCAGTTCGGAGAACTGCTGATGATGAGTGAAGAAGGAAGAGAAGCATTCCGTTATAGAAGAGACTCTCTCTAAATAGCGTTTTTTCATGTATTATTGACTTGAACCGTTTTTACCCGGGAGGGTAGAAACGGTTTTTTTTGCGCATCTGACCGGGCTTTCTTGTCTCTTGCATAGGCTTCCGTTGTGTGTTACATAGGCTTCTGTTGTGTTTTGCACGGTGGTTTGTCTTGAGAAGCCTTTGGGTTTATCATGTGCGCACGGCTGTGGTACACCTTTTCCACAGTCGTGAAGAAGACGTGCCACAGCTGTGAAGAATATGCTTCACAGCCGTGGTTTTTCATCAATATATAGGGGTTGACAGAACAGACATAAGGGAATGACAGAACAAACATGAGGGGATAACGGAACGGACATAAGCACTCGACGCATTCCGTATCAGGGTATGAATAGCGGAATGCGTCGAGTGCTTGTGGGGGAATGATATGATATTTGTTCTTATGCCTTTACATACTTCCTTTTAGCTATCAGCACTGCCACGATGATACCTATCACCAGCAGTGCCAGTGCTCCGTAGGCGATGCCTTCCGTCACGTGCAGGCTGGTGGGGTCAAAGCGCATTTCGATGGTGTGCTGTCCGGCAGGAACATACATTGTGCGCAGGATATAGTCGGCGCGTGCCAGTTCGACAGGCTGTCCGTCGATGGTTACGTGCCAGCCGTCCGGATAATAGATTTCGGAGAATACGGCAATACCGTCTTGGGCATTGTTCGTTTCGTACGTCAGGCGGTTAGGTGTGTAACTTGTCAGGCGGATGCTGGAGAGGCTGTCTTTATAACTTTCCGTGGCACCTTTCAGCACATCCTTGAAGCGGGCATCCACTACGGCTGTCTCTGTGGGTATGATGCTGTCCAGGGCGTCAATCTCTTCGTTGGCGTTGTTCACATACTGCACCTTGTTTACAAACCATGCATTGCCGTAGGCGTGCGGGTTGAGGATGGGAACGGTTTGTCTTTGCTGTCCTGCAGGGAAGATGAAGTATTTGGTGTTCAGCATGTTCAGTACGCGGAACTTATTGGCATCCACGCTGTCCATCTCACCTCCGGCGGTGGCAATGGCCTTGTAGGCCGCCTGCATTTCGGGAGAGATGTGATGCTCTATCATTTCCTGGTAGCGGCGCAGCTTGGCCGGGTGATAACCGCCGACGCTTTTGTGCCAGTAGGAGGTGTTGTTGTCATCGAAGGTGCTGGTGGCAAAGTTCAATACACGATAGTCCAAACTGGTATCTTGCAGTATCAGCTCGTCTGTATTCGTCTTGGTGAAGGTTTCCGTACGGATGGAGTGGGGCACGAACTGGGCATCATTCAGATAGCGCTTGTTGACCCCCCACATATCTGCCAGGCAGAGTATGGTGATACCTGCAATGGTCAGCGAGCTGCGCAGCTTGCCGCTTGCATAGAGCCAGAGCAGGCTGCATCCGATGCCTATGATGATGAAGCTACGCAGGGCGTCGCTGCTGACGAGTTCGGCACGCATCTCTCCCAAGTTGGCAAGGATGCCGGAGAGTTCGTTGGCGGGTATCATCTGCTGGTTGACCATTCTGCAGCATCTGTGCCTCTTGGGCGGGCACGTAGCCGTAGCCGATGCTGCCCGGGGCAACGGCAAGCAGCAGGGCGACGCCTGCAGTGAGCAGCAGGCTGATGCCGAGGGGCTTCTTTTCTTGTTTTAAGATTTCCGGCTCTTCGAGCAGGCGTTTCAGGGCAAAGATAGCCAGCAAAGGTATCGTGAACTCTGCTATGACAAGGATGGAGGACACGGCGCGGAACTTGTTGTACAACGGGACGTAATCGATGAAGAAATCCGTCAGCGGCATGAAGTTCTTGCCCCAGGACAAGACGATGGAGAAGAAGGTGGCTCCTATCAATGCCCACTTCAACGGTCCTTTTTTACGATGAAGCATCCCAGTACGAACAGAAACAAGACGAAGGCTCCTACGTAGACGGGACCCGACGTCATGGGCTGGGTACCGAAATATTGTGTCAGTGAGCCGTACAGACTGCTGTACATCGGGTTTGCCTTGCTCATGGCAGTTTCACTCTGGCTGAGGGCGGCAGATGCTCCGCCTTTGAAGTTGGGCACCAGCAGAGTCAGTGTTTCGTCGATGCCGTAGCTCCACTGGGTGATGTAGTCGCGGTCCAGCCCGCTACTGGTCTGCTTGGCAGCGTCGCCGGTCTGCACCAGTTCGCTCTTGCCGCGCATGGTTTCTTTGCTGTAGGCATAGGTGTGATAGAGGTTGGATACGTTGGCGGCTATGCCGACGAGGGCTGCCACAATCAGTACGGCACTTGCCTTGAAGAACTGGGGCAATGTCTTGGTACGCCATGCTTTCTCGAAGTAGGCTCCCACAAAGAAAAGGATGACGAAGAAGAAGTAATAGGACATCTGCACGTGGTTCGAGGTGATTTGCAGGGCCACGAACAAGGCGGTGAGGATGCCTCCCCACAGCAGTTTCCCACGATAGGCGAGCACAATGCCTGCTATGGTGGGCGGCACGTAGGCAAGGGTGATGAACTTCCAGATGTGTCCGGCGGATATCAGGATGAAGAAATAGGACGAGAATGCCCACATGATACCGCCCAGTCCGGCCAGCCAGACCGGTATGCCGAAGACGCGCAGCAGGATGTAGAAGCCGAGCATCAGCATGAATGTGAGGCACACATAGTCGGGCAGGAAGAGTTGGTAGGCTTTCTGTACCCACTGCAGTGACTTGGTGGAGTCATACGAAGGGGCTATCTGATACATGGGCATACCGCCGAACAGCGAGTTTGTCCAACGGCTGCGTTCGCCCGTCTGTTCGTAATACTCCTTGACTTCTTGTCCTGCCCCTGCTCCTGCAGCCGTGTCGTGCTGAAAGAGAATACGGTTTTCTATATCCGCCGGGAAGAAGTAGGCGAAGGAAAGGAGGACGAATGCCAGGATGGCAATAAGGTCGGGAAGAAGCTTCTTCATGAGTTATAAATTATGAGTTATCAATTAATCAATCGTGGGGCAAAGATAATGCAAACCGAATACAGAACTTTCATGCTTGCATGAAAAGTTCTGTTGAGGTGCAGCCTATCTTCGCTTTTTGTGGCAAAGATACATAAATGCAGATTGTTATTGTCACGTTATCGGCAGAATGTTGTACCTTTGCCTTTCCAAAAAAAGATTAAAGTGCTTTAACGATAATATGCAAGCTTAAATTATTATAGATATGACAATAGGGATAATCAGTGCAATGGACAGCGAACACCGCCGGTTGGTGGAGCGCTTGCAGGATAAGAATACGTCGGGCGATGGTAGTTTCCGCTATGTGGAAGGTACATTGGGCGGTAACCATGTAATCTTGACGCAATGCGGCATCGGTAAGGTGAGTGCAGCGGTAGGAGCTTCGGAACTGATACGGCGCTTTTCTCCGGACTGCATCGTCAGCACCGGTGTGGCGGGCGGCATTGATGCTTGCCTGAAGGTGACGGATGTAGTGGCAAGCCAACGTCTGGTGTATCACGACGTCTGGTGCGGCGACGGTAACGAGTACGGACAAGTGCAAGGTTTTCCCGCCTCTTACGAGGGATGTTCCTCTCTGTTGAAACATGCCTTGTCGCTGAACGAAGCCGGAATGGAAAGCCGCATCCACAGCGGACTTGTCTGTACCGGCGACCAGTTCATCACCAACCGTACGGAGCTGGATACCATCAAGCAACGTTTCCCGACGGTCTTGCCGTTGATATGGAGTCTGCTGCCATTGCCCAGACTTGCTATCTGTACAATGTTCCTTTTCTCAGCTTCCGCATCATCAGCGACACACCCGGAGTAGAGGACCATGCTTCGCAGTATGCCGATTTCTGGGGAACCATGGCAGAGCGTTCGTTTCTCACGATATGGACCTTCCTCTCCACCCTTCCCAGCAATTTATAACTCATAACTTATAACTCATAACTCATGAAGAAGATTCCCAGTTTTACAATCGACCACATCCGCTTGTTGCGCGGTATTTACGTATCCCGCCAGGATGAAGTGAACGGAGAAACAGTCACTACTTTCGACATCCGTATGAAAGAGCCCAACCGTGAGCCTGCCTTGGGACAAGGTGCTCTGCATACTATCGAACATCTTGCCGCCACCTACCTGCGTAATGACCCGCAGTGGCAGGACAAGATTATCTATTGGGGGCCCATGGGCTGCCTCACCGGTAATTATCTGCTGATGAAAGGTGACTTGAAGCCGCAGGACATACTGGCACTGATGCAGGACACCTTCCGTTTTGTTGCCGAGTATGAAGGTGAAGTTCCCGGTGCCGCTCCGCAAGATTGCGGCAACTACCTGCTCCACGACCTTCCGATGGCTAAATGGGAGTCTGCCAAATACCTGCATGAGGTATTGGAACAGATGAAAGAGGAGAATATGAAATATCCGGAAAAAGAAGAAAAATAAGGGGTTAGGGATTAAGGATTAGGGATGGGTTTATGCCTATATTAAAGTCTATGCGACCCCAATAATCCCTAACCCTTAATCCCTTATCCTTTATTATCACACAATCTCAATCCCCTGCTCCTTGCAAAGCTGTAATCCCAGATCTTTCAGCTTGAATTTCTGTATCTTGCCACTTCCCGTCATGGGGAATTCTTTGATGAAGAAGATATACTTGGGTATCTTGTAGCGGGATATTTTGCCGATGCAGAAGTCTCGTACATCCGATTCGTGCATATCCACTCCTTCGTGCAGGATGATGAAAGCGCCTACGGCTTCACCGTACTTCTTAGAGGGAATACCGGCTACCTGCACGTCTTTTACGCCTTCCAGTTGATAGAGGAACTCTTCTATCTCGCGGGGATAGATATTCTCACCACCGCGGATAATCATGTCCTTGATGCGTCCTGTGATGCGGTAATTGCCGTCCTCGTCCTTCACTCCAAGGTCTCCCGAGTGCAGGAAACCGTTCTCGTCAATGACTTCGGCCGTGGCTTCCGGGTTTTTGTAGTAACCCTTCATGGTGTTGTATCCGCGGTTGCACATTTCGCCTTGTACGCCTACGGGACACTCTTCTCCGGTTTCGGGGTCGATAACCTTTACTTCCGTATGTTCAAAGTCGTGTCCTACGGTATTGCAACGTACGTCGAACGGGTCGTCTATCCGGGTGGCGGTCATTCCGGGAGCAGCTTCGGTCAGCCCGTAAACGCTGGTTACCTTCATGTACATTTTCTCTTCCACCTGCTTCATCAGCTCTACCGGGCAGAGGGAACCTGCCATGATACCCGTACGGAGGCTGGACATGTCGAACATGTCGAACATCGGATGGTTCAGTTCGGCAATGAACATGGTGGGTACGCCGTAAAGTGCCGTGCAGCGCTCCTTGTGGATAGAGGCGAGCACTACCAGTGGGTTGAAGCGTTCCACCATTACTTCCGTACAGCCGTGTGTCAGGCAGTTCATGGTGGCAAGTACCACGCCAAAGCAGTGGAACAATGGTACGCAGACGCAGAGCTTGTCATCGGCGGTAAACTTCATGTGCTCACCGGTAAGGAAACCGTTGTTGGCAATGTTGTAGTGGGTAAGCATGACGCCTTTCGGGAATCCCGTAGTGCCGGAGGTGTATTGCATGTTCACTACATCGTGGCAAGTGACCTGACTTTTGAGCTCATTCAGGCGACTGTCTTCTATATTGTCGCCCAAGAGAAGTATTTCGGCCGTGTTGTACATGCCCCGGTGCTTCTCCTGCCCCACGTAGATGACGTTTTTCATATAAGGGAAACGTTCGCTTTTCAAGTGTCCGCGTTGGCAAGTCTTCAGTTCCGGAAGCATGGTATAGGTCATCTGCACAAAGTCACTGTCCTTTTCGCCATTGACGATGCAGAGGGTATGCATGTCGGAGTTCTGGCAGAGATATTCCAGCTCGGACTGTTTGTAGTTGGTGTTTACCGTTACGTAGACGGCACCTATCTTGGCGCAAGCGTATAATAGAGTCAGCCAGTCGGGTACGTTAGCTGCCCAGATACCTACGTGTGTTCCCCGTTCCACGCCGATGGCGATAAGTCCTTTGGCCATGTCGTCCACCCGGCGGTTGAACTGGCTCCAGGTGAAGCGCAGGTTGCGGTCAGAGTAAACGATATATTCTTTGTCTGGTGTTGTTTCGGCCCAATGTTCCAACCATTGGCCGAGGGTGCGTTCGTATAACATGATGTGGAAGTTGAAAGTGGAAAGGTGAAAATAGAAAGTATTTATCATTTTCCATTTTCACCTTTCCATTAATTTAAATAGGTGTATAAACTACTGCAAGTATCTTGGCTGCCTGCCCTTCATAGGCGTGTACGTGGTGCGGAACGATGGAATCGTAATAGATGCTGTCACCTTCTTCGAGCAGGTAGGTATTTTTGCCGTAACTGATTTCCATGGTCCCTTCCATCACCATGATGAATTCTTCGCCTTCGTGTGAGGAGAGTACAAAGTCACTGTCGTCCGTAGCGGCCACATCAATGATAAACGGCTCCATATGGCGGTCGGCTTTGGATTTGGAGAGTGAATGATACTCCATATGCTTGCGGCTGTGGATGGCATTGTTGGAGAAACTGATACTGTTCTGCGACTCGTCCTTACGGCAGACCACGGGACCGTTCTCATCCTGGTCGTCAAGAAAAGTTCCCAAACGTACACCCAGCACACGAGCTATCTTGATGAGGGGAGCCAGTGACGGGAGGTCGATGTTGTTTTCTATACGTTCAATCTGTTCGATAGCAAGTCCCGAACGCTGTGCCAGTTCTTCCATACTGATGGATTGGCTTTCACGGAGTGATTTTATTTTTTCTACTACGATTTTGCTGGTATCCATAATGATAGTATTTTCTGTATAAAGGTTATAATTTATAGCTGTTAAACCGCAAAAATAAGAGAAACTTTTACTTGATGCAACATTCTGAGGGAAAATATTGCTGAAATATCTCCGGTGGTCGGCTTATTTGTATAATATTCTTCTGTTCTGTTTCTCTTTCTTCCCCAAAGTTCTGTTTATAGCCGCTTCAAGTCTTGTTCCGATACGTGCTTTCCTTTGTACGCTTTGCCTGCTGCATTGAAACGATAGCTTAGGTTCAGGGAGAAGCTGCGCGAGTCCGGGTTTGCCTTTTTCGTATAGGTCAGCCGGGGACCGAACAGCATGAAGGAGCCATACCGAGAATTCCACAGGTCATTGGCTTGCAGTCCGAGCGTCAGCCTTTTGTTGAAGAATGTTTTGCGGATGCCGGCGTTTATGCCCCAATAGGAACGTTGCAGCATGGCGCCGAAGTTGCCTTCGCTCTGGTAGTCGGCATCAAGGGAGAGAATCCACTCGTCCGGAAGCTGGAGACTGTTTTGCAGAAAGAGGTAAATGCTGCCGCGGTTCATATTCTTGCTACTGCCTTGATTGGTGACTTTGAAGAACGGTTGGGCGAAGTAGATGCCGAGCTCCGGTTTCCAGATGCCGACGGTGGGTGACAGATGGGCAGAGGCGGTGAGATACTGCATCCGTTTGAAATTTCCGGTAGTGAAGATGACAACATCCGGTCGTATTCTTTGGTCATGAAGGCAATGGCATTGCGGCGGTATTGGTAGTTAAGTCCGAATTGTACCCACTTGTAAAGGGCCGTGAACTGCAGGTCGTGGTTGGTTTCGGGGGTGAGCAGTGGGTTTCCGCCTTCGTAGATGAAACGGTTGTTATAACTCAGTGTGCTACGTAGCTGGAAGAAGCTGGGGCGGTTGCTTTTGGCTGTATAGCTGAGATTGGCTTGGGCTTTGCCGAGAGGAAAGTCTACCGATAGGTTGGGGCACCAGTCATTGTAAGTACGACTTTGACCGGACACGTACTTTTCCTGCTCCCAATAGTCGGAGACGGCATGCTCGAAGCGCAGTCCTGCAAGAAGGCTGATTTTTTCCTAATGTCAGTGAGTATTCGGCAAAGACGGCAGACTTGCTTTCGTCGATTTGACTGTCTGTATCGGGAAGTATGTGCTGCCGGTTCAGGAAATTGTCATTTCGCCGGATGAAGGTGTAATCGGCACCGGTCTTCAGTTCACCTTTCCAAAGGGGATGGGTCAGAATCAACTTGGCGGCATAAAGGCGGTTGTCGGCGTGGTTGAAAGAGCTGATGTCGCGATTGCCTTCGGTCTGGCTTTCTTCTTGAGCCTCCTGGTGATCATAACTTTTGCCGTACACCAGGTCGGTGGTGAAGTTTATGTGGAGTTGCTTTATGCTGCCCTGATAGTAGGCATTCAGCTGGTGCCGGCTAGTTTGCTGCAGGTTTTGGGAGGAATGTATGGTGTGATCGGCCAGTTCTTCATTTGCCCGGACGGTATATGCCGAATGGTCACTGCTGTGATAATCGGGGTACGATGAAACTCATAGGAGGCACCGAGGCTGTGTTGGGGGTGAAGTCGTAACTGGCGCTTGCTTTTCCTCCGGCAAGCAGTCCCTTATTATACAAGTGAACCCGGTTATTTACATCCCATTGTATTTCGGACGGTATCTGGTAGCGAACCTCCTGGTGGCGTTTTCTGTTTTCATAATTTACGTACGGTGCGTATGCGCACAACGGCTTTAACGGTAGCATCGTACTCTGCACCTGGGTTGGTGATGAGCTCCACTTTTTCAATATCGGCGGCAGAGAGGCGTTGCAGCTCGGAGTTGTCTTGCAGAAGGCGGTTGTCTATATAGATGACCGGTGTCCCTTTGCCAAAAACGGTATACCCCTCATCAGAGGAGCGCAGTCCGGGGATATGTTTCAATACGTCGTTGGCATCATTCAAGGATGCGAGCAGGGTTTGCCGTACGCTTGTCTCCAACTTTCCGCCCTTTAGTCGGAAAACGGGGCGGGCGGCGGTGATGACGGTTTCCGCAAGTAGCACGGCATCGGTTTGCAATATCCAGTTGTGGGTACTCCCGGTGGGGCAAGGCTGGCAAAGGGTTTTGTAACCGATGGAAGAAACTTGTAGTAGATAGTTTCCGGGAGCGGGAGGGAGAAGTTCAAAACTACCGTCGCTTCGGCTGCACGTTCCTTGTATGAAGGTGGAATCTTCGGAAAGGAGGGCGATGTTGGCAAACTCTATCGGTTGCTTTTCCTCTGTGAGAATTTTACCTCGGATGGAGGGTGTTGCCGGGCTGGTTTGTGCTTTTGTTGTCGTGACGCTCATTAGGAGCAGGGCAAGAATACATATTATCTGTTTCATGTTCCGGTTGTTGTTTGATTTCGGGACACGAAGGTATCCGCTTTCTGCCGGGATGGAAGAAACAAAAAGCGGATAGTTGTCTGACATTTGCCTGACAATAGACTGACAATACTTTCTTTTGTCCTTTTAAAGGGGGAAGATGATTACTTTTTCTGTATCCATCTCTCCGGTGAACGAGATGGACGTAGAACCATCGGGAAAGATGGTGAGGCGGTACTCATAATTGTCTTCATCACTACGGGTCTTGAAGTCTATTTGGATTTTTTGCCTTTTTGAGTGCTCTGGTTGTGTATCCGGTGATGGATGCATTAGAACATCTCCATCAGTGTGTACTGCATGGGGGGTGAGTTTTAGCTTTTTCCTGCTGTTCGTTATAGAAGCAGGCTTCCTGGAGGGAAAGCGAAAGGTTGCCGAAGGTACGAAGTTTTTCTTGTTGCTGCCCGTTACTGGCATTAGTCTTTGTGTGTGCCGGTGGAAGTAGAAGAAAAAGTGAATCCTCCCCCAGAGCAGGCGGCCAATAGCAATGTTGCCGGAATTGTCTGCTTGGATAAAGCTGAACAGCATGGCAGCTGAGCAGCAGGCATATCCCCCGGAAAGAAAGTGTCAGCCAGATGCATCGGCTGTGGTGGAGAGCATACTAATGTGTCGCTGGCAAGACATCCGGCAGGAATCTCATTGAATACGGTGGCAGGGGAGCATTCTTTCAGTATATGTAGCGAAAGGGTAGAAACATCTTTCAATCCGGTGATGGAAACCGCTTGTGGAAACCGCTTACGGAAACGGGAGTGCCCATCACTTCTTGCAACTTGGCATAGGTTTGGATGGTATCTGCATTCAACCATAATCCCTTTGTGCTGCAATACTGTGCGTTGCAGCGCTTGATTCGGGTCAGAGACCACGTTGTTCTGCCTGCGAATAGCTGCGATAACCGAAGCCGAATGATAGCAGTACCAATAGAAAAGTGATTGCTATCGAAAGATTTGCTGCTGATACTTTCCTTTTCATGGATACAAAATTACGTATAAATCGGATTATAAAAAAAAGGAAGTTTCCTTTTGGAAAACTTCCTTTTTTTAATGGTTTTGCCGCAAGTACATTACTTACGCAAGCCGAGTTCTTTGACAATAGCACGATATCTGGTGATGTCGCGATCCTTCAGGTAAGTCAGCAATGCACGGCGTTTACCTACCAACATAGTCAAAGCTCTTTCTGTACTATAATCCTTTCTGTTGAGCTTAAGGTGCTCAGTCAGATGAGCAATACGGTAGGAAAAACAAAGCTATCTGAGCCTCAGCTGAGCCAGTATCAGTGTTAGACTTTCCGTATTTGCCGAAGATTTTTTGGTTTTTTTAGCAGCGTCTAAATACATAATGTTTAATTAAAAGTTATTATAAATATTCCCTTTCGGGGCTGCAAAGATAGGGATAAACTTTTATATCACAATGATATTCAGCAAAAAAATCATATCTATACTGCATATCTAATCCAAAATCACTAACTTTGTCGCCTTGAAAATAATAGGTATTATATGCAAAAAAGATTAGAAACATTGCAATTATTGCCCATGTGGACCATGGGAAAACGACGCTCGTTGACACAGAGCACAGGTGAATTAATGTTGGATAACAATGACCTGGAGCGTGAACGAGGTATAACGATTCTCTCAAAGAACGTTTCTATCAACTACAAAGACACCAAGATTAACATTATTGATACTCCGGGACACAGTGACTTCGGAGGTGAAGTGGAACGTGTATTGAATATGGCGGATGGATGCATTCTGCTTGTGGATGCTTTCGAAGGTCCTATGCCGCAGACACGGTTTGTATTGCAGAAAGCTCTGCAGATTGGTCTGAAACCTATCGTTGTTGTGAATAAGGTGGATAAGCCAAATTGCCGTCCCGAAGAAGTGTACGAGATGGTGTTCGACTTGATGTTCAGCCTGAATGCAACCGAGGACCAGCTGGATTTCCCCGTTATCTACGGTTCTGCCAAGAATAATTGGATGAGTACCGACTGGCAGCAGCCGACTGATAACATTTATCCGCTTCTGGACTGTATCTTGGAGAATATTCCTGCCCCCGAACAGTTGGAGGGTACACCGCAAATGCTGGTTACTTCGCTGGATTATTCTTCGTATACCGGGCGTATTGCTGTGGGCCGCGTACACCGTGGCATATTGAAAGAAGGCATGAATGTGTCTTTGGCAAAGCGTGACGGGAGTATCGTGAAATCAAAAATCAAGGAATTGCATACATTCGAAGGTATGGGCCGTGTAAAGGTGCAGGAAGTGTCTTCCGGTGACATCTGTGCGTTGGTAGGTATCGAAGGATTCGAAATCGGAGATACGGTCTGCGATTACGAAAATCCGGAAGCGTTGCCGCCTATTGCCATTGATGTTCCGGCCGTGGCGTGCTTCATCTTTCCTTCAAGGAGATTGACGGCGTGAAATGCGAACCTATTGAAGAGCTTACCATCAATGTTCCCGAAGAATTTCACGGCTTGCGGTTTGTACTGGCGGATGCTGCGGCGTGACATGATGGTTTCAATCACCGCATTCTCTTTGCTTTCATTTGCATTGGCAACTTGGGTCTCTTTCTGAAACTGCAGAGCAGTAACAAACTTGCGCCTGCCAGCATCAATCTGATACTTTTCATATTGCTTTATTTGAATAAAAATGGTTTCTGCAAAACTACTAAAACTTTCGGATTATCAA
>VOFG01004834.1_pt1 | contig 17084 bp, 24 predicted proteins | sample 5384171 | NCBI WGS metagenome assembly VOFG01 (sample SAMN12384726, study PRJNA508395) | human gut metagenome | isolation source: healthy gut F | host: Homo sapiens
GAGATGCTACGTGCGTGATCTATGGCAGATTCTAGCTTTTCTTTGAGTTGGAGATATAAGTTGTTCTTTGAAAAATACTCAATGCTTTTTTCGTACTTTTCAAGACGACCATTCTTTTTCAACTCTGTAATTACTTCGTCACAGTTACGAAACTGTCGGTCGGTAAAGACAAAAAGTGTAATAATAGCCAAAATTCAAAGGCAGGATTACTCTCTATGAAATAAATCTCATTTTTGTATGCCTTGATGCATGATGACTTCTCCTTATCATAGGCTTGTTTACGTACATTATCAGCATTGATATAATCCATATCAATCAAGCAAAAACGACATCAAACTCTTTTGCTAATAGCGATTGAGCTTTCGTTATGATATCACTGTAGTCAGGATGTTTGGGCTTATCAGGTTTTAGGGTAACATTGAACTTCTTCAACAAGTCCTTTTCAGCATTACGAAATCCATCAAAATAGAAAAACTCTGTGATTCCTTCACCGATAATCGCATAAGATTTCCGAATTTCTTTTATTCTTTTTCGCGTGCCATACTTATCGTTTTTAGGAATAAAAAATACCGCCCAGCGTTGGTTTGGCGCCAAATTTCCCTGCATTATATGCATTGAGAAACGAAACGCCATTGCGGATATTGAAGTCATCAAGTGAAAACAGGTCTGTTGAACCATCATCCTTTTTTTCTGTAAACCAGACTACATCTTTACGTAAATCCTCGGTGTCTAATGATTGGAGATTATGCGTACTGAAAATCAGCTGCGAATAAGTCGAATTAACCAAAAATAAGTTGATGAAATGGGCAAATAAATCCGGATGCAGCGAATTCTCAAGTTCATCAACAGGTATGATAGCATTTCTTTCAAGTAATATATTCAGAATAGTTCCCAAACCATAATAGCGCATTGTTCCTGCTGATTCAAGTATATCAGGCAGGTAATGAACAGAAGATGTTCCATTGGCTACAATCGTATGTTCAAATATCAAATCCGTATCTTTTTATTTTTTCATTTTGTTGAACATCAAAACCGGATATATTAAAATCTGCACGGTGCAGTAAATCTAATAAAAAGGATTTATTCTCCTTCTCTGCTTCCATTTCTCCTGTTGTCCATGTTTTTTCAAATCCGTTTGGGGCAAGAGTATAGGCAACCACTGCTTCAGGAAATAGTTATAGACACGTTCTAATTCAGGAAACATAAAGTTAGCTGTAGCATAAGCTGAAACAACACTCATATTACTAAGTGTATTTACCTGCAACTTTTCCTGCTCGGCCACATTGAGTTTGACTTTGCTTCCTAATCGGATATGAGTGATTCCATGAATGGTCTCTCGGGAGAAAATTTCGGCTGGTTGCTTACCGGGATAATATTTAAGTGTTTCTTTTAGAACAGCACTATTATCTACTTCAAGATAATAGATATGCTTCATATTGTTTACAAAAAAAGTCAATTCAAATACTCCACATTCTTTCTTTGTCGTATCATCCAAGAGAAACGGAGTAAACCCGATAGGCTGCATTTTGTTTATCTTAGGAGAAATGGCTATTTTTCGTATGAAGTCAAGTGCCAGCAATACGTTAGTCTTTCCTGAAGCATTAGCTCCATAGAGGATACCGAGTTTTAATACTTTCGTATCGTTGATAGTGGTACAGTAATATTCTTCTGAAACCTTATCTGCAGAGGCTTCAAAACTTAATATCTGCCAATCCTTAGCTGATCTGAAATTTTTAAATTTAAATTCTAAAATCATACTTCAATGTATTAAAAATGCGACTATTTTGCAAATATAGCATTTTTAAACTATTTATTTCGCATTTTTATCCGTTCTTTTTTAGCTATAAAAAAGGTGCACCTCCTTTCCTACTCTTGGAAGAAGGTGCACCACACAAACAAAACAAACAATAGACGACCTTCACAGGCAGTATTTCATATATAACTTAACTAATTATTAATCAATTTTATTTTTAACGTAAATTCTCTCCCTGTATTCAGACGGGGTCATACCGGTATGTTCACGAAAAAGAATCTTGTCATAACAGAGTTCGACTGGAAGTTCGTGCGTGAGGCCACTTCTTTTATTTCAAGGTCAGAATCCCGTAAAAGAGCCTTTATTTCAAGAATGGAATATTCTATAATCCAGTCTTTTGCCGAACGGCCGCTCATATCCGTAATTACCATTGTAAGGTGTTTAGCGGACACGCACATCTTTTGTGCATAAAACGCAACATCCCGGCTTACGGTATGAAATTCGATCACCAAACAAAAAAGTCGAATAAAAGTTTTTCTTTGCGGGTATATTTTACTAATTCGGCCGCCTTCGGTTTCTTTATAAGCTACATATATATCCCAATAGAAAACGCGCAACAGTTGCATGATAGATTCCCGTCTGAATAAGTTGCAGGGCAAATTGATACGGTAAATCAGTATATGGCAAAAATGAATGAAGCGTTGACATTCTTCATCGTATAGCGGAATACTGAAGTTCTTTCGCATATAGAAAAAAGAAATCAAGGGTCGGTGTGCATACTCCGCTTATCGTATCCATAAACAGGCTTTTGGACACTTTTAGAAATGTCATTGAAAAGTCATCACTAACCTCCGTGACAGAAGCCAGCTGAAAAGGAAAAATGACTACCAAATCATTGGGAACAATCCGTTGCTTATTTCAAAAACATTAAAAGCGCACTTCCTCCCGTACATATCCCATTTATCCCTTCTTCAAGATATGTAGGATTTTCATCAAGAGGTAAATCGTCTATTTTAGTATAGACATTGAACTCTTCTGTTTCTGATATATTGTCGAGTACTTCATTTTGCCTATATGGCTTGTTCTTTTTCATTGACAGCTATTTATGCTATTATGCTATTTGTCGTTATTTCTTGCTTCTATCATACGAATGTCAGTCGTGCCATTTCGATTGAGCAAACTGTACAACTAAAGATATAGGAAAAATGTATAAAAAACTTTCTTTATCTTCCATTAAAATCATCAGTGCCAGGAAATATTCACCTTCATTAATATCAGGAACTGTCATATAGACCTTATCGTCCGAATATTTATGGATATCTTCACATTCTATCAACATTCTGTCATTTACGGAAGAGACAAGGTATAGATTGGTACTTTCCCATGTCAGCATATCCAGATTGTGACCGGTAATAACAATGGGGGCTTGTGGTGTAATCCTCCCATTACATTTTTTACTTGAAGGATCATATACTTTTTCAATGGCAGGGAATGGTGCTCCTTCAATCATTAATATTTCGGCTTTTATCGTTTTCATTTTGTATGATAATAAGTGTGTATATAAACTGATGATAGATTTTGTTCGTAACTCATTTTAATGGAATATCCCGGATACAGCGGAGATAATAAGACTTCTGCGTTTTATCGTTATAACCTGCATATATCCAATATCCTGTTATATGATCATCAGGATAGAATCGCATTGACCATACACCTTTAGAATATCCTCCTTGCTCGGTTGCAGACCAGTAATAAGTAGGGTCTTTTGGTAAAAAAAGCGAATGGTTGAAAATCGGTTATTTCTAGAGTCTCTTCCATTTTTTTATAAAAAAGCAAAATCAATGCACATTCCCCCACGCGTAGGTACCCGCCAGGTTCCAGGTTCATCAGACCATCTTTCCCGCGATATGCGGCACATCCCTTGGTAACTGCAAAACTGGGAGTCGAATAAACGTTGGTGTTGGCACTAGTAAGATATCCGTTTGCCGTAGCCCAATCCATCGTTTGTGCTTTTGCTGCTCCTTCTTTATTTACAATATCAGGCGAAACGAGAAAATAACCTGACACCTTCCAGTCACCTCCTCCTTCTTTTTGCCTCTCTGTATGCCGTGTCGTTCGGTATACAAAGACATTATTACCGCTTTCATCTTTTTCCTCTTGGGGCTTATTATCTGAATCGTATTTATATAACTGAATATAACTGCGGAAGTTTGTATTTTTGCTCCGGTCCTCCACCTTGTATTTCACCATTCCTTTATAATTGATTGCCGCATATTTATTCCCTCTTAAATCTGTATATATTTCTGTCGATTGAGAATATACTTTTAGTGGAATAAAAAATAATATATAAAATTTTATGACTGTTAATCTAAATATATTCATACTTCTTTTCAATTTATATTGTTAAATTCTTATGTTCAATATGGAGCATCAAAAGGAGAAGTCACATCCCTGACACATCTATCTGAACCGGAGTCTCTGTCTGGACTCCAAAAATTACCGCTGGAAGCTGCTATGAAATAACAATAGGGTGGTGATATAAACTCCGTCGTTGAGGTCCCACCTCCAAGTCCGGTAAAGCAGCCACGCAAATTCCTAACAACTGGTTTGACGCGGGAAGATACCATTTGAACTCTTTTCTCATCAATTATCCGTCCCCGTTCTCATCTCTGTTTCTGTCATAACACGCCCTTGCGCTAAAAAGTACTGGCAGGGTATTGATATTGATATAATAACACATGTTCGGACGCATCTTTCTGTGGAATCGGGACATAGGCGTCAACCAATTTTGATTGTAAGTATTTTCCGCTAAATGCCGGGTCGCCGTTTTACCATTATCCATATTGTCTGTTCCATAGGATAATTCTGCCCGTTTTGATGCGTGCATAGCCAGTTCTCGTCGTTCCCGGCTTTACATCTGCCAATAAACTAGATGTAGTTCGTAAAGACATTCTAGTGTATACTAACCCCATAGTGTAATTTCCATCCCCGTTTCTCTCCTCCTAAACGTCCAAGGTAAATTGCCGCCCGCTGGTCTAAAAACGAAATATATGTGAAGTTTGAAGTGCTTCCCCGCATCGCCATTGGTTGTAGTAGTTATTTTAATATATAGGGATCGTTTTCCTCCGTAGCATCTGGGATCAAGCAAGTTCCCCTCCGTCATCAATATATTCATCATTATATAGATAAAACTTCAATTGGGTAGGGAGTGCTAGCCTTGATATATGTACCCAAAGGTTCTTTAGCATTGTTATACGCATCTGTGTAATTGGAAGAAGAAGACAGGCGGAGCCAACTCGGTGTGGGATGTTGGGTACAGCTTTCATCTGTATATACACCACTTCCACCATCCGTCCTTGAGTTTGACAACTATCGGCCGGACCTCATAAGCTGCATCCAGATCATATTTCTCACTAGAAGTATTGTATTTATTATCGAATTTGCCTCCGACACTCACGTTCTTACTGGCGTTGAAACTCCACATACTGGCTGACAGTATGCCCTGATTCGTTCATCGTTTTTGCCGAGTTTATGTCCGCATTAATGGTGGTACGCAAATTATAAAAATGGTTGGGTTTCACATCGAAGTTATTTGTATTATTATTTCCGATATACATTTGGTAAATTGCATACTCACCCGTTGCCGATGTTGAGGTAGAATATGCCCATGCCTCTATCTGCATACCCAATATGGGGGCACTGCCCGATGAAACTCCATTGACCACTTTGTAGTAGCGTTGGCTTTCACTTGCTATGCTTGCTACTGTCCCCTGACAATTCTGCGCAACATACCACGTTGCGGAATAGAAACCATTGGGATCGGGTTCATCAAATTTATCTATCTCAAACGTGACATAAGTATCCGTACCGGTATTCTTCTCGGGATTGGTGAGCCGCACTTTGCTGTTGACATTCAGTAATTTAAGACCCTGCAATTTGTAATTTTCCACTTCGAGTTTATAACGGAACGTAATGCGTGCCATCAACTTCTTTATTGCAATACCTCCCACAAAGCCGGCCGGTTTGTTATATTCTACCAAACCATGGTCACCTCCGTCGATGTCCATAACAGTGATACCCGACACTTCTCCGGCAAGCGGCACTTCATCATCTGCGGTGATAAGTGATTGGGTATGCCCTTCTACATTTATTAGATAATCAAAGCTCCATTTTTGAGTTCATCAAGAGTTCTCACTCCACTCATGTCATAGTCAAGTTTGGGGCCTAAGACTAACAGGTATAAGGTTTGATTCTCTGCTACTACAAGGGGGACATCTATTGTCAACATATCATTTATAGCAGTCGCCGTATCACTCAACTTATGGGGATTACCATTCATGGAACCATCCTCATTAAACTGGAAAAGCCAGAGATTGTGTAATTTTGTCGTGCCATCGGAAACTCTGGTAGTTGCCGCACGTTGTTCTCGCTCCAATACGACTGTGAAGGATGAATCAGAGCTGTTTTCATTTCTCAAGAATGGCTTAACAGTAGTATATTCACTTGTCGATGTTGGTTCTTCGATAGGCGGAAGACTGACATTCAAACTAACCATAACCACTTTTCCTGTAGCATTTCCCGGACCGAACTCATTCAGGCCGTCTTTTTTTGTACACCCTGTAAATGCCAGTGAAAACAAAACAATGCAAACTGCCCGAAAATACGTCTTATCATTGTTTTTATTCTCATATTATATCTGCTTATCATCATATTTTTCATCCTTTTTCTTATTTGGTACCTTTCTGATCAATAGACAGACTGCTAATGGCAATACCTACTCCGGTCTCTCTCTCTAAAACGATATAAACCGTAATGCCGATAAGACTCGGATTTTTGTTTGCCGGGATTGTTATTGAGACAGGATAGCTATATGTATTCGATGCAGTCTCTACTTTATCACTGACACTTATTTGTTCGCCACTGTAAACAACTTGTACATACAAATTTCCCGCAGGTATGGGGACATCTGTAGGAGTAAGCTTGATATTTAGATTATAAGTGCCTCCCTCTTGAGGTAAAACGTCCAAAGTGCTTAATTCGGAACTGGCACGTAACTGATACCCGGCTTGTGAAATTGTGAGTAGTGTACTCTTTGTCTGTCCGTCCAATCCGATACCTTCCACCCTTACTCTAAACGAACGGGATGAAGTACTTTCTTTGCGTTTGACATATATAGGGATATTTTGGGTATTGCTGCCGTGTGTCGTATGTACGGCATCATTTCCGGATTCAAACGAGAAATCATCGGTAGTTGCCGTTCCCACATCCGTTCCTGAAGTGACAAGTGTAGCCGTCCAGTAAGGAATATTCGAATCAATACCAAAATAAGCTGTTTTACCGCTTTCCGTTCCCTGATAATCAGGGCTGATGATAATGCCTACCCGCATATAGCTTTCCGGTATTTCGTTGCGGACGCAACGAACCATATATCCGTTTCGTCTGTCCTTATCAGCTCGAAGGTTTGCAGTCACCGTCGGAGTACCTGAAAAATCAAAGATAGAGGCGTTGTTGCTCCAGTAACATCCGGTAGTACCGTCTCCACGTGACGCACCGGATTCATCCCTGTATCGGTTGTGAGGGAATAACAGCCAGTGGTACGAAAGGTATCCGTACGAACTTACTTCATTATTTGATGCCGCTATAATATGATTATATTCTTCAGGTGTAGCCATATGCCACTGCCCGTTGTCTACGATTCCCATATCCCTGATTTGGGTTTCGGAAAGACCGGCGAGTTTGCATGGATCTCCCAAGCCCTGTTTGACTTGTTCAGGGGTGTTGCCTGCGGAGATTTCACCGCCAGCCAGGTAAGGGACATTACTCCATCCTGTAATAGTTAAGGGATCGTATGAACTGGGATACCAAAGTACATCGTTCAATGCTTCGGCAGTGGTAGGTGGAACGAAATTTGTGCCATCTTCAGTATCAGGGTCACTGTGCACGGCTATCAGGCTGCCGTATTTGAACAAGACATCCTTATATCCCGTCTCTGAATGATATGCTTTCAGTATCCCCGAATAAACACTAAAATCATTCCATATATTCACATTTCTGGATGTATCGGCAACCGCGTCATAATCTGCCGCTTTATCACTCACAATGACCAGCCCGTCAATAGGTTTCCAGTTGATGGTGATATCATGTTCCTCCATTGCCACTATTTCCGCATATAACCCCATTGCACCCATACCGGTAATGGTGGCGTATATCTGATAATGGTTGTTTCGTGTCAGATTATGGTTCTTAGGGGATTCTGACCGATATTCAGCAGATAGATACAGTTCAATACTTGCGCACTTCCGTTTTTTAAGCACGCATTGCGCGTCGATTTTAAGATAGGTTGCGTGTGATGCATTTTGAGGGTCGGACAATATATGTTCGGGAATATAGGTAGCAGGGAGTTGTTATAAAATCTATCCCGTCTTGTATGGTGTAGTTATCTCCATTTATTGTATATGTACCATTATTATTGAGTTCGCCTGTTCCCGGGATAGTAAGGTCATCCGACCAAATATCTTCCGTATATGCCTGCCCTTCTCCTATAGGAGTGGCGACCGGCATACGACATACTTTAACAGTGAGCTTGGTTACTTTGAAATCCTCATCCGGATTAGTTATATTTTTAATAGCTGTAAAGCTGATGCGGGATACCATGCGGGTTACGCTAACAGGCAATTCCGTCATTTTAATATTATTAATTGTTACTTGGCATTTTTTCCGTCGCTACGGGATTCCACATAGGCACGTATCACATTTCCATACATGGGCGGAGGAGCAATGATACCTACGGCAGAGAATGTCACTTTTTTCTATTTTATTTTCCAGTGTAATAGCAGAGAGCTTTTCGGTAAGCTCCGATGTTTCATTGCAGATGATATAAATGTTGTTATATCCCCGTGCCGCTCTTATAGAAGCGGTGTATGTGCCATCGACATTTATGGAAGCATCAGAAACGCTGTTGTATACCAGCTCGTTCTTGTCATTAAACACAATTGCACGTACGGAATTTATGACTTCATCTTTGTCGGTGGTATCATTGCGCGTCCCCATTTTAATACTCATCGGTATCTTTTCTCCTTCGTAAATACGTGCGCCTGTTACTTCGTTCTCTTTTGTACAAGAGTAAGTAAACAGGGCAAACATTGTTAAAAGAAGGACATTTGCCGAAAATTTTATGTTGATAGTTATATTCATCCTTAATCGTGCCATAATTCCACTTCAAAAAACGATTTACATATCTGTTGGTTGGAACCAGTAGGTCCAATTATTGATGGTTATACTCAATGCAATGTAGCCATTCTCTTCCTTATCTCCGATTCGAATGTTGATATCCCATTCGTATCTGCGGTCGAGGTATTCTTGATCGCCCATCATTTCCGGTTTGCTCATCAACAGGTAGTCAATAAGGTTTATAGTTGTTTTTCCTCCGATGTCTATCGTTTTTTCCTGACGCTTTTTCGGTGATAGAAAAAGTCATGTCAGCATCCTTAATAAATCTAAGAGTATGAAGGCGGGTTTGTAGGGCGGTCTTACTGTCTTTCTCTTCAACTGAACAAGGATGGTAAATTATATTCTTGCTGCTCTCACCTACATTATTTTTATAGTCATAAGAATTGTTTGCAGTTATTAGTTGTATGTCATATTTTGAAGCATCCACCGGATTATTTCCTCGTATAATGCCTATCGTTATATCATTAGTATTGCGCACCAAGCTGACGTTTTCCGTATTACTGATATTTTCCGAAGAAAACATTAATAGAGGACCGCTATGCCATAATGCATCAAGATGGTTGTTACTTATGTTGTTTTCCGGCTCATATTTCAGCGTTAATTTATTTATTGGATCACCTGTATCCATTGTCGGAAGCTGATAGAATTTATCCGTTTTTCCAGCCCATACAACAGCTGTACAGCCTTTCAAACGATATGGTATCAGCATACAATAGTCCGGACTTTTAGCGAATGGCCATTATCAGTAAGTGTCTGTATATATTTTCCTTGCGTATCGAACACGAAAACCTTTTACTTCTTCCACCTGTTCGGCGAACCAGTCTTTATTTGCCATGTTATAGTCATATCGGAATTTTAGAAAGAGGTCACATTGATCAAGGTCGTCATGAAGGACATCGCAACCGGTAATCCCTGCCACTATAAAAGCGGCAAAGGATTATTTTGTATTTCTTTATGTGTCTTTTTAATTCCCATTTATCAATGCAAATCAACACCTTGTGTCCAGTAAGTCCATGGATTGATAGTGATTTTTACAGAAAGGTAAGCATCTGATTCGTCATCATCAGTTCCCGGAGGTGTAGGATTAGTGGGATCAGGGTCAGACGGATCGGGGAATCCACGGTGTTCCGGGACCGCTCACGCTCTGAAGGTCAAGGTGATACCAGTTATTGCGCACTACTCCGTATCGGCCTAAAGCCATCTTTTCGGTTACATTCTGATCGTGACGGATCAGGACATCGTAATAGCAAACAGATTCATGATAGTAACGCACGGCACAAAAACGTCCGATGATACCAGTTTTCGCAGTAAGTCCGTTCGCTTGAAGGTTTGTAATAAAATTGTCTATAGTGCTTTGATCGGCATCTCCAGCCACGAGCTTTGCTTTCTTTAAGAATATAGGTAAGTCTGTTTTTAGTCCGCCACTAGGAGTGTTTTTATATTCAGTTTTAAGCTGTTCTAATGTATAACAGTTTCCTTTCCAAGAAAAATAGCTACTATTTTCAGTCAAACTATTAGAGTGTACTGTGCCTTTACTACCACCTTGGTAGTGAATCCTAATTGTTGTGCCTTAGCTTCCATTGTATTTTCAAGACAATACAGACTTGTTCCCTTACTCTGTGCAACAGCAGGCATCTCCTCACTTTCGCTATCTATATTTTTAGATAATTGAAAGCTGCATCCATATTAGTTTCCATAGTACTATTATCACTAATATCAGGTTGTTCGCTCTTTAAATAGTTCTTATCCCGACGATAAACCGCTCCAGGCGTGGCATTATCGTAAGTGATAAGTTCGCTATACAGTTTCACACTTTTATTGGTAACGCTTAATTCCCAACCGCCAAAAGTAAATTTGGCACCGTCAGGTTTTTTGTAGAAAAAGGATCCTTAACCGCAAGTTCTACTTTTGCACTCAATCGATCCACAGAGATTTCTGCAGGATGGTCTTTTGCTTCTTTTTTTGCCGCATCTATTTTGTCTTGGGTATATCCATCCGGCTTATGCACCGTTACTCCCATCAATGCTCCTTCTATGCCAGCTCCTTCGCCTGCACTCGCCATCATGAAATTATCATTGGTAGCGATGTTGGCAATAACTGCTTCAATAGCAGTGTTAATTGCAGACCAAGGCTTACCTTTTACAGCATCCGCAGTTAAACTCCACCCTTTGCTCCCGTCGGTGTAAGGATTGATAACCACAAATACTTTTTTGTTTTCTCTGGTACTAATTTTGCATCGCTAGCTACAGCTTCCGGGGTCCCTGTTCCACCGGATTCTCCTCCGCTATTCCCAACGGTCAAACCATCAAAAATCAGCCACATCAAGGCACACATCATCCTTGTCAAATAATAAAACTTTGACGGCCCCTGCTTTACTTTCCCCAGAACTTCCCGGTTTTTCTTCTACATTCACTGCTCTTGAAGTAGCTGTGTGACTTTGCAGCGAAAGCGACAGATACGCTTTTGCCATCCAGTTCACCACCCGGAATATTCCCTTCCCGGGCATCTTCACTACTACAGCCGGCAAATATAAAAACTGCCAATGTAGATAATAGAAAACTTCTTGTTTTCATCATTGTTAAATGTTTAAATGTTGTAAATAAAAAGATAATTATAATATATAAAAAATCAATGATCTAGTTTACTCATCAATTCGATATTCTCTTCTTTTTTGGCTAATTCCTCCAGATTGAGATTTGCTTGTTTCAATCCGGATTCAGCAGCCTTATTTAGATGTAACTTTGCTTGTTCATAGTCACCTCTTAGCAGATGTAATACTCCCACGGCATTTTCGTATTCCGGTGTGGAAGTCTCTGCTCTCTTTAAGTATTTTTCTGCCAAAAGAGTGTCTTTACGTGAAAGTGCAGCCGAAGCGGCATTCAGATTGGCAATCTTATCATCAGGAAAGACGCTAACGGCTGTTTCAAATAATTCGATAAACTCCGGTGAACCATTTTTGTAAGTTAGAGCGACCAAATAAATTTCATTCAGGCTCAAATTTTGTGGCCGACTATGAATCAGCACTTTTGCCTGTTCTATATTAAAATTCTGAACATCGTACTCTATTTTACAGATTGCTTTACGCAGATGTGGGTAGTACTCACGCAACATAAACCGATAAGGATTGCCCTGTTTATATAACATCAACGATTTCTTGCGACTGGTATTCGTTCGATAGTTTATTTCAGCCGGTATGTGATCTATAATATGGAGAATTCCATCCTTTTCTGCCATGTCAGACCCTGCAAACCATTTTACGTAATCCTTCCCAGTTTTCGCCACCATATTCCACCTTGTATAATTCTTTGGAGAAAGGGAAACGAGGGAGAAGGTAATTAACAAGTGCCTTTGCACGTCCTTCGGAAAGCTGTTTGTTAAAAGGACAGAGCCCTCCGGTGAAGCATAACCAATGACTGATATTCCACGAATGGTAATGGCTGTATCATTTTTCACTTCGGCAAGCATGGAGGATATCTTTTTTAGTTCAGTCGGATTATTCATATAGTCCGGTTTAATATCGGTTTTGATACGACAAAGTCCAGAAATGCTTCACATGACATCTCACGACTTTTGACTGGTTCAACTTTTGGCTGTACGTAACTAATATGTGGAGTGATTTGATAAGGGACGGGAAGTTTCTCCAAAGTAACAGCACCAAAAAGAGGAATAGCTGATAGTAACCTGCCTGGCCTGCAACAGCCCATCACTTCTTTCCTTACATTCAAATATGCATCCTTCATCCATGGCTCGAATGGAATTATCAACAGTACCGAATCTGTTCTTTTCCAGTCATTCCATACCCTTTTAATATGGAGTATGGAGCTTCTGACTGGTAAAAAAGCACGTTCCTGCGTATTCATCAAAGCAAGTTTACGTTTCAGATTCTGATAGTTCTTACGACCTTTAATGGATATTTCCGGCAATTCCATCTGATGATTTGCAGCAATCAATACTGGTATCAGTTCTATAGAATGATTGGAGCTGACTTGTATATTATCAAAGTTGTAAAGTATTTGAATATGTAATGAATCTCCCGCTTGCTGTAGTTCAAGAGCTGTTGGCTGTATAATTCCTGTATACCATTTCTTGGGATTTTCTTCTCCGTATGATAAAGAAGAAATGGTCAGGAATATGATTAACAGGTATAGGAATGATCTTAATTTTGTCATGGTTGTATTATTTTATAAGAAATATAAGTGAGATTGCAGCTTTAGTTGGTCCAAAATAATTGCGGTTTTCTGTTCCGACCTTTTCACCACAAGTCTTACACCGGAACTTGTCATAATGTAGCCGCACATATCCTGCACCTATATTTGCTTCAAGGCTCCAACGATTACTAAGAAGGAAGTGATAACCATACGAGATGCCTCCTCCTGCTCCCCATCCTTCATATCGGTAATGGCTGGAATTATCCCCGAATAAAAGTGGCAAATGATGACCGGCTATGTTATATTGTGTTCCTATTATGTGTATTCCCCCAAAATGTCCGCTAAATCTTTCACATGTCCAATAACGATATTCCATTGTACCGAGCCAGTGCACCAGTTTTTTATTTGAAGATGCTTTATTGGGTGTAAACCAGTTAAGTCCAGCGCCAAGTTCTATTGTAGTGCGTGGAGAAAGTCCCCACTCTACTCCCAAGTTAGGAGTGCCTGAATATGCACCGTAGAACAGGTTTGTTTTACTGCTACCTTTTGGGCCGAACATTTTAAAATGCTTCCCCAACATATCAAAAGTAGAATTGCTATATATTGTATTTTCATCAGATGCGTATATTGAATATTTTGCTTTTTGCTTGCGTTAATAAATGATTATCGGGTGGCGAAATTACAAAATAAATATATATTAAAGTAAAACGTTCTGAAATTGCACATGGATTCCGAAGTTTCGTTCAAAATAGTTCTATAAATCACTTAAATGAGGGTTAGATAACTATAAAAAGGACTTATCGGATAAACATTGTTAAATTATTATCCAACTTATTCAATTATCTTTTGTGACATACTGAACGTTTATACACGCGCAAAACAAACGATGTATAAGAATGATTATTTATATTTACATATTACTTGTAGTACTTCAACTATGCGTTTTGAAAGATCAGAATATTACACCTAGTTTTGTTCCCGGATTTTAAGGAGTCATCCGTTTCTTTAAAAGGAACAAAGGCGTTCCTCGGTGAGAAACAGGTCGTTCCTTTAAAAGGAACGGCTCCTTGGTTTTAAACCAAAAACAGTATTTGTAATACGCTGTATATCAATTTATTATAAAAGAAGAATTCCGTCCCGATAACCATTGGAATATTCTCAATAAACCAAACGGAATTCACAGTCCAAGGGGCTGTATATACATATTTTTTTATTACAAACTTAAAAAAAAAATCCCATGGTTACAGTTACAATTAATATCAAGCCATATTTGGCTAGATATATGTATGTCCGATATCGACAAAGTTTAGAACCCGATCCAGAAAACCAGTCTCATTCTTCCTCTCCTTCTTCTTCCAAACGACTTATCCCTATCCATCTCTCCCACATTACTCCAGTTTATCACTTCCTTCATCAACTATCTGTCCCTCATCCGCAAAAATACTTCATGGAAAGAAATTGGAAATATTTGCTTTGTACTGCCCAAACCGCGTAATGGGAAGAATCCGGAAGTCTATAACTATATCGGAAACGATAGTGCATTGATTATAGAAAAGGAAATAGAAACGGAGATGAAAGCGGAATTATACTCCTTTCTATTGGAAAATAAGTTCAATAAAGGAGTGATGTTTAAAAAGTCAATAGAACAATTCGTAGAGCACTACGAAATGGTAGGACTGGTACAGGAAGAAACGCTGATGAGGGCATTTCAAAGATGGAGGAAGTTGGTGAAAGAAGAAAAAGCTATAATGAAAGTATATTGATTTTGATTTAATATTCTATAAGGAAATGCGATATACTATACCAATTGCATCTCTTACTATCGTGCTGATATAGGATGGGATATTTTTTCTTTAAAAGCGGGAATGTATGTTATTAGACATAAAATAATATAATTCACCTAATACATCTGCTTATATCATAAAATAAACAGTATATTTGTGATAAAATCTCGAATAAAGCAATTAAAATATGATTATTCAATTTACAATAGGAAATTTTCTATCTTTCAAAGAACAATCTACATTGTCGTTAGTAGCATCAGCTTTGAAAGAAATACAGGTTCCGGCTGAAGATATAATCTTTAATGTAGGGACTTCTGGATTATCATTAATGAAAGAGCGCGGTAGTCTATGGTGCTAATGCATCAGGCAAATCCAATTTTATAAAAGCATTGGAATTTTTTAAGTGGTATGTGATAAATTCATCAAAGGATATTCAAGCAGGCGAACGTGTTAATATAGAAAGTTTCCGATTAAACTCACTTACTGCGAACGAACCAAGTTATTTTGAAGCAATATTCTGTGATGAAGATAACCAATATCGTTATGGATTTGAAGCTGATAATTCATTGGTACATTTGGAATGGCTTTATCAAAAGCCAATAAAAAGAGAGCTAAGGAAATTGAATTATTCTATCGGGAAAAAGATAATTTTGATATTCATACTAAGTTTGTCGTTGGTAAAGAACTTGCAGGTAAACGAATGGTGAGGGCAAATGCATTATTGCTTTCTGTTGCGGCACAATTCAATGATCCGACAGCAGTAGAGATAATGAAATGGTTGAATGATACCACTATTATTTCAGGTTCTAACGATGAAAAAATATGGAATACAGCAACTATCCAACTGGATGATATCAAAATGAAACAGAGAATTGTAGAGTTTTTCCCGTTATGCCGATTTAGGTATTGAAAATATTGAAAAAAATTGATAATGCTATTGTGAGTACACATACGCAATATGACGAGGAAGGTCATGAAGTCAAAACTATAACTTTCCCATTCAGGAAAAATGAATCGGAAGGTACAATAAAGTATTTTTCTCTGGCATACCCTATCATTGATGCTTTGGATAATGGAAAGCGTCTTATAATAGATGAATTTGACTCTAAAATGCATCCTCTTCTTACATGTAGAATTATTGCCTTGTTTAATTCAAAAGAAACAAATCCCAAAATGCTCAATTAATTTTCACTACTCACGATACAAATTTGTTGAGTGCTAATATATTCCGGCGGGATCAGGTTTGGTTTACACAAAAAGACCGCTATGGTGCAACCGAACTTTATTCATTGGCAGAGTATAAAGTACGTAATGATGCTTCGTTTGAAAAAGATTATTTATCAGGAAAGTATGGAGCAATCCCAATTGTTGGAGATTTAACCCGTTTGTTTAATACCCAAGAAAATTAAACCATGACGGCTACAAAAGGAAAAATATAAATCCGCGTATCGAAAGAAAGATAACCCGTATCAGTAGTGTACGTGAGGTGAAACAAACATTTCTGATTATTTGCGAAGGAGTTAATACCGAACCTGATTATTTCAACGCTTTTCGTTTGACTTCTGCCAATGTGAAGGCACTTGGTCAAGGTATGGGAACATTGGCATTAGTACACAAGGCTATCCATATAAAAGAGCAGGAAAAGCTAAAGGGACGAACATATAATCAGAATTGGGTGGTCTTTGATAAAGATGATTTTCCTGAAAATGATTTTAACTCTGCAATCCTATTGGCGCAACAAAATGGTTTTGAAGTGGCTTATAGTAACCAAGCTTTTGAATTTTGGTTTTTACTGCATTTTAATCTATACCAAGGGGCGTTGCATCGTTCAGATATGAAAAATGTTGAGCGCTTTGCTCGGATTTGCTTATACAAAGAAATCGGGTGTAAGTTCTAAAATGTTTAATACTTTGTTTTCTAAACAAGAACAAGCCATTAATCACGCTAAAACTATCATGAGACAATTTAATGGGAATAATCCGGCACAACAAGAATCTTCTACTACTGTTCATTTGTTGGTAAAAGAGTTGAATAAGTTCCTATAATATAAATCGGAAACATTTGATATTTTTTGTGTGGGTTGCTTAACCTTTTCTTATTTATCTTATTTCTCTCACAACATTATTTGCTGTCCTTTACAGCTTCCTCAATTCGAGATACAAATTGCGG
>VOFG01002335.1_pt1 | contig 17064 bp, 34 predicted proteins | sample 5384171 | NCBI WGS metagenome assembly VOFG01 (sample SAMN12384726, study PRJNA508395) | human gut metagenome | isolation source: healthy gut F | host: Homo sapiens
TAGATGCAGTGATGTAAGGCGTGATGTTCAATGCAAAAATAGACATCCTTGAGAATGAACCACCTGTCATAACATCCAAAAATCCAAGGGACTGGTTGCTGCTAAACAAGTTCTGCATTACATCCGGCTTTTGTACCGGGAATCGGAATATTACATCCGATTCTCACGATTACAAGACCAATCAACACATAAAGCAGTTTTTCATACGGATTTCTTTTGTTTTTTAACGCATTTTGAATGGTTGTTAACATTAGATCACCTCTGCTTTTCCACCAGCAGCCTGAATTTTTTTTTTCAACAGCACTTTGCGCTGTAAGCATTCACTTTAACATCAAGCTTTTTTGGTTAATTCTCCATTTCCAAGAATCTTAACTCCATCTTTCGGATTGCTTACAATACCTTTTTCAACCAATGCAGCTACTGTTACTTCTGCACCGTCTTCAAAAGCATTCAGACGGTCTACACCAATTCCAATAATATTTTTGCTGTGATGTTTGTAAACCCTCTCTTTGGCAATCTTCTATACAATGGCAACTGACCACCTTCAAAACCAGGTCTTGGAGCTCCTGAACGAGCTTTCTGTCCTTTATGACCTTTACCGGCAGTTTTACCATTTCCTGAACCATGACCACGGCCTCTGCGGAACTCATTGCTCTGCTTAGCGCCTTCGGCTGGCTTCAACTCTGATAAGTTCATTTTGTGCACCTCCTTGATTAGATTTCTTCAACCTTCACAAGATGTCTAATCTGCTGAATCTGACCACGTGTAGCAGCGTTATCAGGCATCTCAACTGTTTTGTTTAATTTTTTAAGGTCCAAGAGCTTCTACCGTTTTTTCTATGCTTTGGAATTGCACCGATGGTAGACTTGACTAATGTGATTTTCAATTTACCTGCCATTTATTTGCACCTCCTAGCCCAAAACTTCGTCTACGGAAATTCCGCGAAGTTTTGCTACTTCTTCCGGAGTCTTCAACTCATTCAAACCGGCAATTGTAGCAAGAACTACGTTCTGCTTATTACGGGAGCCGAGAGACTTCGTACGAATATTTTTAAATCCTGCAAGTTCCAAAACGGCACGAGCCGGACCACCGGCGATGATACCGGTACCTTCTGGAGACTTTTTCATCAATACGGATGCACTGCCGAACTTACCAATGAAGTCATGAGGAATACTCTTGTTCTCATCCAAAGGTACTTCGATGAGTTTCTTCATTGCGTCTTTCTTTTCCTTTACGGATTGCTTCCGGGATTTCCATTGCTTTTCCCAAACCTGCACCAACGTGTCCGTTGTGGTCACCAACAACAACGAGAGCTGTGAATCGCATGTTACGTCCGCCCTTAACAACCTTGGTTACACGTTTAATTGATACTACATTATCTTCTAATTCAAACTGACTAGCATCAATAATTTCACGTTTCATGTGTTTTCCTCCTTGCTTAGAATTCCAGACCAGCTTCTCTTGCTGCTTCTGCCAATGCTTTTACTTTACCCTGATAAATATAACCGCCACGGTCAAATACAACAGTCTTAATACCGTTATCCAATGCTTTCTTAGCGATTACTTCGCCAAGCTTAGCTGCTGCTTCGGTATTGTTCGTCTTTGTAAGACCTTCTTTTACATCTGCCTGAACAGTAGATGCCGATACGATTGTATTACCAGCGACATCGTCAATAATCTGAGCATACATATGATTATTGCTACGGAATACAGCCAAACGTGGTTGTTCAGGAGTACCAGACAAACGGCTGCGGATTCTTCTGTGTTTGTTTACGCGAACTTCGCTTCTATTTTTCTTGCTAACCATTCTTACTTACTCCTTTCTTATTTCTTACCAGTCTTACCAACTTTACGTCTGATTACTTCATCCACATATTTGATACCTTTACCTTTATATGGTTCCGGTGCTCTCTTCTCGCGGATTTCAGCCGCATACTGGCCAACTTTTTCTTTGTCAATTCCCTTTACAATAATAAGGTTCTGTCCGTCAACAGTTACTTCAATTCCTTCCGGATCTTCCATCTCAACCGGATGAGAGTATCCAAGAGAAAGTGTAAGTTTTTTACCCTGCTTAGCAGCACGGTAACCAACACCGTTTACTTCCAGTCTCTTCTCATAGCCTTCTGTAACACCGATAATCATGTTATTAATCAATGTACGAGTTAAACCATGAAGGGATTTCATCTTTTTCAAATCGTTTGGACGAGTAACTTTAACTTCTTCGCCCTCTTTTGTAATGGTCATCTCTGCAGGAAGGACTCTTTCGAGTGTTCCCTTAGGACCTTTTACCGTCACCTGATTATTTTCTGCAATATCCACAGTTACACCTGCAGGAATCGCGATAGGCATTCTTCCAATTCGTGACATGCCGGTACCTCCTAATTTTTATTTTATGGGGTTAATTGTTTCTATTACCAAACGAAAGCTAATACTTCGCCGCCAACGTTCTCTTTGCGTGCATCTTTGTCAGTAAGCACACCTTTGTTTGTTGAAATAATAGCGATACCAAGTCCGCCGAGAACCTTAGGTAATTCTTCTGCACCAGCGTAAATACGCAGACCTGGTTTGGAAATTCTCTTAAGACCGGAAATGATTTTTTCATTCTTGTCTTTGCCATATTTCATTGTAATATGAATAGATTTGAAATTATCAACATCTACTACTTCAAAGTTTTTAATGTATCCTTCCTTCAAAAGAATCTCAGCAATCGAAATTTTCATTTTAGATGCAGGAACATCTACTGTATCGTGTTTTGCAGTATTTGCATTACGAATTCTAGTAAGCATATCTGCAATTGGATCGCTCATTGTCATTTCGTTTTCCTCCTTACCAACTTGCTTTGCGCACGCCAGGAATCTGTCCTTTGTACGCCAACTCACGGAAGCAAATTCTGCAGATTCCGTATTTTCTCAGATATCCATGTGGACGACCACAAATCTTGCAACGGCTGTATTCTCTGGTAGAGAATTTTGCATTACGCTGCTGCTTAATCTTCATAGACTTCTTAGCCATGAAATAACCTCCTAACTATTTCTTAAACGGCATACCAAACTGTGCCAAGAGTTCACGTGCTTCTTCATCGGTATTTGCAGTAGTAACAAAGATGATATCCATACCACGAACTTTGTCTACTTTATCATACTCGATTTCCGGGAAGATCAGCTGCTCTTTGATACCAAGAGCATAGTTACCACGACCATCAAACGCGTTCGGGTTTACACCACGGAAGTCACGTACTCGTGGAAGTGCAAGGTTAATCAAACGATCTGCAAACTCATACATTTTTGCACCACGAAGAGTAACTTTACAACCGATTGGCTGACCCTCACGCAGTTTGAAGTTTGCGACGGATTTCTTTGCTCTTGTAACAACCGCCTTCTGACCAGTGATAATCTCAAGATCACTAATTGCTGTATCTAACACTTTTGAATTTTCTTTTGCTTCGCCAACGCCCATATTGATTACAATCTTATCGAGCTTTGGTACCTGACGTTTTTATACTCGAACTTTTTCATCATAGCATCTACGATTTCGTTCAAATATGTCTCTTTTAATCTTGCCATTCTAACAGTACCTCCTCTCTTTATTAATCAATCACAGCGCCTGTTTTTTTTTTGGCATAGCGAACTTTTTCCTTACCATCCTCAACTTTGAAACCGATTCTGGTAACATCGCCATCAACAACGTACATTACGTTGGAAACATCGAAGAAAGCTTCTTCTTCAACGATTCCGCCCTTTGCATTTGACTGGTTAGGCTTAATATGCATCTTTACTTTGTTGATGCCCTCAACCTTAACTTTACCATCTTTTACTGCAAGGACTTTTCCTTCTTTTCCTTTATCTACACCGGCAATAACGCGAACGGTATCACCTTTTTAATCTTTGATGTTGCCACTTGGGGACACCTCCTTATAATACTTCTGGTGCTAAGGAAACAATCTTCATGAATTGTTTGTCTCTTAACTCTCTAGCTACCGGTCCAAAATACGAGTTCCTCTTGGAGTCTTGTCATCTTTGATGATTACTGCTGCGTTTTCATCAAAACGAATATAAGAACCATCGGGACGACGAATCTCCTTTACTGTTCTGACTACAACCGCTTTTACAACATCACCTTTTTTTAACAACTCCGCCTGGTGTTGCATCTTTAACCGTAGCAACGATAATGTCACCTACAGCGGCATATCTTCTAACAGATCCACCGAGAACACGGATGCACAATAATTCCTTTGCGCCAGTGTTGTCAGCAACCTTTAATCTGGTCTCCTGCTGTACCATAATAAATACTCCTTTCTGGCCACAAATTATTTTGCCTTTTCGATAATCTCAACAAGTCTCCATCTCTTGTCTTTAGACAAAGGTCTTGTCTCCATAACCTTCACTCTATCTCCAATGTTACATTCGTTATTTTCGTCATGAGCTTTTAATTTGTAAGTTCTTTTAACGATTTTTCCGTAAAGTGGGTGTTTTACGTTGTCAACTACTGCAACAACGATGGTTTTATCCATTTTATTACTTACAACCTTACCTGTACGGGTTTTTCTAAGATTTCTTTCCACAACAATATCCTCCTTTCCTCAGCTTAGTTTGCTTTTCTCTCTTTGGACATTGCTGTCTGAATACGTGCAATATTTCTTCTAACTTCTTTAATTCTGCTGGTATTATCAAGTTGGTTTGTTGCATTCTGGAATCTTAAGTTAAACAGCTCTTTCTTAGCAGCCACTAACTCATCATTTAATTCAGCCATAGACATGCCTGCAATTCCATTCATAAATTCCTTACTCTTCACTGCCCGCACCTCCTTCTAAGTCTGCACGAGAAACGATTTTACATTTGATTGGCAGCTTATGCATAGCCAAGCGAAGCGCCTCTCTTGCGGTTTCTTCAGGCACACCGGAAATTTCAAACATAACTCTTCCCGGTTTAACAACTGCTACCCAGTACTCTCAGCGCACCTTTACCTTTACCCATTCGAGTCTCGGCAGGAGTCTTTGTTACTGGCTTGTCAGGGAAAATCTTGATCCAAACTTTACCACCACGTTTTGTGTAACGTGTCATTGCGATACGGGCTGCCTCGATCTGATTGGAACGAATCCAGTGTGGCTCTGTTGCCACAAGTCCGTATTCACCATACGTAATCTTATTTCCGCGAGTTGCTTGTACCTCTCATGGAGCCTCGGAACTGTTTACGACGTTTTACTCTTTTTGGCATTAACATTATTTATCGCTCCCTTCCTTTGAACTAGCCTTAGCTGGTTTTTTTACCTTTGGTTGGAAGTACCTCACCATGGTAAATCCATGTTTTAACTCCGACTTTACCATATGTTGTATCTGCTTCAGCAAATCCGTAATCAATGTTAGCACGAAGTGTCTGTAGAGGAATTGTTCCCTCGCTGTAGAACTCTGTACGAGCCATATCGGCACCGCCCAAACGTCCGGAGCAGGAAGTTTTGATTCCCTTTGCGCCAGCTTTCATTAGCTCTTCCCATGCAGGATTTCATTGCACGACGGAAAGAAATACGATTCTCAAGCTGCTGTGCGATATTTTCTGCAACCAACTGTGCATCGTTATCCGGTCTTTTTACTTCTTTGATGTCAACAAGCACTTTCTTCGTAGAATATTTAGCAAGTTCACCTTTCAACTTCTCGATTTCAGCGCCGCCTTTACCGATAACAACACCTGGTTTTGCTGTGTATACCAAAACTTTTACGCGATCGTTTGTTCTTTCGATCTCAATTTTGGAAATACCGGCATGATACAATTTTTTTCTTTAAAAATTCACGGATTTTGTAATCTTCTACTAAGTTGTCGGAGAAATTCTCGTCATCTGCAAACCATCTGGATTCCCAGTCTTTGATAACGCCGACTCTTAAACCGTGTGGATTTACCTTCTGTCCCATCTTAATCTCCTTTCATTATCTTTCATTCAAGATGATGGTAATGTGGCACATTCTCTTCTCAATACGGTATGCCATACCACGAGCTCTTGGTCTGATTCTCTTCATTGTAGTTGCCTTGTTGGCAAAGCACTCATCAACGTAGAGATTTTCCGGGTCCATGCCATTGTTGTTCTCAGCATTTGCAATGGCAGAATTCAATAATTTCTTAATTACTGATGATGCATATCTTGGATTGTATTCCAAAATACCAAGTGCAGTCTGTACATCTTTGCCACGGATTGCATCCAATACGAATCCTGCTTTCTGAGCAGAAATTCTGGCATGTGACAGTTTAGCAGATGGTCTTGTATCTTTGTTCTGGTTTCTTTTCTTTCTTAATCTGTGATCTATGTCCTTTAGCCACTTTTCAGAAACCTCCTTTCATACATTCATACATTGAAACTTTCATTTCTCAAAAACGTCCGTCATCCGCAACGTTTTAACCCTCTCTTCTCGTCTTTTCCATGACCTCTGTAAGTTCTTGTAGAAACGAACTCACCAAGTTTGTGACCTACCATATCTTCTGTCACATATACCGGTACATGTTTTCTTCCGTCATGGACTGCAATCGTGTGACCCACGAAGCTAGGGAAGATAGTGGAACGACGTGACCAGGTTTTAATTACTGTTTTATCTCCGGATTCGTTCATGGCATCAATTTTCTTCAACAGATGCGCATCAGCGAATGGTCCTTTTTTAATGAACGTGACACTACGTTTTACCTCCTTTATTTCGGTTCTGCGCCAAATTACTTACTAAGCGCTTTACCATCTCTACGACGGATAATCATCTTATTCGACTGTTTATTTTTTCTTTCTTGTCTTGTAACCAAGAGCAGGTTTGCCCCAAGGTGTACATGGTCCCGGACGACCAACAGGTGCTTTACCTTCACCACCACCGTGTGGATGGTCATTCGGGTTCATAACAGAACCACGAACTGTTGGGCGGATACCCATATGACGTTTACGTCCTGCTTTACCGATGTTTACAAGGTTATGCTCTGTATTTCCTACCTGACCGATGGAAGCACGGCACACGATTGGCACCATTCTCATCTCGCCGGATGGCATACGGATAATTGCATATTTGCCTTCTTTAGCCATGAGCTGTGCACTTACACCAGCAGCACGAACAAGCTGTCCGCCATGACCAGGGTACATCTCGATGTTATGAATCTGTGTACCAACCGGCATATCTTTTAATTCCATGCAGTTTCCGACTTTAATTTCAGCTTCGGCACCGTTCATAACGGTCTGTCCTACTTTAAGTCCTACAGGAGCAAGAATGTATTTCTTTTCTCCATCTGCATAACAAATCAATGCAATGTTTGCTGTTCTGTTTGGATCGTACTCAATCGATTTAACGGTTGCCGGAATACCATCCTTATTTCTTTTAAAGTCGATAATTCTGTATTTTCTTCTAGAACCACCACCGTGATGTCTCACTGTGATTTTTCCCTGCGCATTACGTCCTGCATGCTTCTTCAAAGAAGTTGTCAGGGATTTCTCCGGGTAGATGCTGTAATCTCTTCGAAATCGTAACCGCTCATGTTTCTTCTAGAAGGGGTATATGGGTTATAAGTTTTGATTCCCATTTGTTACACTCCTTTCGATTTAAAGTCCTTCAAAAATCTCAATATCAGCACTGTCCTCTGTCAATTGAACAATCGCTTTTTTCTTCTTTGCTGTCTTGCCAACTACCATACCACGTCTGCGTTTTTACCATCCAAATTCATGGTGTTTACTTTCGCAACTTTGGTTCCAGGGAACATCTTTTCTACTGCCTCTTTAATCTGGGACTTTGTAGCTTCTGTATGAACATAAAATGTATATCTTTTATATTCCATACCAGCCATAGATTTCTCTGTGATAACCGGTTTATCAATAATGTCATAATATCTTAAATCTGCCATTATGCGTACACCTCCTCGATTGCTTTTACAGCGCTCTTGGTAATGACTACTGTGTCATACTTCAATCCGTCGTAAACACTAATAGAATTGTTGTACACACCTCTTGCTGTCGGAATGTTTCTAACAGAAAGAATTGCGTTTGATGCATCACCATCAACTACTACCAACGCTTTTTCAGCTTTCAAATTACTAAGAATCTGCTTCATCTCTTTTTTGTCTTTGGAGCTTCCATATCAAGAGAATCTACAACGATAAGTTTTTCCTCATTTACTTTAGAAGATAAAACGGATTTCATCGCTGCTGCTTTTTCTTTTTTTGTTCATTTTGAAAGAATAATCTCTCGGAACCGGTGCGAACACAACGCCGCCGCCTGTCCACTGTGGAGCACGGATGGAACCCTGTCTAGCATGACCAGTTCCTTTCTGTCTCCATGGTTTTCTACCACCGCCACGAACTTCAGAACGTGTCTTAGCTTTCTGTGTTCCCTGACGTTTATTAGCGAGCTGTAAAACAACCGCCATATGAACCAAATGCTCATTTACCGGAGCGGCAAATACGGAATCGTTCAAGTCGATTTTCTCTACTTCTTTGCCTTCCTTATTATAAACAGATACACTTGCCATCTGTGTCTTCCTCCTTTCCGAAAAGTTATGCCTTAACGGATTCTTTAATAATTACTGTTGATTTCTTCGGTCCCGGAACAGCTCCCTTAACCAGAATCAAATTATTTTCTGCATCTACGCGGACAATCTCAAGATTCTGAATGGTAACCTGTACTGCACCCATCTGACCAGGCATTTTCTTACCTTTGAATACTTTACTCGGATCAGATGCCGAACCGTTGGAACCAGCATGTCTATGGAATTTGGAACCGTGACCCATTGGTCCGCGAGACTGTCCATGACGCTTGATTGCACCCTGGAAACCTTTACCTTTTGTCTTCGCAGTAACGTCAATTTTGTCACCGGCTTCAAAGATGTCTGCTTTAATTTCCTGGCCCAACTCATACTCTGCAGCATTCTCGAATTTAAACTCTGTGAGGAATCTCTTATTCTCGATACCTGCTTTTTCTAAGTGTCCTTTTACCGGCTTGTTCACTAATTTCTCACGAACATCGCCATACGCTACCTGTACTGCTTCGTATCCATCGTTCTCAACTGTCTTAATCTGAGAAACATATACCGGACCAGCCTGAAGTACGGTAACCGGTGTCAACACACCGTCTTCGTTGAAAATCTGTGTCATTCCAACTTTTGTAGCTACAATAGCTTTCTTCATTTCTTCTTTCCTCCTATAAAATCTACAGCGGATTGATTTTCTCAAACCAATCATCCTAGATGGTTACTGTTTTGTCCTGAACCGTAGACCGCATCATAACCATAGGTTCTTATTTCATTTTGATGTCAATTGCAACGCCTGCAGGCATTTCCAAACGGGAAAGTGCATCTACAGTCTTCTGTGAAGGTGTCAATACATCAATCAGTCTTTTGTGAGTTCTCTGCTCGAACTGCTCACGGGAATCTTTTGTATTTGTGTACCGCTCTAAGAATGGTAACAACTTCTTTTTTCGTAGGAAGTGGCACATACCACTCACCTTTGCTCCCGTTTTCTTTACAGTATCAATCAGCTTAGATGCTGCAAAGTCGATCAACTGATGATCGTATGCCTTCAGGATAATTCTCATTTTCTGACTTTTTTTACTTGCCATAAAAAATAGTCGCCTCCTTTTTTCGTACTTTATTTGGTAATAGTACGACAAGTGGTGACTGTACACTCATCCGTGTGTGTCATATCGGTTCATTCAAAAATCCTCCCTATGGAGGCTTGACTCACACGTTTATCTGCTCCTTGGCAGAAAATATGTTACTGTACAGTGACTTGCCGTCAGGGTTCCCGTGCCGAATTTGCTGATCTCGGCCTCTTGACATTCGCTCCACGGAAAAACCCACTAGATAGTGGCAACCTCACGCTTCATCGCTATCATGTCACAGCAAATATTAGTCTACCATACCTTTTTCCATAATGCAAGCACTTTTTTCACGAAAACTACAAGCCATGCAAAAAGGTAAAAACAAATTTTGTCGGGAGCTCGCTCACGTAAAAAATTTGTTTTTAGCTTTTTTTATAGGGCGACAGCCCGTGACCGAGCCGAAGCGGAGCGGAGGCGAGGTTGCATGGCTTGTAGTTTTCCGGAGGAGATGCACAATCCTCGGCGTTCCCCGCCAAATCCATGGCGTCCCACACCCCATGCAACGCTTTTCCCTCTTTTTTCCCCTAAGCGTTGTCTATTTTCGCTCGTTTCACACCTCTTATCTCTCTTATTTCGTCAAATTACGCCCCCAAAACAACTCTTTCTTCCATATTAATGCTCCAGCGTTGCTTTTGAAGCAACCTCTTTTCGTTCTCATGCAACTCTTTTTTACCTTAACACCAATTTAGGTTGCATAAAACAAGTTGCCAGCATTACTTCCATCTCTTTTACCCAGTAGCATCGCGCTCACCAGTGATGGCAACTTGCTTTTTGGCAATTTTAGCAACGGCCCCTCACACCAAATATTCCTGAATATAACAATCCAGCCCCCTGGTGTTCAACGGTGCGCTTGAACTTTCATGGAGCAATAAAACATCTCTGCCAATCAGCAATTGGTTCATCTCAAAGGCATCCAGTTTTCGCAGAACCGCATTATAATAATCTTCATTATCCATCATTCCAAAATGCTCCAAATAATAAATCCTGCCGGTTCGCGAATTCATATCCGTAAAGTCCGGATAAAGGTAACTCTCCGCCCATGCACCGTGAGTTCCAATGGCTTTTCATATTTATACACTACACCATAACGCCGTAGGTGGTCCGCTATAATTATCTCCGACTTCGAGCGCACACGCTCACCATTTGCCGTGAAGTATTCGCCAGTTACTTCCTCATCCATCGTTTTCGCAGCATAATCTTCATTTTCAAACATCTTAACTCTTTGTTCAATAGGAATAAAATCCGGAGTAAATAAAACTTGCTTACCTTCATGCATCTGAGAATACACATCTTCAATTCAGAATCCGAGAAAAATTCAACTGCCTGTCTTCCAGCCTCAATCTTAGCATTTAATATAGGAAGTAACTTTTTATAATACCTATCTTTTGCCAGCATCCTCAACTTATCTTTTTCGCTTTTTTTTCACATATCCCCCATTAAGATAATATTGAAATGCCCCTCGCACTTTCCGACAGATAAAATTACCACCATTTGATATCGTAACACTCTTTTCAGCCTTCCTGCGTACCTGTTCCAAAAACCATATACGCTCTCTAGCAAGACTCTTTAATTCATTTTCCAAACATCCACATCCTTTCTACACCAAACTCTACCTAATAAAATACACTTTAACACACATTTCAGGCATTTACCAGAATTATATACGACAAAAATCAGCGTATAACGCTCGCATCAGAAAAATTTCACTCGGTCCTCCCCTACAATAACCGTGCCGGTGCCTTTTGCAAGCCCATCCTCGTATAGATACAGTCCATCTTTTGTAGACCTTTACCACTCCATCCGGAATCACAAACTCATCGCCAATTAAGTATGCAAAATACATTATTTTACCATCCTTCGAATACAGCCATCCATTTTCATCGCTTTTATAATTAGGATTTGCCTCTGCCACATCAAACCCCATTTCATCACCATTTCCACTGTTTTCCCACACAACAGCATTTTTTTGCAATATACTTCACGCTCGCCGATATTTGAATACGTCCTTCCTTATTGATTCGGATGCAATGCGTCCCAAGCCTTTCCAAATGTTCTGGCATATTATGAACATATTTATAAGAATCTCCCAGCGATTCCTCATCCAGCTGTTTCAAATTATCCGGCAGGGAACGCACAATGACACCGTTCAGACCATATTTTTTAACTTGCTGCAAACCACTCCCCAATTTTACTTTTTACACACTCCCTTTGTAAAAAGCATATTCATCAATAACTTCTATACTGTTCGCCAGGATTACTTCGAATCGCTTCCATATTTCCCCATGCCGCGAAAAGCACTCTTTTCTACCATTTTTCGGCCTTCTGCAAGCGTCACCTTCAAAAAGGCCCGGCTCCCGAAAAAACGCATATTCATTTATCTTTACATCAGACGGAATTTCCAGTGTCGACGTCTTAAGTTTGTATATCATACACTTCTCTTTCTCACTCAGGGAAAACGCCTTCTTTCCAATCACCTTAACACTTTCTGGAAGAATAATTTTCCTCTCTGTCTGATAGCTTCCTTTGTAGCGGATGAGTACACCATCTTTCACTTCAAATAATTCACTGGTTTTATTTTTCTGTTCCTTTTGCTGAATCGAATCCGGCTTTTTCACCTGTGCTTCCTGCAAGGAGTTTCCACAGCCACAAAACGCCATAGCAGCAAATAATATAACAAACAATGTGTTTATTTTTTTCATACTGCAAATCTCCTCTTTGTAATTACTTTGCTGCTTCTTTTGGTTTTCCGTACGCATACTTAATTTTATGCTTTTTGCCCATTTTTCTGCGTAAGAGTGTTTTTTTACATAAAGAGTAACTTTATCTTTGCAATACATGAATTCGTCCTTGTCTATTTTCTTTACGCTGTCAGGAATTATAACCGTCTTTAAATTCGGACATGACACAAAAGCATCTTCAATCATTTCCAGCCCCTCTTCGATTTCTACATATGTAAGATAATTGGAAAATGTTCCTTCACTGGAACCCATCGTTAATGATCGAACTGTCTCTCCTTCATAGACTGCCGGAACAACAAGTTTACTCTTTTTCAATAATTCAGTATCCGAAAAAATACTTAAACGCCCTTCAATAACGGACCATCTGTCTGCCTCAACTTTTTTGTTTCCAAGCGCATCATTCTCCACTTCTGTCACAGTATTCTTTTGAGCGTTCTGCAAGTTCTGAGTACCACCTGAAAAATCAATAAGAAACAGGCAGCCAATTCCCAGCATCAACGCGATAACAACAAAGATTATTATGATTCGCGAACTTCTAGTCATATAAAATTCCTCCTATAAAATATGTTTCAGAATAAAAGATTTTAAATTCATAAAATCCTTTTATTCCAAAAACATATTTACTAAAATTCATCAAACAATACTATAGTAAAACCTTTACTTACCGCACACGCCTGCATAAATGGATTCTTTTTTCCCTGCAAAATAAAATTGGTACAATTTTAAACGGCTCCCACTTACCATCATAAGAATCACTTTCACTTCCGTTGCCGGATTCACCACAACATCAGGTAATACCATTAGTCAAATTGTGGCACTCATAAAAATCCTGCCCCATTATACTATCTTTTGCATATACAACCTTTTTCAAGTAACGACAATTAGCAAAACACAAGCCGCCGCCATTTACACCAGCCGGAAATTCGTAAGAATCCTCCTGCTTCGCTGCCGGATAGCATTTCATATATGTTTTTTCTTTATCTTTATAATAAAGAACATCATTTACTGCATAATATCCGATTTCCTTTTTATCTGCCTTAAACTGTTTTAAATTTGTACAGCCGATAAAAGGAGTGTTAATTTGTTCCACCTTATCTCCAAGTGTCACCTTTTGAAGTTTCGTACTGTAAGCAAACGCATACAACCCAACATTAGAAATATTCTTTGCAAGCTCCACACTTCTTAAACCAGACGCAAAAAATGCCCCGTCTGAAATATAAAATAATTTTTACCGTATGAAATCTTCTGCAAATATTTAGCATACTCAAAAGCCGCCTCGCCAATCTGCGTTGTCTTTCCCTGAATCGTATAAGACTTCTGAGTTCGCACTGCCGGATAAATCAAAAGCGTCTTCTTGTTTTTTGTATACAAAACACCTTTAGCAGAGCAAAAATATTTATTTCCCTTTGCCACTTTGATATTTTTTAACTTACTGCATCCGGTAAATGGCGTAGAAAATACATTCTTTTTTTCTTGGCAATATTCCCCAACCATAATCTGCCTGTTTTTTTTTTCGATTGTTTTCAAGTACTTTGGCAATACAATTGTTTGAACCTTCGATGATTTCTTCCATACATTGGCACCGAGTGATGTCACCTTTTTCCCTGCAATCTTGTTCGGAATCACAATTCGTTTCTGATTCTTACTGCATGAAACGATTTTAACCTGATTTTTTGTTATCTTGTAGGTAAAACCATTTTTTGTCTTTGCACCTGCCATTGTGCCGGCAGATGCAAGGGACAGCGTTAATAATAATGCTGTAAGTACTGTTATTCTAATTGTTTTTTTCATACTAAAATCCTCCTATTTGTAATTAATTACACCACTTTTTCTCCATTCTGTTTCAGCCATTTCTTATACAATTTAATTGACTGCCTTGGAACATAAATCTTCTGCCCAACAGGCACCATTGAAGTATTCTTTGACGGAGCAGCTATCTTAGGTGGATTTGTGCTTTTAAATTCAAAAACACAATCATCCATGTTTCCCATATCAAGCCAAGCTCCCCGCAGGCATTTCAAACTAGATGGCAACGTAACCTTGCTAATATTCTGCCCTATCAATACAGAATCCTGATTTAGTTCCTCAATCCCCTCTGGTATCACAGCCGTATTTCCATTTACTACTCCTACAGCCAATGCCTTTTTTATCTTTTCGATAAATATAATTTCCCTTTTAGAAAACACCACATTATCGCTTTTCAAATCAATCTCCTTAACTCTGCAAGTGGCAAAACACCCCTTCCGAAACGATTCGAAACCATTCAAAATCATAATCCTTTTTTCTCTTCCGGGAATAGCAAAAACTGCCTGTTTTGTTTTTTATCAATAACAAGTCCACCCTGCTCACAATATTTATCATTGTCAGCAGACACATGAATTTTACTAAGTTTTTCGCAATTACCAAAAGCCCCCAAACCAATCTCCGAAACATTTTTTCTATATTAAACTTTTGTAAGTCCTGAACACAGTTCAAAGGCACCAGCACCAATTTTTTCAATTCTCTTGGGCAGTTTATTTTTCTCAGCGAATATAAGCCTGCAAATGCATTATCTTCGATTGAACAGACACTGTCCGGAAGCACAACGCTGTGTATTTTATTCACTGTTTTCGAATATTGAAAATCATCGCCATCCATAATCGAATCTCCAAACACATTGTATGCAACATCTGATGTGTTTTCACCCCTATTATCTGAATCAAATCCAACGCAAACCAAAAATACTTTCATTTATTTTCTCAGGAAATTTCAACTGATTTGACGTGTGTTTATCAGAAACTTCTACCTTAGTAATCCATACATATTTTCCGTCAGATGACTTCTTATATAAATACTTAATTGTATCCATCTCATACTTTTCCACATTGTCATTCCACGTTAATTTTTCAATATTTACATTTGCATTTGACTGTATTCTCGTTTGCTTCTTTGAACAAGCGCAAGCAAAAATCAATATGCTAAATAGTAACATTATAAATGCGGATTGCTTTACTTTCATATTTTCCTCCTATTCACGCCTTAATTCGCTGCCTCTCTGTAAACAATACGATTGAGGCAGCGAATTAGTTGCATTTTTTAATTAATTATCTTACTTTTTCTCCCGGTGTGAAATCATCACCATACATATATACGCCCTTTTTATATACCTTTTCTACTCCCTTGCGTTATCCCTATTTATTTTTTTCCGAAATCATATTTCCATTCCGGATGCTTTTTATTGTAAATCACTCCGCCTTTTACCGCCAGTTTTTGTTGCCCTTTTCAAGTTTTATCTCTGTCAGCGACTTCCAATATTTCATATAATATACAGATGTGAATTTCTTTGGCACTTATTTTTCTCAAAGCATTTTTTTCTTTGATTTTACGTTTTTGAAATAAAATAAGGTTTGAACATTCTCGGCGTAATATCAATAATCATAGCTTTTGTCTTTGCCAGGTACATAACTAATTTCTTTCCATCTTTTGTCTTGTTGTTGCTTCGGTATATGTAAATTCAGCAGTAGTAACTCATCCTGTAAATCTACTTGCGCTCCCGGCATGATAACCGACACTGCCAAACCCATGATTGCTAATGTTCTAATTATTCTTTTTTTTTCGCCAGTTATAGTCCCCTCACAGTGAAATTCGCTGCCTCTTTGTAAATAATACGATTAAGACAGCAGATAGTTATAACAAATTTTATCAATGTTTATTATTTTGTTTTCGCCACCTTAACTTTCTTCGTACATGCACTATTTCTCTTGTCCAATAATCATCCGTATCAATATTTTTCTGTATCCTTTTTGAACTTCTTAGCAAAATTCGGACATACAAACTTTTCATCTTCTTCCATGTTTTGAACCTTTTTACAATTTACTTTTCTACAATCATTTTTGCTCCCATGCCACTATCACCGTATAATACCGTCTTTTTCCCCTTTACCGTAATGCATTTTATATTTCTGCAATGCTGACCGACATATACCGCCTTAACGCCCTCCTGGAACCACTACAATGGTTTTAATAGAAAGAGAATCGTTCAGGAATGTTTTGGAATATCACTGTTTTCAGATTCTTGGAAATACAATATTTTTTAAGTTTTTAGATCCACGCAAAAGCCTCGTTATAGGTATTAAAAATCACCGCCGTGCGAAAGTTTCCAACATAACCACAGAAAGCTCTTTCTTTAAAGCCCCTTATACTTATACGGCAATCTTGGCGAGGTGACTTTTTTTTATGATTTTGGGGTTACCATTGCATCATAACAAATCGCGTAACATCCATTGAAAATCTTCACAGGCAATCGTTGCTTTACTCATCTTTAGCGTAGCTTTTTTTAGTGCAGCACATTTCATAAATACCACTCAATCCGCTTTTTCAGATAATGTTTCTGCCACGGACTCATCGTTAAATGCATTGGAACCAATATTAATGCCTTCAGCGGAAATATTGCTTCTTATGATTTTTTACAACCTTGAAATGACATCACACCGATTTTTTCTACTTTGGATGGTATCGTCAACTCTGTCACTTTTTCTGCATCTATGGCAGAAACAACTCTGCCTTTCCTCTTCCAATCGAAGAGTAGACGCACTGGCAAATGGTATTGTTTTCCTTCATAGTTCCTAATTGAACACTGTATACCATCAATACTTGATGGAAGAATCACTTGTGTCCCCGGTTGTTCCATCTTTGGTGGAAGCGCTAAGGTCTTTTTGGGTACTATTTATGATTTCATAATGAT
>VOFG01000295.1_pt1 | contig 17054 bp, 23 predicted proteins | sample 5384171 | NCBI WGS metagenome assembly VOFG01 (sample SAMN12384726, study PRJNA508395) | human gut metagenome | isolation source: healthy gut F | host: Homo sapiens
CTACGCCACGCATACTGATTTTACTAGTCATAGAACCCAAAGAAGCACCACCAGGGCCCTTAGCTTGATAAACCAGACCAGGAATACTCTGCAAAGCTTGCTGTACATTGACAGCGCCAAGATTTTCCAACTTTTTACGAGTTAAGACTTGTGTATCAGCGGCAATATCCACATCAGGCTTTTTCATATCTCGTCGCTGTTACCACCATAGTATCCAAGGTATATTCCTGTATATCTTCTGCAGCAAAGGCAGCACCACCAAAACTCATTAAAGAACCTGTCATTAATGCTGTCATTAATAAACTTTTACTCATACTAACTTTCATTAATCATGCTCCTAATTTATATTTTTAGAAATTGTATTCATAGCCAACCATAAAGTTAATACCCATAGTATAGTAACCATAAGTATCACGGTCAGGGCCATTATTAGTAGTATAATCTTTGCGATCTAACAAATTATTGATATGCAGGAAGGCTTTTGATTTTTCTCAGGAGCATAAGAGAAGTGTAAATCAGTATACAGAGCCGGTTTTAATCTAGTGTCACCATCTGTAGTACCATTGCTTCTTAAGCCAATATAGTTCGCACTTAAGGCAGGAGCAAATTTATCTTTATGATAATTTACACCCATATTTAATTGCAGCTGGTTATTATATTTAATCCATTGGCCGCCTTCTTTATCGTCACTGGAAAAGCTCTTCTGTTGCGGATTGCTGTAGCTGATGCCCCAGAAACTGTCTACATTATCATTATGTTTAACATTTAATGATAATTCTACACCAGTATTTTTAATATCAGTATTGTTATAAACGATATCACCGGTAGAAGCACTGCCGCTTTCTATCTCAATAGCATCTTTAATATCATAGTTAAAGAACGCTACACGCCAGGAACGATTATTTTCATTCAGCTTATAACCTACTTCGTAATGAGTACCTTGTTCAGGTTTCAAGTTTACAGAAGGAAGCATTACACTGCCACCAAAAATCTTTGTCAGTTCCGGTAGGCGGAAAGATTTACCTGCTTTCGCATAGAAGGAGCTATTATCTGTCAGTTTTTTGATATATTGAATTTCCGGAGTGAATTTGCTTTGATTTTCTTGTACGGTTTTAGTAGTGATATTAGTTTCTTTATCAGTATTATCGCCGTTAGCATTGCGGACAAAGGTTTCACGCATATTCACAATCAAATTATCTTCATCGGTCATTTTCCAATCGTAGGATGCATAAAGAGAATACACATCGCGATTATAGGCACCTGTACGTTCTGGTTTTGCCGGACGGCTGCCCATCTTCTTGCTCGGAGAGTTATATACATCCAAATCTTCGCGTTTGAAGGAAGCACCGATTAAGAATTTATCTTCATCATTGACGTCAAAAACCTTTTGCACGTTTAAATTAGTATTATGACCTTTACGCCAGCTGTATTTGATATCTTGTTTAATACTGCCGTTTTTATTCCAAATAATCTGGTCATAATTTCTTTCTTGCGTACCATAAGAAATGTTGGAAGTAAAACCATGCTTATCATCAATATTTAAAGCAAAAAGTATTATTGTGGTCGGTGTAATCTTTGCGTTGGTAAGGACTGTCTAAATAAGTATTGTCCATAATATCGACAACATTATTATTCTCGCTGTAGTTATGTGTGAACTTCACATTATCATTAATGTTATAATTCCACATAATACCCTTTGCTTTCGCCCTCTTTATAATCATAGTGCTGGAAGGATTTAGCACCCTTCATACCCTTTTTCTCAATAGTGGTAGTCATATTTTCAACTGTACCTCTATCTTCGAAAGTAGCAACAGCATTAAAACAATTTGAACCAACAGCAACGCTATAGCGTTCTCTACCATAATTGCCAGCAGAAACTTTCACGCTGTTATGAGCTTGATTTTTCGTAATAATATTTACGACGCCACCATTCGCTTCACTACCATATAATACAGCACCACCGCCACGGACAACTTCAATTTTTCAATCATATCCGCAGGAATGTCTTCTAGATTATATTTACCATCTTGGTTCATAGGCACGCCATCAACCATTACTAAAGTACCTTTATCCACACCACGGATAACAATACGGCTAGTCATAGAACCTAATGCCGCACCGTTAGGACCTTGTGTGCTAGACATAACACCTAATGCATTACGCAGTACTTCAAAGGCAGAACCAGCACCACTGTTTTCAATGCGTTCTTTTGTGATAACATCAACAGTTGCCGGGGTATCCAAATCATGATTTTCCATACGCTGTGCAGTTACTACCATGGGGTCAAGGGTAAATTCCTGCAAACCTTGTACATCTTCAGCAAAGGCAGCACTACCAAAATTCATTACAGAACCAGTAATCAGTGCCGTCATCAACAAACTTTTACTTAAAGCAGCTTTCATTTGTTTCACTCCTCAACATTTTTACACAAAAGCTTTTATTTAGAAAGTATGGGTATACATTACTTGCCAGTTACGTGGTAATTCTAAGTTACCATATTTATTAGCATAGTTCTTATGGTCGAAAATATTATTCAAGGTAAAGGTAATATTATCATTTTCAGTCAAATCATAAGAAGTATTCCAAGTCAATCTAGATCTAACGGGAATTTGACGATTTTTATAATCTTCACGGTCGCCTAAGTATTTAAAGCTTAAAGTACTGCTCAGACGGTCAGCGCTATAAGTAACGGAAGCCGCAGCATCCCATCTTGCAGAGTTTTGTACCCATTTCGGATTTTTTAGCAGACGGGTCTTTAATTTCCGGATTACCATAGCCTAAAGCTACTCTATAAGACCAGTTATCATTAATATTTTGGGCAAATTCTGCTTCTACGCCTGTATTTCTGAACTCGCCTTTATTAATAGCATATTGTTCACCGGTCATAGGATCTTTATCAGACCAACCAATTTTATTATCAAATTTCATATGATACACAGCAAATTTGAAACTACTATCATCAAATACCTTTTTCATACCGGTTTCATAAGTCCAGCCTTCTTCTGGTTTCAAAGTATTAGCAGCTGCTTTTTTTTGCCAAAGTAAGCATCTACGGTCGGCATTTGGAAAGCTTTACCAATATTTACATACCAAGAAGTATTATCATCAAATTTATATAAGGTTTGGAATTGCGGATTGAAAACATTTTGATCTTTAACGGGGTCATCAATAAATTCGCCGCGTACACCTAAAGTTGCACTGAATTTATCGCTGAAAACATTATTATAGGACAGATATAAAGCATTGCTGTTACGATGTGCTACATCAGAAGGTTTAGCTAAGCCATCATAATTTTCACGACGGAAGCTATAGCCAGCAATCAAATTATTATCACCTAATTGCCAATCTTTTTTGTACATCGGCAATATAGCTGGACAACTCAGCAGCAGAGCTAACTTGTTCATCTTTAACAAAATCAAAACCATCTGCTTTACGGTAATTATAACCAACAGTAGCGTTTACACCTGCATCTTGGTCATTGTAATGTAAGCCTGTGGTAATACGTTTATCTTCATATTTGTAATCGTATAATTTACTGCCTTTATGACCGCCTCTAGTAATATTACCGTCTTGATACATAATGTTGAAACCTAATTTATCGGTCAGTTTAGCGGCCAAAGCAGCTCTATTTTTCTGACCTTTGCCAATCCACCAATCTGTATCAGAACCATCGGGGAAGTCATTGCAATCTTCATAATGATCACTATATTCTTTAGCAACGCTAATCATAACGTTTTCGCCGGCATAGGACATGCCATAGTCTTTATAATAATTACCAACAGTTCCTTTTTACTTTAAATTTCGGCTCACCGCCAGGAGTCTTTGTAATAATATTAATTACACCACCCATAGCTTCACTGCCGTATAAAGTACCGGAAGCACCTTTAACGATTTCAATTTGTTTTACCATATCTACCGGAATACTATCTAAAGAGTTATAGTTCTTCAAGTTCATAGGAATACCATCAACCATAACTAAAAGTACCGCGGTCATAACCTCTGATAACAGTTCTGCCGGAGCTAAAGCCGAAATCTTGACCGGCATCGCCATAACCTGTGCTGCTCATGCCAACTTGATGCTCAATTGCATCAAAAACATTTTTATAACCTGCATTCTTAATCTGTTTATCGGTAACAATCGTAGTAGTTGCCGGAGTATCCAGATCTTTAGTTTCCATTCTCTGTGCAGTAATAACCATCGGGTCAAGAGCAAATTCCTGCAATTCAGCAGCAAAAGCTTCGGCACTGATACCCATTAAAGAACCAATCAATGCACTCATCAACAAACCATTAGTAAACTTGGACTTCATTATTTTAAGTCACTCCTAAAATATATTTTGATATCTTCTCCGCCTAGCCATCTTGCAGGTCCTAGGTTTCAAGATAAATCAAGCAATAAAAAAGAAAAGCCTCCTGCAAATTGCATCGCAGAAGGCTTTTTTTAGGCATATGAAACACACCTACCCTTACTGTCACACGCAGCAGTAGCACTACAACAATTAGGCAGGTCTTCTGACTTAAGTTCATCGCTTGACTACGCCTTCCCAGCTTCTGCCAGTGACATCATGTAGCCTTGCTCCCTTTCACAGCGACGTGATCGTGTAGGATTTGCACCTAACTTCTCTTTTCAATAAATACCTAATTGCACATCGTTTATGTATTCATATACATTATACACTTACTTCACATCTTTTTCAAGATTTATTACTATTAATCTTTTTGGTTATTATTGTTTTTTCTTTATTTTTGTTTGTAAAATTATATTTTACTTTGTTGCATTAGCAGTATTATTCTCAGCTGCAACTGCTTGCTGACAAATTTCTAACATGGCTTCAGCAAAGCTTCCTTCCGGTACAGGTACAAATTTAGCTTCTTTTACGCTATGTTGCAGCAAAGTTTTTTGTTGCCGTAAACATCCATTACTTCAGTAGCATAAGTTTTATCAGCCAAATTGAAGGTCATAACGATTTCGCAATATTGTACTTTTTCTTTTTAGCTAGAGAATCTTTGTAACGCTCATTTAATTTTTTCAAAGTTTCTTTATCTGTAAAAACAGTTTTAGTCAGTACAGAAATGATATTTTGTCGGCAACACCGTTTTTCACACTGCTATAAGTCAAGGATTCCATATCATAAGCATAGATACCTAAATTGTTTTCTACGACGATGGACCAACGAGCAGCTTCTTTTTTTCTTCTTCTGTCGGTTGCGGCATCATACTGATTTCCCAATCCATTCCTTGTGTATTTTGTGCTTGTTCCTTTGCATATGCACTAAAGAAGAGCCCAAGCAGGCCAGAATGGTTAATACAGCAATTAAAATTTTTTCATATAAATCGCTCCTTACTAAAAATCGATATTTTTACAATATGAATAATATCATCTTTGGATAAATTCTGTAAAGTATAATAACTAGCACCCATGGCAGCTGCTATTTTTTTTTTGCTAAGCCTAATTTAACAAAACCACTTTCGGTATCGATGACTAGTGCGGTAATTTTCGCTTCACGAATTTTTTCTGCCATCTTTAATGCACTGGCTATCGGGTCATCACCTTCAGCTACAGCATTGGCACGTCCGTCAGTCAGAATCAGCACTGGCTCCATTTCCTTGTCCCTTTTATTAAGCAGGAAAGCGTCAAAAGTGCCTTGCTCAGACCATCTGCTAGTGGCGTTTTACCGCCTGTCGGCATTTGTGCTAAGCATTTCTGTGCCATATCGACGCTACGGGTAATGGGTAAAAGCAGCTCCGCAGCTTGACGACGAAAAGCAATCATCCCCACACGGTCACGTTTTTGGTATGCTTCTTGCAACATATAGAAAATTGCACCTTTTACAGCACGCATACGTTCCCTAGCACCCATGGATCCACTAGCATCCACCGCAAACAAAAATGTATTACCGATACGTTTTTCGCGTACCTTTTGCCGCATATCCTCTGATTTGATATTTAAAGCACAGCCATTATCTTCACGTAGTTTCTGCATCGGCGCAGCAGCACGGATGGTAGCATCAAAAGCCAAATCTTCCACTTTGCCTTTAGGTAATTCGGCACGCACATAGCGTCCTTGCTTATAATCGGTTCTGGTCGTGCTACGTTTACCACTACCACGACGTATAGCACGATTCTTCCCTAAGTCAAGCAACATTTTCGGCATTTTAAAATGTTTATCGATATCGGCGATACGTTCTTCCGGAGCCAGCTGATTTTCATCCGGCGGATTGTCTTCATCTTCCCGCTCGTTATCGTCGTCATCATCATCTTGACCATTGTCTTCATCTTCATTAGACGGAGGCGGAGGTAATTGGCAATCGTCATCGTCATTATCCTGCGATTCATCATCTTGATTTTCAAGATTATCCTCTTCCGGCTCCTGCTCAGTATTTTCCTGCTGCTCTTCTTGCTGCTCAGGAGGTTTTACGCATTCTATGTACTAAAACAAGCTGAGCAGCATCGTCCATATCCTGCGGCAGAATATAAGTTCTTCCTGCTAATGCAGCCAAAGCTCTAGCAGTTTCTAAAAAGATAAATTTCGGCTCTATGACCTGCACAAAAAGCTTGAGCACACATTTGCGCGGCTAAAGTCATCATCGCTTCAGTAATGTTTACCTCTGCTAACAATTCCTGTGCCTTTTCTAGCTGCTCTTTTAAATCTTTTGTCTCTTTTGCATAAGTATTACAAAAGCTTTGGGGATTTTGCTCAAACTGCAAAATACGGTGCATAATTTCCACACGTTCAGAAATTTCTTTACTGCCTTGAACATCAACATACATGCCAAATCTATCTAAAATATGACTCGGCAGTGTCCCCTCCTCCGGATTCATACTACCGATGACCGTAAATTGCAATTGTTCACTATAGGAAATACCATCACGCTCTACGCAATTAATGCCATTGGCAGCAGTATCTAAAACAGCGGTCAAAAGCTCTGAACGCAATAAATTTGCTTCATCAATATAAATAATACTACCATTTGCACGGGAAAGCAGTCCTGGAGCAAAACGTTTCGCACCTTTTGCTTACCGCATATTCAATATCAATACTGCCAAACAGCATATCCTCCGTAATATTCAACGGCAAATTTATCAGCTGCTGCTTTCCTAATAAAGCACTTGAGCTACGCACTAAAAGCGTTTTAGCACTACCCTTACAGCCACCAATTAATAGTCCCCCTGCTCTAGGATTAACCAAAGCCGCCAGCACAGCACGTTTGGCCTGCTCTTGACCAACAATAGCGGCAAAGGGATAAATTGTCTGCATCACCATGACCACCTCTTATACTTCAGTGCTCAAGAAGCTTTCAACCTTCTCCCAATCCAGCTGACCTTCTTCAAAAGGACGACGACGCATACGATGAGGCAAAACAAGTTTTGCCGCTTGCTTAACATCCTCTAAAACAGCCTCGCTACGTCCGTTGAAAGCAGCAATTGTCAATGCTGTTTTAATAACAGTAATATCGGCACGATGTCCATCCACACCTAACTCTACTGATAATCTAGCAACAGTTTCCAATAATTTATCAGCAATAGTTACCTGAGGCAGCAACTCGCCTGCGGCAACAATCTTCGCTGCCAAAGCATCCTGTTCATCCTGCCAAGAAGCAATAAAGCTATCAGCATCCTGCTCATATGCCAAACGACGCTTGATAACCTCCACACGCTGCAACGGATCATGTTCGCCGGTAACGACAACGCTCAACGCAAAACGGTCTAATAATTGCGGACGGATATCGCCCTCTTCAGGATTCATAGTACCGACTAAAACAAAACGAGCCGGATGGGAATAAGACACACCCTCACGTTCCACAGTATTAATACCCATTGCCGCAGCATCTAAAAGTACATCGACTACATGATCATCCAATAAATTAATCTCATCCACATAAAGAATATTGCGGTTAGCCAACGCCAAAATACCAGGCTCAAATTTCTTCTCACCGCATTTAATAGCGTGTTCAATATCTAAAGTACCAACAACGCGATCTTCTGTAGCACTGACAGGCAGTTCTACCACACGCATCTTTTCACTTCTTTGAGGCAACTGATGCTCTTTTTGCCACAAAGCCGCACAATCGTCGCATAATCTATTGGTATCTAGCGGATTGCAATGGAATTTACAACCATCAACAACATCCAAAGGCGGTAACAACTCTGCCAAAGCACGTACAGCAGTGGACTTTGCTGTACCTTTTTCACCTTTAATCAAAACACCGCCTAAAGCGGGATTAATCACATTCAAAATTAATGCCAATTTCATATCTTCCTGCCCTACAATAGCAGTAAATGGATAAACAGCAGCTCTCTTCATTATTGCCCTCCAAGTTTTATTAGAATTTAATATTATTAAAGCATATATGTGATTATAAACTATCTACTAGCTATACGCTCAAGCATTTTATACTTTTTCGCAATAAAATCCTTTCTGTGTTACCATTATCAGTCTTCGGCTTACTCCTGCTTTGTCCCACACCTTTTGTGTCCAATTTTTATTGACTATTGCGGAGAGGTGCAGTGACAAAACCTCTCAGTCACCTTTCGGTGACAGCTCTCCTTACAAGGAGAGCCAGGCAACTACTATTTTGCTTCAGCAAAAGTTGTTACTAACGTGTTCTCTCGTACGATAGAATAACTACTTCTTCCTTACTAAATTAGTACCTCTAACTTCAGCTTAACGAGCTTGCCTCTCCTCGTGAGGAGAGGTGCCGAGTGCAGCGAGGCGGAGAGGTCTTACTACTAACTACTTCTACCGTAGTAAACACAAAGACCCTCCTGCCAAGCTTTCGCATGACAAGAGGGTCGTATGAGTTACTTATGTAATTGTCTTTTTAGCCTTACGGATTAGAAGCTGTAGTTTACATTAGCAAACCATTTATTGTCTTGTGCATCGCTGCCTTTTTTGGTAGCTATAGCCAACGCCAAAGCTCCAGTCATCTTTAGCAGCTTCTACAGCCAAGGAACCTACCCAGCTGCCGCTATCCATTACATCATAGTTGAGTACGGAGGCACCGGAACCTGCATTGACAGTTACGTCGTTATCGGTATCGCCAAATGCCCAAACATAAGCCAAATCTACTTGCGGAGTGATTCTCCAACCGCTTGCAGTTGCAGTTTCGTTACGCAGGCTTACACCGATAGGCATAGTCCATACGTTTTGAGTATCAGCAGAGTTTTCAAAAGCAGCTTTACCGCCATAGTAGGTGGTATAGTCGTCAGAGTCGATGCTCATGTAACGCAAACCTGCATACGGAACGATTTGGGTATTGCCGTTGATATAAAGTTTTTCAGCACGGATACCTGCAGAAAGAACGCTCAAATCGCGGTCAGCAGTCATTGCTTTGCCGTTGATAGTACCGCTCAAGTCATGGCTGCCTTTGCTGTAACCCAAGTCAGCGATGAAGTTTACATCATCTTGTTTGATATTACCGTAGATGTTCAGACCCCACATATCAAAATCGTTGTCCACACCTAAGCCGTTGCCATCGCCATCAACATAGCTGAAAGCAATACCGGTTTGCATATTGCCGTGTTTAGCCAGATCATAACCAACGGTTACACCATCGTAGCTGCTTTCGGAGTTCAGAGCACCAACGCTAGAATCCATACCATCTACTTTATGTTTATTATGCAGATATTTAGCCCAAACAGCACCGTTTTCGTCAATCGGGTCAGCGTTAACAGTATCTTGAGTGAAGGACAATCTCAAAGCTGCATTTTCAGCCATATCTTTAGCAACTGCGGCGGTAGTGCTGGTTACACCTGCTGCTTCGCCAAAGAGAGTACCTGCTGCCAAAGCAGTTTCGTTCAGTTTATCACTGGAAGTAATATCGCCGAAGAAGTCTTTCGCACCAGCATTTGTTTTATCGCCATTATTAACGATACCTTCAACAATACCTTCTAAAGCACCACCATGTTCACCAAGGCTGCCTACGAAGTCGTGAATAGCTTGTTCGCTTTCTGCATCGGTTAAATTACCTAAATCTTTATAAGTAACGGTATATTTACCCTCTTTATTGGTTGCGGAAGCATAGCTTTTCGGTTCTATCATAAGCAAGGTCTTTATTTTCCCACAGAGTGCTCTTGTCGTTATAACCACTAGCGATTAAGTATGCATCATCTGCTTTATCAAGTTTAGTAATATTGAGGCGTGCACCGTCTTCTACATTAATAATGCAGTTGTTGCCATCGATTAAAGCTGTGGTATTACCTGCTTTTAAGCCGCTAACAGTAGTTTCGGTACCTGCCTTGAAGTTAACTTTATCAAATTGAGTAATTTTGCTTACATCTTGACCGTCTTTTTGTACAGCACTCAGTTCCACATTACCGTTGACGTTTAAAACGCTATCATTTTTTACGCCAGCTTCAGCACTGCCGATACCGGAACCGTTTAATACGCCGCTGATAGAACCGCCGTTCCAGTTGATAACGCTATTATCAACAGTGGACTTGCCGTCTACAACAGCCAAACCGCCAGCAACAACGTCACCAGTGATTTCCGCACCGCTATTGATGTTGATTACAGAATCTTTAACATGGCTTACTGCACCTTGACCTGCGGCAACGCCACCACCAAAGATAGCTACATCTTTAGCTTCTTTCTTAACAGCGTCAAATTGAGCACCGAACATATCGTGCATCATACCATCATCAAAAACGCTATTCAAATTTTCATATTTCAAAGTATCTACTTTAGCAGCAACATTGATAGTGCTAGTGCCTGTAGTATCTACTTTAGAGGTTTCTGTATGATTTTTACCTGTAGTTACAGCTAAACCGCCACCGAAGACGCCGTCAGCGCTACCTGCGTTGATATTGATATTGGTGTTAGTAGCAGTAGTTTTAGCATAACCGCTATCTTTTTGCTGACTATTATGAATACCATCTTTAGCACCTGCAAAGCCGTTACCAAAGACACCAATTACTTCTGCACCATTCAAGTTGACGTTGATATCGTCAGTAGTTACAGCTTCTGCATGAGCAGATCTGTTGCTCAGAGCAACGCCACCGCCCAAAGCACCTACTACATAACCGCTGTTGAGATTAATTTCAGCACCTGCATTAGTAGCAGTAGCGACTGCACCTTTGCTGTCTTTAGCCAAAGAAGCATTATTACCGCTATAACCAATAGCAACACCGCCACCGACAACGCCCATAACTGCACCTTTATCAGCCAAGTTAGTAGCAGCACTTTCTAATTTACCGATTACAGCATCACTGTTTTTATTAGCCAACTCTTTAGCAGCAGCTTTGATATCTTTCAAGCCTTGAATAAGTTCACCTTTTTCTTCAGAAGTCAAAGGTTTACCATTTTTTTATTAGCGACGTTGACGTTGATATAAGTCTTACCGGTATTAGCTACTGCAGTAGAGCTACCTAAAACTTCGCCTTGTTGAACGCCATCCGGACGAGTGCCGTGTTCGTCGCCTCTAGCTACGAAGTTATGTACAGCACCGGCAACACCGCCGCCGAGAATGCCTGCAGCAGTAGTAGTACCTGTCAGATTGATATGAGTATCTTTAGTAGTTGCAGTTGCAGTACCGCCATCATAAACGCCATTTAAAACGATGGTAGAATCAGGAATACCACCTTGCATACCGAGCAGTTTTCCAATTGTTCATCGGTAATATCAGTAAAGTTGCCGTTGTTGCCGACTGCATCACCCATTAATTTACTGCCAACCCAAGTAGCATCTACAGAGCCAGCCATACCGCCGCCAACAAGACCTGCTGCCAAGCCATTGTTTACACTGATATTAGTATCGCCGTTGACAGTGCTAGTTGCAGTGCTACCCAAAGTGCTGACAGCTAAACCGCCGCCTGCTACACCTGCAGTCAAGCCTTCCAGTTCACCGCCATTAACTTTAGAATTGATAACAACATTGCTAGTACCATTAACTACGGATTCTGCTTTACCGCCAATAGCAACAGCAGCACCGCCGTTCATCCAAGCAGCCAAGTTAGCAGCATCTTTGACATTGGTATTTACATCGCCGTTAATAGTGGTTTTGGTGTTACCGTTAGTTAAAAAATGGAAAGGAACAACAACCTTGGTGTCAATTTTAACATTACCAACAGATACTGCCGCACTGCCGCCAACACCACCAAGAACATTACCGCTATTGATATTCATATTCACATCGCCAAAACGCTCTATAGAGTTCGGATCTGTAGCTCCAGTAGTATCTTTAGTAGCTAAATTAGCATTAAAAGAAAAATCACCGCCTACAGCACCCATAACTACCGGTTCGCTGTTTTCGCCGCCGATATTAACATTGATATCAGCTTTTTATCAGCACTACCGATAACATTATTATCAACTTTTTTATCTAAAGTATTGATATTGGCAACTTTGTCTATAATCGGTGTTAACTTATTAGCTAAATTTTTATCTACAAATGGCAACATAGTTTTGGCAAAAACTAAATTATATAATGTATTCTTATCCATTTTGCCTTCGCCGCCAACAACACCTACCAGCGGAGCATAGACAATAGTTCCATCCGGTTTTTGGTCGGAGCAAGTGCACTAAGTAAATCCTTACCTTGAGCAAAATTTGCTAATACAGTACCAACGCTACCATTAGTTTGGATATCCAGTTTACCTTGACCTACAATCAGTTTGCAGGAGCCAACTTCAGCATCAAGATTTTCGTTAGTAATTAAATGCTTGTCATTGTTGACAGTTGCAGCAAACGCATTATCGGCATAATAGAAGCCAAAAGCACTAGCTGCCAGAACGGAGCATAAAAATTTTCTTAGTCAATGTGGATTTCTTCACAAAAAATCATCCTCTCTAAACTTACGTTTAAAATATTTCCTAAAAAATTTTTCAGAATATTTTCATATCCCAAGGTCATTATAACACTCTGACAAATATTTAACAACATAATATACTATTTACTTAATAGGAATTAACCTTTCATTTTATATAATAATTAAAATACCCCTTTGTATTTATTTTATAATATTTATATTTTTTACTTAAAGTTATGAAATAAAATATTAATCTTTTAGTAAATAAAAAAGTCGCTATTACTAGCGACTTCACAAACATTTTACAACTGTAGTTTATTTTTTTGCGTGTTTCTAATAAAATTATTTTAACTTTACTTTGTGTATCTATTAACATAGCAAAACGCAGCTTCTGTTTCTTTGCATCCTGCCAATTATATTCATACAGCACGCCTTCTTTTAGATAAGCAACTCCGTCCGGAATACCATATTGACCAACGGCACGACCTGCACTATCGCCAACGCTTACGGCACGCATTGTTACAAACAATTGGTCGGTAATAATGATTGACTGCACAGTCCGCTTCCGTTTATCAACTCCTATTACCACACTAGGGTAAACATATTGTAAACGTTTGCTTTTTTTATCATAACTAGTCTTAACCAGCTTGCCTAAATAAGCTTCCGCAGCTTTTTTCATCAAATTTGCCGCCCAAAATAGCATAACCTAAAACAAAATCTTCCTCGGTCAAACTTTCTTTATGACCACGAGCTACAAAAGGAGCATAGATATACCCCTCTACACCATCAGCATCAGCTTTCAGCCAATCATTTTCTTGTCCCAAAACACGCAGAAGTGAATGATGGCTCAAAACTTTTAATACACTACCAGTTTTAGGTGCATTACGAAAATTAATATCATCGCCTGTAACAACTAAAAAATCACCTTGCTCATAACCCTTAATCTTTTCGCCAGTATAATAACGCTCTTCAGCTAATACACTGCTTTGCAGAGATAAAAGTAGCATCAGCACTACTAAGATTATTTTCTTCATTCTAGCTAACTCCTTAAAAAAATATTCACGTCCGCAACTTAGCAAACGTGAATATTATATCATATTTTATTGCAATTTAGCACTTTTACTCAACGAAAAAGCTCCGGATACGCAGCTTTAGCCATTTCCTCCGCCGCTTTTACAGTATATTGGGAAGTGCTGTATAGATAATTATCATGCAAACGCACTACTTTATTATTTTTTACCGCACTAATATTTTTATATACAGGATTATTAATGATTTTCAAGCGGAATTTTTCCGGATCGCCCTTTTACTATAATCCCAACTCGGAGTAATAATCATATCAGGATTCAGTTCCAACATTTTTCTTCTGATAAATTGCTTTGATACGGAATATCAATGCCTTCTAAAACACTGCGCAATCCTGCATAATAGCATAAATCAGCAAAAGTACCCTTGGCTGCTAAAGGTCCTGTAAACGATAAGCATAGTACTTTCAAACGCTTATCCTCGGGCACAACAGCAGTAACCTTATTGCGTACTGATTCCAGCTTAGCCTTTAAATCACCTGCCAGCTTATCACCAGCCTGCGTTTCACCTGTTACAGCACCGATTTCTTTAATAAAGCCATAGATATCTTTAATATTCGTCGGTGTATGACAGACATAAACCTTTAACCCTGCACTACGCATCCCGCGGATGGGCTGCAAATCATAATCGGGCAGAATTACTAAATCAGGCTGCAAAGCCAAAATTCCTTCCAGATTCAAGGTATTGACACGCTGTTTTACTGCTTTTGTCTTTTCTCCTGCACTACAAATGCTAGGGTCGTCAGCCATGGCAGAAAGTGCTGCAATACGCTTATTATCAACCACATCCAGTAAAATCTCATCTACCGAAACATTCAGACTGACAATACGCTGCGGTTTTTCGTAAAAGGACAACTTAGTGCCTGTGGCATCAGTAACAGTATACAAAACATCACCACTCTTTTTTTTGCCTGTTGCCTTTGTGGTCCGCATCCAGTTAAAACTACTAACAACAATAAGCTTAGTACGAAAAATATGTATCGATAACTTTTCATTTGCATGCTTCCAATTGAATGGACAGTTCTTCTTGCAGATTTTTTAAGCTGTCATAGCCCACTTCATGTACTACATATAAAGGATTAATGGTTTCTAAAATCTGCTTAGCAGCTTTAGTATGGAACGGTTTATGCTGATCGATAGAAGTAACATGACGCCAAATAGTTTCCATGGATAAATCTTCAGGAACCTGATGGGACAGATTGCGTTGATAAGAGCCGGATAAAGAACAGCTTAAATGTACACCCTTAACTAATTCGCCATACTCGCCTAATTTATCAAAAACGCGGCAAACATAATCCGCACCCTCGGCTTCATTCTTCAAACGGATATTGGTATTCATCAGATGACCGGTATCGAGCATAATCCCTACATTTTTACGCTCAATACGTTCAAAGAAATAACGCACATTACGTACATCTGTCAGACGTAAGCCCGGCCACCACAGATTTTCAAATAAAACAGTAGTATCATGCGGAATTTCATCAGCAACAGCGTTGAATACATCAGCAGCGGCAGTCAGTACCTCACGGTCGCTGTAATTAAATTCATAAGTGAAGATTTCTTCATTATTGGCCTCAGCGATATGCCAAACAAGATATTCCGGAGTTTCTGCCATAGAAGCACCGATATTACGACGGATAACTGACAGCCATTCATCACAGCTCATCGCATCCTTGAAATATTTATTACGCTCACGGATATTGCGGAATTGTTGTTTCAAACGTTTAGCCTTTTTCAGCCAGAAATCCATCCAGTAAGGCCAGTAATTTAAATGTACACCTACAGTCAAATCTTTATATTTGCTTACTTCCGGTTCTAATTTGTAAACAAATTGTTCAATACCGTCAACACCCATTTTTTTTCAACAATCTCGGGGAGAGTTACGCCTAATTGCTGTAATTCATTTTCGTACCAGTCAATAGCGCAATAATTAAATACTTGTTTTGCCATTCTTCAATCCATCCCTTCCTAGATATACGTGAAAGAAAAATCTGCTGTAAATTTCTTGTATAATACCAATGAATTTGCATTTATTTGAACAAAAAGACTGTAAGCATGCTACAGTCTAAAAATACAGATAGTCCCGCCCACGCAATATAAAAGCTTCTCATCCAGCTCGTAATTCGCAAGCACACGGACTTCATCAAGCAGCGGCACCCTGGCTCGGCTCCCTGTTCATCGGCACCTTGCGAAGGTTATCGCCAACAAACTCCCCTTACAGTTGCGGTACAGCTTCGGAATTCCACCGAATTTCCTCTGCCCAAAACATTTTTTGATTTTATGATATTAAATACATACAACTTGCAAAAGTTAATTTGAGAATTTGTCTTAATATCATTGTATTTCATTATACCATTATTTCGCGTTTTTGACAAGAAAGAAGATAGCAAGAAACGCCAGCGAAAATAAAATTCACTGACGTTTCTTAAACAGCTTTCACTATATTCTTATATTCTTTTTATTATTTATTGCTACTAATTCTTAGTCCTGCGGATAGAAGCCGGAGGGTGCATAATCCAGATTGATAAGGATATTTTTCATCTGGGTATAATGCTCTAAGATAACCTTATGAGTTTCGCGTCCGATGCCGGAGGTTTTGTAACCACCGAAAGGAGCACCTTCAGGAATCTGGTTATAGGTATTAACCCACATACGACCGGTTTCAACAGCTTGTGCCACACGCAATGCTCTATTGATATCTTTAGTCCATACAGCACCGCCAAGACCATATTCACTATCATTAGCCATCGCAATAACTTCTGCTTCATCATGGAATTTGATAACTACTGCCACAGGACCAAAAATTTCTTCTTGTGCTACGCGCATATCGTTGGTAACGTTGGTAATCAAAGTAGGTTTAACAAAAGCACCCTTTAGCCAGTTCGCCATCTACAGCACGTTCACCACCGCAAGCAATGGTAGCACCTTCTGCTTTGGCAATTTCGATATAGCTGAGGATTTTTTCCACTTGTGCTGCATTGATTTGTGCGCCCATTTGTGTATCTTCATTCCAAGGCATACCAACTTTTACTTTATTGAATGCCTTTACTAAAGCAGGAACAAATTTGTCATAAATGGTATCTTGTACAAAGATACGGCTGCCGGCACAGCAAACCTGACCTTGGTTAAAGAGAATACCCAGTTGTGCACCATCGATAGCTTGGTCAAAATCGCAATCGTCAAAGTAGATATTGGCACTCTTACCACCCAGTTCCAAAGTTGCC
>VOFG01004159.1_pt1 | contig 16946 bp, 25 predicted proteins | sample 5384171 | NCBI WGS metagenome assembly VOFG01 (sample SAMN12384726, study PRJNA508395) | human gut metagenome | isolation source: healthy gut F | host: Homo sapiens
CCGTCTACGACGGTCGTGTTTTCTTTGGTGACGATCACCTTGTCGGCGAACCCAGCATGTCGAGCGTAGCCTGATCCAGGCGGATGCCGCGTTCTTCGGGAGATCACCGTACCGCCGGTCAGGATGGCGATGTCTTCGAGCATCTCTTTACGACGGTCGCCGAAACCCGGAGCTTTCACGGCGGCGATCTTCACGTGCCGCGCAGTTTGTTGACAACCAAGGCTGCAGCGCTTCGCCGTCGACGTCGTCTTCGGCGATGATCACCAGCGAACGTCCGTTCTGTGCGGCCGGGTTCGAGCACGCCCATCAGCCTCTTTCATCGCGTTGAAACCTTTTTTGTCGGTAATCAGGATCAGTGGCTTTTCGAGCACGGCTTCCATTTTTTCGGAATCGGTGATGAAGTACGGAGAGATGTATCCGCGGTCGAACTGCATCCCTTCTACTACGTCTACGTGCGTTTCGGTGCCTTTGGCTTCCTCTACGGTGATGACGCCTTCCTTATTCACCTTGCCCATCGCTTCGGCGATCAGCGCCGATCGCGTTGTCGTTGTTGGCCGAAATCGTGGCTACCTGTTCGATCTTTGCTAATGTCGCCGCCCACTTCTTGGCTCTGCTTGCGCAGGTTTTCGACGACGGTTCCGACCGCTTTGTCGATACGCGTTTCAGATCCATCGGGTTTCGCGCCTGCGGTTACGTTCTTCACGCCTACGCCGACAATGGCCTGCGCCAGCACGGTAGCCGTGGTGCCGTCGCCGGCGTCGTCGGCCGTCTTCGAGGCCACTTTTTGACCATCTGGGCGCCCATGTTGGCGATCGGGTCTTCGAGTTCGATCTCTTTGGCTACGGTCACGCCGTCCTTGGTCACCTGCGGGCGCCGAATTTCTTATCGATTACAACGTTACGTCCTTTCGGGCCCAGCGTTACCTTCACAGCGTTTGCCAGCGCGTCGACGCCTTCCTTGAGTTGTTCGCGCGCTTCGGTATTGTATTTAATCTCTTTTGCCATAATCTTGATTGTTTGAATTGGGTTTATACTGAGTTGAACGATTAGATGATGGCGAGGATGTCGCCCTGTTTGCGATCAGGTAGTCTTTACCGTCGATGTTGATCTCGGTGCCGGCGTATTTTGCCGTAAAGGACTCTGGTCGCCCGTCTTCACTCCATCTTCATCGGCCGTTCGGGGCCTACGGCGATCACTTTACCTGCGAGGGGTTTTTCTTTGGCTGTGTCGGGGATGAACAATCCGCCGGCCGTTTTCTCTTCTGCGGGATTGGGTTCGATCAGAACCCGGTCTGCTAATGGTTTTAACTTTCATAACGTCGTTATTTTTTTAAGTTTGTTAATGTTTGGTTTTCATTTGCCGTTTCCGGTGGACATTCCTTTTGCGGAAACGTTCCATTCTTTACACATAATATGCCAAACGGGAAATGTCAGGTTTTCGAACGAAAAAACTGACAAAGCGAGTCCTTTTCTGTCAGTTTGCCCTGTCACTTTGACATGAATGGCCGTGTGTTTTCGGTATGCGCGTTACCGTTTGCCGCGTTTCTTACCGCCGGCCCGTTGTCGAAGCCCGCTTTGCCGCCCCAGCCGGCTGCCGGATTGACCGCATCCCACTGGACGTTGTTCCAGTCGAAGTCGTTTTTTCTCGGTTTCCGCCGGATTTGCGGGCGGCGTCCCTGCGTTCCGTTTTCCGATCCTCTTTCCGCGCGCCTTTGCGCTTCTCTTTCCGGAAGTCCGTCCCGAACGTTCCTTGTTTTTCGCCGGAATCGCCGTCTTTGGCGAGTTCCGCGATCGGGCGTCCTCCGCGGTTGATGTCGTTGAGCTGGCGGATCGCCTGCCGGGCGTCCGAGAGCAGTACGGTTACAACGAATAGCTATCCATCACCCGTACGTCGTCGATCTTGTTGTCCGGCAGCCGACACTCGCGTTTCAGCATGTCGGTCAGTTTGCGGGCGTCGAAACCGTCCATTTTGCCGATCGAGATGAACAGCCGCGCCGTTCCTTTGCGGTCGACGTTGATCGAACGGATTTCGGGGTAGCTGCTCTCTTCGAGTTCGTTTTTGAACGCCAGTTTCAGCAGGGCCGCCAGCGCCACTTCCGGGTCGAGGTTTTGCAGCACCTCGCCGGCCATTTCGGTATATTTGCGGTACGACTCGCTTTCGACGATTTCGATCAGGTCGTCCTTGATCTTGGTCTTTTGATCTCGACGACGTCCTGCGCCGACGGCAGGGCGACTTTCTTGATGTCCACTTTGATTTCCCGTTTCAGCGAACTGAACTGCCGGTATTCCGAATGCGAGATGAACGTGATCGCCGTACCGGTATTGCCGGCGCGGCCCGTGCGGCCGATCCGATGCACGTAGGATTCAGTGTCCTGCGGCAGCGAATAATTGATCACGTGGGTCAGGTTGTTGATGTCGATCCCGCGCGCCGCCACGTCGGTGGCTACCAGTATATTGGCCAGCTTTTTCTTGAATCGTTTCAGGATTTTTTCGCGTTGTACCTGCGAAACGTCGCCGTGCAGTCCTTCGGCCGCATACCCGCGTTCGGTCAGCTTGTTGACCACTTCGTCCACGCCGATCTTGGTGCGGCGAAGACGATCCCGTAAAATTCGGGTTCGACGTCGATGATTCGCGTCAGCGCGTCGAATTGTCGCTGTCGCGCACTTCGAAGTAGATCTGGTCGGTCAGTTCGGTGGTGACTTCTTTGTGCCGGTACGCGCAGGATTTCCACGTCGCGCATGTATTTTTTCGACAGGCGGATGATCCGTTCGGGCATGGTCGCCGAAAACAGCAGGATGCGGCGGTAGTCGTTCGTATTGGACAAGATTTCTTCGACGTCTTCGATAAAACCCATATTGAGCATTTCGTCCGCTTCGTCGAGGATCAGGTATTTCAGGGCCTTGATGTCCAGTGTTCCGCGACGCAGGTGGTCGAGGATGCGGCCGGGCGTGCCGACTACGACATCGATGCCTTTGCCCAGACGCCGCAGTTGTTCGGTCATCGAAGCTCCTCCGTAGATCGGCGAAATGACGAGTTTGCGTTTGGCGTTGAACGACAGGATTTCTTCGGTAACCTGCAGGGCCAGTTCGCGGGTGGGAACCAGAATCAGCGCTTGGGTCGCTCCTTTCTGCGGGCGCAGTCGTTCGAGGATTGGCAGGCCGAAAGCGGCGGTTTTACCGGTGCCGGTCTGGGCCTGTGCGATGATATCGTTTGTTTTTTCGTCGACGAGCAGAACGGGGATCGTGAGTTTCTGGATCGGAGACGGGGTTTCGAAGCCTTTTCGCTTTAATGGCTTCGAGGGTGACATCGGTCAGTCCGAGCGCTCCGAATTCTTCTAATTGAACCATGTATATGTATAGTTATTGTGGTGTAAAATATGACCGACATGTAAATTTTTTAGGTCATGGCGTCAGGGCGACGCAATTCCGATACAAGTGACAAATCATAAATTTGCGGCAAAGATACGTAAATAAATGGAAAACCGCGACAAATTTTGTTTTTTTGTCGCGGTTTTTCTCAGTATCACGTTTTTTGTTCCGGACTTACCGGTGTCTGTCCGATTTCCTGAAATCGTTTTGCAGCCCGGAAAATTTTGAGTAAACTTGCCGTTGCGTTTAAAGAGTGTAAAATGTCCGAAGAGAAAAGTGAAAGTATTGCAGAGCGAGTATCTTTTCAACCGTCCGTGGCTTACGGTGCGCAGGGAATCCATCGTGCTGCCTAACGGGAATCCGGTTCCCGAATACTACGTTCTCGAATATCCGGAATGGGTGAATACGATTGCGATTACCCGCGATCGGAAGTTCGTTTTCATTCGTCAGTACCGGCACGGTCTGGGATGCGCCTTGATGGAACTGTGTGCCGGGGTTTGCGATCCGGAGGATGCCTCGCCGCTCGCCGCCGCCCGACGGGAGTTGCTTGAAGAGACCGGTTACGGCCGTGGAACGTGGCGCGAGCTGATGACCGTTTCGGCCAATCCGTCTACGCATACCAACCTGACCCATTGTTTTGTCGCCGAGGATGTCGAACCCGTTTCGGAGCAGCATCTCGAAGCGACCGAAGACCTGACCGTGCACTTGCTTTCACAGGACGAGGTCGTGATCTGCTGTTGACCGACCGGGTCAAACAAGCGTTGCATGCGGCTCCGCTTTGGCGGTATTTTGCCGAGAATCGCTTGCTTTAGAATTTCGATCCGGTTTTACAATAACCATTTTCCGATCGAACGGAGCGCCAGCCACAGTGCGACCAGCCCGATCGCATACAGTGCAATTCGTCCGGCGGAGGATTTTTTACGGTTTTCGCAGTCTCCGTTTGCGATTCCGTCCGGCGGAGTCGTACGGATTGCGCCGTTTTTCCTGTTCTTCTTTTTTATTGACCGAGGTGCTGTGTCTGATACCTCGTACGCGGGTGACCCGTTTGATTCCCGCCGGTATCCGTCGTATCGTATCGGGGACGGTGTCGCGGCCTTTCAAAACGTATTCGGTACGGACGATCTCCCAGTTTTCCCAGTCGTCGGTCAGTTGTTCCGCAACCTTGTCTTTTTCCGATCGGACGGTCGCCGTCGTGTCGCGCAGCGACTGCCGGTCGTGCGATTGCAGGTTCCTGCTTGTCCTGCAGCCGCTCCTGTGACCGTCGCCGTCAGCAGTACCGGCAGACCGCATTTAAAAAGGTACGGATGCAGCGCATCGGGGAATCAGCGATTTCAGTTTTGCTCGGAATTCGCCGACGGTGATCCTATCGTCTCCGTCGGTGTCGAAAATCGGGTTCTGCCGGGCGATCACACGGGCCGGCAGCCGCCGGGTCTGTAGGACGTATCCGTCCGGTTTGCCGATGGCGGCCGGGAAAAAACAAGCCAGATAGAGGTCTGCGAACGTCCGGCAGCGTGCGGCATAGGGCCTGAAAAACAGTTCGACGTAATCGAGCTGTTCTTCCCCGGTCATTTTCAATAGTTTTTCTGCGGTCGTTCCGAGTCCTTCCGCCGTAGCCGGCATGAACTGGATCAACTCCGACGGCCCCGCCGCGCGGATTCCCGCGCCGAGGGATCGAGGCGGCTTTCGCCCACATGATCGCCATCAGGTGATCCGGGTTGACGCTGAGTCGGGCCGCGATTTGTTTTACTTTACCGGCGAATGCCGGCGGGACTTTGTTTTCGTAGATCATAGCGAATCTTTTTCGAGTTTTCGGTCGATTTCCTGTTTCATGTATTTTTTAGTTTCCGGAATAGCGGGTGTTCCGATATTTCGGCTGCATTCTCCAGGTAGCTCCACAGCTCCACGCCGCAGACGAATCCTGTGAACAGGTTGGCCAGGCGCAGCCCCGCGAACGGGAGGATGCAGGTGTCGATCAGCCACGTCATCGCGATGCCTACCGTGACGAAGACCAGCTTGTAGACGGTTCTCCATGCCTTGTCGCTTTCGAAGGCCCACGGGCGTTTCATGCGTCCGGCGCGTTTGTAGCTCGCCGCGACGCCCGTTGCGAAATCGACGCATACGAATGCCAGCGCGCAGCATACCAGCGGTTGCACCGGCGCGAACAGGGCCGCGACCGAAGAGATCGTTCCGATCATTTGTTTCATATGAGGCGTTTTTACAGAATGAATCCGCCTTTTATCAAGACCCGGCGGCGGATATTTTCTTTCGGGTCGTATTCCGGGAACATCGCCGGATTGTTTTCCACGTAGTCGATCGCCTTGTCCAGCAGCGTGTCGGCATCGTTGCGCGCCTGCCTGCGCAGTCGGTGCAGCCGGCTGTCGGGACGGCTTCCGTGTAGGCGGATTTGTTCTGCCGGACGCCGGCCGCACCGATCGCGGCGCACTGTTCGTCTACCATCAGGTAGCGTACGTAGTAAGCCAGCGCGGGCTTTATGCGTCCGGCAAAAAGCCGCGTACGGTTCTTCGCCCAGTTTGCCGAATACAGGAATCCCAGTTGCGCCGTTTCGATTCGGGCCGACGATCATCCCCGGAACGTATTCGTTCGACGGAAGGCCGTTTGCACTTCGGCGGCGGTAATCAGTAAGTCGGTCATGTCTTTGCGTGTTTAGTCGATGTTGCGGAGCGCCATTGATCTGCGCCAGGTAGAGGTTTTGATTCGGATCGTCCGGGTCGTAGCTCAGCCCACGATGTCGCCGACGGCCTGTTCGTGCAGCGCCTGCCAGTCGCCTTCGTTCTGCGCGGCGATGGGGATGAAGCGCGAATTGTCATCCTCGCCGCCGTCGCGGATGACGAACATCACCTGCCCGGGGTTCCCGGCGAACTTCTGTTCGGCGAGCCGCACGATGCGTTCGGCCTCGGCCTCGTTGTCCACCGACGAGTCGAGCATCATCACGCCCGAGAGCTGGAACGAGTTGTCGAGCCGCGAGATGTTCCAGCGGTCGGTCTTGTAGGCGATGGCCGAGACCCCGAAGCCGGCGATGTAGGGCGGTACGCCGTAGTGTTCGAACATCGGTTCGTAGTCCTTGTAGTGGACTCGGTGACCGCTTCGAGGAACGCGTTGCCGAACAGCGATTTGGTGATGACTTCTGTTCGTTCCTTCGGCAAGCTGTTTTCCGGTCGTTCCGTTGGCCGAAACGAGTCTCAGTGGCCGTTCTTTTTTTTTCGAACTCGACGGAGTAGCCCACCAAGAACGAATCCCCGTTCGGAGTCGTCAGCAGGGCGATCAGCCCGTTGCGTGCGGCGTCGGCGATCGAGGTGATCGCCGGGGAGCTGTCGTTGCCCATCTTATCGAGCGTGAAGATCAGCTCGTGGGTGACGACCTGCGCCCCGTTGACGACCGAAACGGTCTCCCGGTATTCGGCTTCATCTTCCCGGAATTCGTATTTCGAAAAATAACAGTCTTCGTCGAGCCGGATCGCGGAGTATCCTTTCTCCGCGCTCGCGTAGGTCACTTCGGCCACGTCGCTCTGTTTGACCAGTCCGATCAGGCGGATCCCTCCGTTTCGTCGGCTTCTGGATCGGGCGTAATTTGACAATGACATAATCGGTCTGTTTTATCGGTTGATTACTGGATGATGAATTCTCCGCTCTCCCCGTTGAGGTAGTAGGTGACGGTGCAGCGGATTTTGACAATACCGCTTCCGGTCAGCGTTCCGCCGAAAACGCCCTGTTCCCCGGTCAGCGGGACGGCTTCTCCTACCGGGCTGTCGTCGTTTGCGAGTCCCTGCGCCGTTAGGCTGTTCACGGCGCGGTATCCTTTACGGTGATGCTGACCGCTCCGCCCGAAGCGTCGATGCCGTCCGAGGACAGTGTCGCGGAGATGCCTCCGACCGCCATCGAAACCATTTCGGGGAGCAGGTAGTCGCATCCGGCCATAAAGATGGCCCGTTGTCGGTTTTCCATCTGATCGGGATTGTACCACATCCGGATTTCGGTTCCCGGAAGTCGGCCGTGTTGACCGCGATCGCCAGATTTCTACGGTCGGTGAGCAGCGCGAACGTCTGCGGCATGTCCCCGCACGTTTTCAGGTAAGGCGTTACTTGATGTCGATTACCGGTATCCTCGGTATGAGAGCGCTTCGCGTCCGTTTTGCTTGGCGAGATAAGCCGATTCGAGTACCACGTTATCGAGTTCTTCCTCGTATCTGGCATAAATATCCGACGTTACCAGATAAACCAGATTGCCTTGCGGTTTGAACGCTTTCAGAACTTCCGGCGCATCTTCCCACAGCTTCTTGAACACTTTTTCGGCAGCGTCGGTTTCTGCTGTTGCCGGCAAAATTTTCCGGCAGGTAGAAGCAGGGTACGTCGTTTTCACCGGGCCCGCTGTCCGCGAGCAGGCGTTTGACGAATCCGTCGAAGGTTGCCAACTGCCCGTTGCGTTCGGTGTCCCCGAGCCACATCGTCGCACGGATGCTTTCCGCGACGGCTTCCCGGAACAGGGACGTTTCGGCGGCTTCCAGTTCCGTCCCGGACAGGTCGTCCAGGGTTGACGTCGCTGCGTCCGGCAATCGTTTCGTAAACCATGTTGAAGTAGTCGTCGGCCGAGTATCCGACTTCCGCCTTTACTTTAGACAGTTGGATCTGCTTTTGAAATTTGGTTGCGCTTTCTCCTCCGTTCCAGCCGCTCGCCGTGTATTTTTGCAGGATGTCCCCGCCCGTTTCCAGAATTGGAGCGTCGTCGGAACGGGGGTGTTGTACAGGATTTTGATGCCCAGGTCGACGGCGTCCGACCCGCTCAGCATCGGCCGAAAAAAGATCGTTTCGAGGTCGCGTCCGGTGTAGTTTTTAGGGTTTTCGATTTTTGCCATAATTTTTATAGTTTACAAAAATGTTTTAGTGTTCTTTTATAAAGTAAATATTACTTTACGCAGTCCGGCCTTATCGTCTGAAATTGCGTAGATCGCTGTCGTAGGCCGCCTGGTTGGCCGAACGGGCGTTTCCGTCGGGGATGGGTCTTCGTGCGGAAGCGTTCGGGTCGCCGTTACCGTTTGTCCGGCGGCCGTCTCTTCGGCCGGCGTGTCGGCTGTTCCGCCAACGCTTCGTTCAGCGTTTCCAGTTGTTTGTCGCTCACCCCGTTCTCCGTGTCGGAAGCGAGGCCGAGCCTGCCCAGTAGGGCGTTCCATTGTTCTCGGATCGTTGTCATGGTTGATTGTTTGGTGGTTTGTATGGTGCTGCGAAGGTACGCGGTTCGTCACGGAAATTTTTTCTACGAAAACCGACTTTTTCGTTACAGGTTTACGTCGGTATAGTAGTACATGCATTTGCGCACGTATTCGTAGGTGCAGGCGAATTGTTCGGACGCCATCCACATCGCGTCGATCTTTTTCATCCCGTTCTTTTGCAGTGCGGCTACGAATTCCCGGATCGTCAGTACTTTGCACAGCGTGATGTCGATCACGCCGATTCTGGTCAGTTTCTCGACCAATTGTTGCGGAGCGAGCTCTCCGAACCGCATGCCGATCATGCGGATCAGTTCTTTTTTCGTAACGTGTCATATTTTCGGATTTATGGCTTTCAGAAAGATGCTTGTTCCACGACGCTTTTAACGGCCTGCTGCGCTTCGGTGATGTCCGATTCGAGCACGTACACTCTCAATTCCGACAACCGTTCGTTTACGGTTTCGCGGATTGCGCGGCGCGACTCTTCCGACAGCCGGGAGGAACCGCGCTCATCGTCGTTCCCGCTTCGTTGCGGGTACGGTGACGTTTCGTTTGCGATCCGTATTCCGACCCGTTTTGCCGACGGGTCGGATCGACCGGTTTCTGGATTGCCGGAAACGGTTCGGTCGCAGGTGCGTAAGCCGCCGTCGCCTGTCCGTATCCGGAATGCTTCGTTTCGGGACCTGCGGGGTTGAAAGCCGTTTCCGTTTCGGGATCGGTTTGGCGGGAAATCGCTGCCGGGAGTCGCTTTTCACCGGGAACTTCCGTTCCGGCGAACGGCTGCGGAACGCGGCTTTCCCCGTTCGGAGATTTTCTGTCCGTTATCCGCGAGATGCCGCTGTCTTTTTTTCCGGATGCCGTTTGCCGTCGGTCTTCGCCGGCCGGGTCTGCCGACGCTTCCCGCAGCCGCCGGGCGAGCCACAGCTCGTCGTCCCAGAAGATTCGATAGGGTTCTGTGTTCATGGATTATACGTTTTTAGAAAAATGCATTTCGTAGATTGTCCTCCGGCGGGATTGTAGTCGCAGATCTCTTCGAGCCGGCATAGCAGCGTTTCCCCGGCGATCGTCAGCTGGAACAGGGCTCTGAAATCGTGACACAGCGTATTCGGAACGATCAGCGGTTCGATGTCCTCCGGCTTCAGATACAGGTATAGCGTGATTCTCCGTCCCCCGGTTGTATAGCTCCACCGTTTTGTCGTAATATCGGTGCAATCCGTCCGCTCCGTCCCGGTCTTCTAAACAGAGTGTGAACGGCTGTTCCCCTGCGGATCGTGGAACGCGATTTTGGGGTACTGGCTGTCGTACGACGGCCATCCCCACGGATGTCCGTCCAGCGCGGTCATACCGTAGTACCGGACGATTTTCGGTGGGAAATTCAGGTTTTCATTCTCTTCCGCGTTACCGCTGCGGTCGCGGTCGCCGACCTGGGCGAGCGAAGCTTCCGGCGCATCGGGATACTCGCCGGTTTTGTTCAGGGTCGGCGTGAAGATCGGGTTGCTGTAAATTTGTTCACCTTCTTTGGCGAACCGGTTCAGGATCGGCGCGCTCCAGCTTCCCAGGATCTCTTTGTGGGACTCGTCCCACCGGGCTGCGCTGCCGTCTCCTGGCTGGTAACGCAGCGTGAAGCGCTGCGCCAGGTCTGCGCCGGGTTCTTCGATCGCGACGGGCCGGCTGCGGTCGATTTTTTCGCTCCAATCCACGACGACGTCGTTCCGGTAGAATGTTTCGCGCGGTTCCACATAGAGCGTCCTGGTCAGCGTGTCGGAGTAGAAATAGAGATTGAACAACTGTTTCAATGCATTGATCAGCGCGATCTGCCGGATCTCGTGCGCCGCGACGTCGGCAAATCCGATGGTCGTCCCTTCGCACGGATGCGGCATGAAAACGGGCCTGAGCGTCGTCTCCCCGGCCGAGTGTCAGCTCCATGCCTTCGTCCGCTCCGCCGAAATGGAACCGGTGGAAATAGCGGGGTTCGATGGAGATGCCGTCGCTGCCGAACTTCTGACCGTCAGTTCGATGTCGATTTGTCCGGTTTCGGCGACATAGCCGTCGTACAGCGCCCAGTCCCCGGTGAACGGCAGGTAGGTGCCGCCCGACTGGATCCATAACCGGGGATTGGATATCGTCTGTCCGGTTTGCGGTTCGATTAGGGTGCTCCGCGACGAAAAGGTTTTCACGATGGAGGTTGTTCCGTCCGTTGCGAGTTCGTGGGTAAACCGGTATGTGTTCGCTTCGGCGTGGTCGAAGACGATCAGCCGGTAGCTCCATCCGTCGCGATACGTTTCTCGCCGGTCTTCGTTGCGGTTGGTCACCTGGTAGCGGTGTTCGATGTTGTCGTCGAGGTAGACCCGGTCGAAGCATTTCAGGGCCGTCCGGCTGGCGATCCGGTAGTCCGAACGGTAACGGAGCCGGTATTCGAATCCTACGGCTACGCTCTCCGTCGGGTAATAAGCCGCCCGCTGCCCGTCTTTCCGGAAGCAGCCGTTGCGGTTGTAGACGCCCGCCACGGAAACTCCGTCGGAGATGTCGTCCGATCGGCCGTGTCGACGATGTTCCCGACCGACGAGATCGTGGTCAGCGGATCGGCGTAACCCTGCCGAACCGGTCCGCTACGGCCGTTGCATCGGCGAACCGTCCGGCGAGGAATCCCATCCGTTCGGCCAGCGGTTCGACTTCTTTTTCCGGATAAGCGCCCGCTGATGTACAGCGCCCGGAAAAATGCGCTGTCCATGAACGTCGACGCGACCGTATAACCTCCTGCGGCTGCGATCGCATCGACCAGCGCCCGTACGTTCAAGAACGGATGGTAGTCCGTAAAGGTCAGCATCCGAACGCCCTGCTGAACGGTGTCGGATGCTACGGCGAACCGGTCGCGCTGCACGGGGAAAAACGCACCGGTTCGTCCCATGTCCAGCTTTGTTTGACCATGTCCGCCGTGATCGTATGTTCAAAAAGCGATCCCGATTTCATTGAACATCTCCGCCGCCGCTTTTTGCACCCACTCTTTGCCGGCCCCGATGATGTTGATTCGGTACCATCCTTCTCCTGCCGGCGTACTTTCGCACCGGGTCATCATCGGGGAGCCTTCGAGTACCATGCAGCCGTCCGCTTCGATGCGTGCCGTATGCGGCTGCTGGTTGAACTGCTCGGCCGCGTGTATCTCTTCCGGGTTGCCGAACAGCAGTCGGTTGCGTGCGGTCATCGGCACGCGGATCGTTTTCGAGTATCCCGTCCTTCCGGTTTCGATTTTTTGGTGATCGAGGCGATTCCGAGCGAAATCGACACGGCGGTCGTCTGGTCGGTATCGGCCTGTTTGCCGTCGATAAACAGTTTCATCATGGTTTACTGGTGTTGGTAGATTTCCCGGGCGCTTTGCGGACGGTCAATTGCAGTTGCGAGCGTTTCGGACACGGTCGTTACCGTTTCGGTCAGGACGTCCAGCGGGACGAACGCATAGTTCTGCTCCATCCACACTCCGGGCGCTACGGCGATTCCGCTCAGCCATTCCATCGTTTCGCGGTTGACGAAATCGGAGGCCAGCGATAGCCTGTTTTCCCGGCTACAACCGGTCGTGCGGTAGCCGTCGGCCGTGTATACGCGCTCTTTGCGGATGTCGTATCCGTTGCTCAGGACGCACCGCATCGTATGGTAGTCGATCTGGCCGTATCCGTTCCACCAGCATATTCGGACGTTCTGTTCGCCGGTCGGCGCTACCCGGTACCGCTGGCAGGCCATCTCTTCGTCCTCGCCGTCAGGATGCGGACTGTTACGATTTCTCCTTCGGTCGGTTCTCTCAGTCCGGCAGCCCTGAGTTTCGCCCGCATGTCCGCCATTTTCACCCGAATACGTGCAGCCCCGTCGGCATCGTTTTTCGTAGCCAGCGTGACCGGCGTCGCCGGAGTGCCCGCAACGACCGCGACCGCTTTCAGCGTTCCGCCTTCCGCGATGACGGCGATTTCGTCTCTCTTCCGGCCCGATCGTCCGGGTTTCCGGCGACGCCGATAGTTTTTCGTAGGAATAGATCGTTCGTATCCCCGCGTTCAGCCGGGTCGTGCTGCGCGTGCTGCCCGATCCGACCGTCAGGTTCACGATCCGTTTCGGCGGGGCGACGAACGTGCATTGCACGGTTCGCAGCGGGGCCACTTCGAACTGCCCCTGTGCGTAGCCGGCTACGTTCACGTCGTATACAGTCGACCCGTAAAGCCTTTTTTCTGCCGATGATTCCGGTACCTGCGTGGTCGAAATGTCGAGCTCCACGATTTCGTCGGCCGTTGCCGAAATCCGGAACAGCGCGTCCCGGTAAGCCGGGGAGTACGGCGCGGGATTTTGGTGATTTTCATAGGGATTCGTCGGTTGAGGTTTGACAATCGTCCGTGCGGACGTCGAATTCCACCCGCAGCGATAGTTCTCCCTGTCGGGTCAGCGTGAATTCGGCCGGAGCCATCGAGATGTTTTTCCGTGCAAAAGACGTTTTGCTGCGGGGTCAGCCGGTCGGTGAGCCGTAGGGCATCCCGTTCCAGCCCGTCCCATACCCTATTTTTGCGGATTCGTCGAATTTGCGGTTGCATTGCATCAGCTGCAGTACGACGCGGTAGGTAATCTTCCGTTCCCGCCTTCCTTCGACACGGCTCGTTTTCGGCGGCGACAGCCATACGGCCGGAAATTTCAGCGCGCCTTCGTTCATGCGGTACTCGAAGCCTTCGTAAAAGTGATAGCCGAGTTTCTCGGCGGTTTTTCGGATCAGGGCCGAAAGTTGATTTCTGGGCATTTTGAGTTTGTTTTACAGGATGTTTTTTCATCGAAATCGTCCGGAAAAAGAGCCGTTTATCCGTTCATTTTAATGCGGCTCTGCACGAGATCCATAAAATCGTGGCAATTCATTCGGCGTACCGGCTCGATCTCGTCGATCCGGAAATGTCCCGCCCACAGCAGCAGCTCATTCCAGGTCGGTCCCTTCGCGTCCGGTCTTTTCCCCGTTCGTCCGGGGTTTCGTAGCAGAGCGGGTAATTGCGTTTCAGGTAGCGGTGTTTGCCGGAGCATGTCGTAAAGGCGCAGAACGATGTCCATCGGCAGTTTTTCATGCTCCGGCCCGATGCCCATGTCTGTTCCCAGTAGGGTTCACCTTCGGGACGGCAGAGTATCGCGACGACGAGCGGGGCGTACCGCCATTTGTCGCACAGGTACAGGTCGGTCGCTTCGCACAGTTCGACGGCCGTCGTATGCGCTAGCGGTACGACGCTGCCGTCGGGATCGACTGCCGGAGCGGGAAACAGCATCCGTATTCCGTTCCAATCGAAACCGTCCGTACTGTCGTTTCCGTCCGGATTCTCCGGAAATGGCGGCGGAAACCCGAAAAACGTTCGCCCAGGCAGTCGGCGAACTGTTTTTCGCTTGCCGGCCGTCGATCTTCCGAACGGTTCCCGGATCCACTCCGCAAATGCGCTCCAGTACCCGCTCCGCTTTTCCGTTCCGTTGCAGAAGTGCCGACCGTCTGCCCGGCATATTCCGCCAGCGTAAAAAACTGTTTCCCAGCCGATTTCGTTCCATGCGGAAGGGCACGGATAGCTCCGATTGTCGATCGTTACGGTGGTCATGTGTCGATAACTCCGTTTTTAGTGTGTATAATCTGTTAATAGACGGTTAGCTGGTATACAACGACAGCACTTTTTCCAGTCTCTTTCAACTCCCGGACAACGCTTTTTTGCACGGTTGTTCGACATTTTCTGTTGCATCCGGAAACGGGCCAGCCGTTCGACGGCTTCTTCCGCCTGCCGGATAGAGTCGATTGCTTCGGTCATCAGTCGATATGAATCTGTATCGGTTTTGTTTTTAATAGGTTGCGATTCGATCGGTTGGCTGATTCCGGCTTCCGATCCGGTTGTTCGGACTGCTTGCGACATGGGTTTCTGATGGTTTTGATTCGGGTTATCGACAGACTGTGCGGGACAGAACCGGTGAAAGTGTTATAACCTGAAACGAAATGTCCCGAATTGCAATCGATAACTCCCCGAAATGTTAATAAATAATTCGATAGAATATGGAATAAGCGAGCGGCGTTTTCGTTCTCCGTTCCTCCGCCCGGCGCGTTTGCCGTTTCTGTTCGAAAGTGCCCGGTCCGGGCCGTCGCTGTACAAATATAGAACGCCGCCTCCCCTTTGTCAAGAGAGAGACGGCGTTTTTTAAAAAAACAGGAATTTTAGAGAGGCTCCGGTTTTTATTTGATATGTAAGATGCGTTTAACCAGTTGCTTTTATTCTGTGTGAAGAAATTAATTATTGAAATAAAAAATCGGCAAAAGATCAATTTTTGAATCTTTCGATAGTCGTTTCACATTTTATCGTTGTTCATTTTTGGTTTTCGGCCGGTCGCTCGAACAGTCGCAACTGTTCGAATTCGTGGTTGAACGACATGCGGTGGTATGGCGACAGACCGTATCGCATGACCGCTTCCTGTGTTCCGGGTCGGATATCCTTTTGGTTTTTCTGCCAGTTGTATACCGGATATTCCTCGGCGATCCGCATCATGTAGTCGTCGCGGTAGGTTTTCAGCACCGAGGCCGCAGCGATGGACGCATACGTCGCGTCGCCTTTGACGATGCAGCGTACGGAATATCCAGCGTTGTCCGGAACCGTTTCCGTCGATCAGCAGCAACTGTGGTTTCACCTGATAGTCGTTCGACGGCGCGGGACACGCCGCGAACGAAGCGTTCAGGATGTTGATCCGGTCGATTTCTTCCGGAAAACCATCTCTACGGCCCAGGCTACGGCTTCCTGTTCGATAACGTCCTGCAACAAGTAGCGGTTTTTTTCTCGCTCATCTGTTTCGAGTCGTTCAGCAGCGGATGGTTCCATTCCGGCGGCAGGATAACCGGGCGGCCACCGGCCCCGGTCGCGGCCCCCGCCCGGCTTCGTCGCAAAACCGGCCTCGACCAGTTCGTGCTGTGAGCAGGTTTTCAGCATCTCCCTCGGCGGTCGGTAGGTTTATTGGAGTAGCGTCCCGTTGTCCGTGTCGATGGGCGTAACGGTTGGCGTTTCTGCTTTTTATCTTCCACGATTCCTTTGTCGATGAGGTAACTGTTCGATCTGCCGGGCTTGCCGGTCTGTCCGAACATGCCCGCGATCTGATAAAGGTCGTAGAGTATTTGCGTTTTCCTTCACGTCCCGTAGAGTCAGGTCTTTGTATTTCCCTGTAAAAGCGCAGGTAATAGGTAATGTTTTCCTCCCAGGTTTTTCGCATATTCTTCCAGCACTCGTTTTGTCGAAGCTCTGGGCCATATAATGCCCTCGATGATCGGAACGTCGACATGTAGTTGTCTGGCTGAACGGGATCTTCGGATGCCGGTATCCAGCACTTCGATCGCCCGCGTCGTGTCGCCCTTTTTCCAGCAGGGCCTTCTGCCAGCCGGGCGTACCAGCGTCCGCGCCTGCGTCGAGTAGAAATTGTTATGTACCGTATAATCGGCATAGACCTTCCGGATCGTCGATGTTTCCGTAGGAGAATTCGTTCATCAGCTTGTCGTACAGTAATCCGCATCGACCCGTCGATGTTGAGATATCCCTTTGGTTGCGATCGGCACCAGCCGGTACACGAATCCGTCGACCTGCAGGTAATCTCTCAGTCCGAGTTCTCCGGGCGAAATGGCTTGCGTGAAATAGATCGGCCGTTTCCAGTCGAAGTGCGCCAGCAGATCGATCAGCATCAGCTGGTCGCGTGACGATGCTGCCTTTCAGGGTCAGGTAGATCGTGTCGACCATCAGGTGCGCGTCTTCCGGTTTAACGATGCCGCTGGCGATCGCGTTCTCTTTGTTGACCGGGATCGCGATTTTCCGCGTCGGAATGTAGTCCCCTTCCGTTCCGAACGGCGTGGTCACTTTGGTGACCGATGTCGAGCCTGATCCATTCGTCGATCACCTGTTTCGCGGTGGCCGATTTGAATCGTTCTTTGATCGGCAGGTAATCGTTCCGGTAGGTGTATTTGTCGCGCGGCAGGGTGAGAACGGCACGGGATCGGAGTCGTTGCTCTTCAATTTCATCTGGTCTATGTACCAGTCGGCGCCCAGGTAGCTCATGTTCATCACGCGGACGTCGGTGCGCACCCCTTCGACTTCCTGTGCGTACCAGCGGGAAGGTGTCGTTGTCTCCTAGTTCATGATGATCGCGTTGGGCAGGGGCCGATTTCAGGTAATTCATCCCGAAGGCGGGCTACGAAACGCCCGGCGCGGTCGTGGTCGTCCCAGTTTTTAGCGCCCAGCAGGGCCGGTACGATTGCGCCGATCAGCGTTGCCGCTACGGCCGTGTAGACGTGATCTCTCTCTTGAACCAGCGTTTGAACGCTTCGTACAGGGCCGGTACGCCGAATC